>Ga0213865_10000621_pt1 | contig 23959 bp, 13 predicted proteins | sample PICome_6_FD_160100 | JGI IMG/M metagenome (GOLD analysis project Ga0213865, IMG submission 160100) | Coastal seawater microbial communities near Pivers Island, North Carolina, United States - PICO282 | ecosystem: Environmental > Aquatic > Marine > Coastal | place: USA: North Carolina...
TTTAGAACTGAGTCTTTTTCAATCAGTGGTATTTCTATTTCATTTGGATTTGCTAGTTTATTAAGCGATGCAACAGGAAGTTGAATCTTTAAGCTTCTATGTGAAGGGTTTTCCTGTGATTGTACATAAAGTGTAATAACTAGACATATGAAACATAAAAGGGATTTTTTCATTTTTGTTATATCCTATATACTTAACGAAAGCAAAATTAACACAATTATTGTTGAACTCAAATCGCTTTAACATCTGTTAAAATAGTCTATTTTTGTACCTCAATAATTAACAAACATAGTATGTCTCAAGACAATCAAACGGTCCAAGAAAAGAAGACGGATAAAGAATTATACGACTACCAACAAGGTGCCATTGGTAAAATTTTCGAAAAATTTGATACAGCTCCTCATGATTATCATTTATTGTATCAATTACCAACCGGAGGAGGGAAGACGGTAATTTTTTCTGAAATGGTTCGTCAATACCTAAAAAACCATAATAAAAAGGTTCTTGTAATGACACACCGTATTGAGCTTTGTAATCAGACTTCTAAAATGCTCACTAGTTTTGGTGTTACCAATAAGATTGTAAGTAGCAATGCAAATCTAGATGATCAAGCTGAGTATACTTGTTTTGTTGCAATGGTTGAGACTTTAAATAACAGGTTAAACGATAATATGCTAGACATTTCTGATGTTGGGCTGGTAATTATTGATGAGGCACACTATAATTCATTTACTAAATTATTCAAGTTCTTTGAAAAATCGTTCATATTAGGTGTTACGGCAACCCCTTTAAGTTCTAACAAGGACTTACCAATGAAGGACAATTATAATGAGTTAATTGCGGGTGAAACTATTGAAAACCTTATCGAAAACGAATTTTTGGCTAGAGCAGAAACCTATGCTTACGACATGGGACTTACGTCCTTAGAAATAGGTTCAAATGGTGATTATACTGTGAAATCTTCAGAAGATTTATATACTAGCCCTGCAATGTTGCAAAAAACAATTGATGCTTATAAAAAACATTCACTAGGGAAGAAGACTTTGATTTTTAATAATGGTATTAATACTTCAATTAGTGTTTATTATGCCTTTAGACAAGCAGGCCTGCCCATAATGCATTTAGATAATACGGCAAATAAAAAACAAAGAAGGCAAATTCTAGATTGGTTTCATGAAACACCGGATGCCATTTTAACTTCAGTAAGTATCCTTACCACTGGCTTTGATGAACCTACAATTGACACTATTCTTTTAAATAGAGCAACAAAATCTCTTACGCTCTACTATCAGATGGTAGGACGAGGATCTAGAATTTTGAACAATAAATCTAAATTTACTATCATAGATTTAGGGAATAACTTGTATCGTTTTGGACCTTGGGGAGCTGACTTAGACTGGCAATTAATATTTAAGTCACCTAATTGGTATGCAGATCGTATTAAAAGTGACGAAGCCATTGAGGCCAACTTTAAACATGAATTGGCAGATGAAATTAAGGATGAATTTTCTAAATCAGAAGTTACTTATTTTGATATTCGTCAGTGCTACAAAGATGCTGTGGATAACGGAGAATCGTCAAAGGTGGTGCTTGAACGGTCTATAGAGCATCATGCTAAAATATGTGTCGAAAACAGTGAGGATGTATATGATGCCATAGCTTTAGCAAAACTGCTTAGAGATGATATAAATCAAAGAATTGAAATTTACGCCAAGTGTATAAGTAAAAGCACCCATAATTTCTTGAAGTGGTTAAAAGATGACTACAAAATGAAATTAAACTCTTATCTACGCGCTAATTTTGATGAGAAATTTGAGGAAATACATGGTTATCCTCCTAAGGATTAAATAATATATATAATAGATTATTCTGTGATTTGAGTGGGTAAATTAACCATTCTTCTATTTAAATATTGAATAATTTTGAACAAAAGCTAGTATATGCCAGTGCACTGTATACACAAGGACGTGGTTACGAAAACAATAATTAAACTGAAAAATTATATGAGAATTTTAATGATTTTAGGGCTGTTATTCTTTACAATAAATACAACAGCACAAAAGAAAGTAATGCAGCATGAAGATAAGGCATTATGGAACCGTATTAGAAATGTTGAAGTTTCAAATTCAGGTGATTATATGCTTTATAATCTTGGACCAGAGGAAAAAGACCAAAAACTTCATTTACACGATATGGATGGCAGAAAAATAATGACCTATGAACGCAGTAAAGGTGGTGCATTTTCATATGATTCTAAACATGTAGTGTTTGCAGTCAATGCTTTAAAGGATAGTATTAGAGAAATGAAGCGTAAAAAGTTGAAAAAGAAAGATTTACCAAAGGATTCTTTAATGATTTATAATTTAGATAGTAAATCACTGCAAAAGATTCCGAATGTAAAATCCTATGAAATGCCAGAAAAATGGTCTGGAATAGTTGCTTATACTTTAGAAGCACCAAAATCTACCAATAAAGACACTTCAAAATCAAAAGAGAATGATACCACTAAAGTTAAAAAGAAATTAAAAAAGGTCTCTAAAGACAATGGTTTTCATCTGGTAATAAGAAACCTAGAAACAGGTGTTGAAGACACTCTTAAATACGTACATCGCTATGCCATGGCTAAGGAAGGACGTCATCTGGTTTATGCAACTTCAGGCACAATAGATAGCCTTGGAGGTGGTGTTTATCGTTATGATATAGACAAAGCTTCCAAGACTTTGTTAATGTCTAGTCACCATAAAACTAAATATCCTCAGTTGGGTATATCAGAATCAGGTAGACGAATAGGTTTTGTGGTAGATGCGGACTCAACTAAAAGCTTAATAAAAATGCCTAAACTCTATGCTTGGAATCAAGGAGATACTACTGCTAAATTAATAGCAGATTCTAAAGAAAATGGCGCAAATATGTTGGTTTCTAGTGATGAACAATTAAGATTTTCAAAAAATGAAAACCGATTATTCTTTGGGTTACGAACAACACCAATTGTTCAAGACACAACTTTACTTGATGAGGAAATCGTTAACGTAGAAGTTTGGACTTATGATGAACCTAGATTATATACTGTTCAAGAATTAGATGTAAAAAACGATAAGAAAAAAGCGTATATGAGTTTATACGATTTTACCAGCAATAAGATGATCCCAGTTGCCGATACAGAATATGACTTAGCAAGATACAGTGATGAAGGGAATAGTAGATATGCAGTTTTAGGTAACCAAACACCGTATTTATTACAGAGTCAATGGACGGCCCAGCGTCCAATGGATATGCAACGCTTAGATTTAAATACTGGCGAACGCACTGATATAGCTAAGAAAGTATATGGAGGAAGTTCAATAAGTCCAAAAGGAAACTATCTATATGGCTATAGCCGAAAGGATAGCACTTGGTACACTTATAACCTTAACACTTTAAAGTATACTGCATTAACTAAGGGACGTCAATTTTATAACGAATTACACGATTATCCGGATGACCCATACAGTTACGGTTATGCAGGGTGGACCGAGAATGATTCTAAATTACTGATTTATGATCGTTTTGATATTTGGTCATTTGATCCTGATACTGGAAAACCAGAAAATTTAACCAATGGTAGAGCATCTAAGGTTCGTTACCGTTATGTAAAGTTAGATAATGAAGAAAGATCAATTTCTGAAAGTAAAAATTGGATGTTAAGCACATTCAATGAAGGCAATAAATATGGCGGAACGGCGAGTTACAATCCAAAACGAAAGTCACTGAAACAATTAGAAGAAGGACCATATTCATATGGTCAAATTGTAATGGCACAAAACGATAAAAAGAATCGACTTGTATTCACCAGACAGTCCTTCACAGATTTCCCTAATTTTTGGAGTACTAATCTTTCATTTAAATCACCAAAGCAAATAACAGATGCTAATCCACAACAAGGTGATTATAACTGGGGAACTTCAGAAATGGTAGAATGGACTTCTTTAGATGGCAAACTTTTAAGAGGAATGTTGATTAAACCAGAAAATTTTGATTCTAAAAAGAAATATCCATTAATCGTTAATTTCTATGAGAAAAGCTCTGACGGATTGTATCGTCATCGAGCACCAAGCTATGGTCGTAGTACAATAAACTATCCGTTCTATGCAAGTAGAGGTTATGTAATTTTTAATCCAGATGTATACTATCGCGATGGTTATCCTGGTGAAAGTGCTTTTAACTGTGTTATTCCTGGAATAACCATGTTAATTGAAAAAGGCTTTATAGACAAGGATAATATTGGAGTTCAAGGTCATAGTTGGGGAGGATATCAAATCGCATACCTGGTTACCAAAACAGATATTTTTAAAGCTGCCGAATCTGGTGCCCCGGTTCCAAACATGATTAGCGCTTATGGTGGAATTCGTTGGTGGACAGGTCTAAGCCGTCAATTCCAATACGAACATACACAAAGTAGAATAGGAGGTACGCCTTGGGAATACCCCCAACGCTATATTGAAAATTCTCCGATTTTCAATATCGACAAAATTAATACACCACTATTAATAATGCATAATGATGCTGATGGTCATGTGCCATGGTATCAAGGTATTGAGTTTTTTGTGAGTTTAAGACGTCTTGGAAAACCTTCTTGGTTCTTGAATTATAACGACGAACCACATTGGCCACTAAAAATGCAAAACCGTGTGGATTTTAATATAAGAATGGCGCAGTTTTTTGATTATTATTTAAAAGGAGAACCAGAGCCTACTTGGATGGATCGTGGTGTTCCTGCTATTGAAAAAGGTATTAATCAAGGTTATGAATACATTGACAGCGATAAGGATTAAAAAATTATACACCAACTATAAAAAAATATACATCTTTATAACATACTGAAAATAACAAAGCCATATGCGAAAATGCGAAAGATGCGCAATGAACCATAGTACATAACACTTTTAAAAGGGTAATTAATGATACCTGCTGTCATGCACGATACTGCAAATGGCAATGGTAATATGGCTCCGATTACGATGAGTATACCGCCCCATTTTTTCGAGTTTCTAAGTTGTTTTGCCATTTTCACCTCTAAATAGTTATGAACAGTTGGCATAGTTGTAATGCATTTTCCTAACCAATAGGCCATTAAACCTCCAGAGTAAGACAATAATCCCAAAATACTTAAATACTGCCATGGTCTTGGCATATTACCAGACCAGGCGATAAATATCTCAGGAGGCACAAGACCAAGTATAGTCTCTGAAACAAAGAAGAAACCTAAAACACCATAAACTGGTAATAGTTGTGTAACGCGTTCTAAGGTCAAATTAATATCAACAAACTGATTTAACGTAACAATTGCTGCAATAAAACCAACAATATATGGAAAGGCATTTTTCAATGCAAGCAAAACAAATTCATAAAAACCGGTATATGAATAATATTGATGTAGTAATTGAATTCTAGATTTGGTCGAATTAGATCGTAATCGAGATAGTTTCATTTAGATTAAGTTTTTATAATTTGGGGTGGTACGAATTTATAAAATAAATGTATATAAAATAGATAAATGAATTAATAATTCGATAAAACGCTTATTTATGTAATATAAATATTACTATTATAATTTTAAATTTTATTATGGATTAAAAAATATAATTAATATTTCTAATAGGAAAGCGGTAAGCTCTAAAATACTATTTTACATAATATAAATTATAGAACATAAGTCAATATTTGTTGTTTATGTGTTGTATGTCATTTGTAAGCTGTAATTCTATACTATGTAAAATATCCCAGTAACTGCCTGTAATTCTTTTTAATATTAAGTACTTGGTTCATTAAAATTTCAAATACGCGATTCTCAGGGATTAAGATTTTAGATTTATAAGGAAAGTCATTTGCAGCTTTAATTTGCCATTATGTAAAATTGCCACTACCAAACGCTCGATTGTTTTAATAAAATCAAATTGTTATCACAATTTATTTTACACACAATTATCCATCGCTTGGCCAGCGCACAAAAAAAGCCTGGCTTTTAGTTATGGTTTAAAAATCTCTTAAACGATAAAATGTATTGGTTAAAAAATTTTAAACAATTCTCAGAGCTTGCCACAAGAGCATAAAATTACGCTGTGCGATAATTTCTATGCACATGTTACATGCAGAATTTCTAATAAGAATTTTTTAAGTTTAATATCTTTTGTCTTGATTCAAAAGAAACAAAAAATCAAGACTGCATAAAACTTTGGAAACAATTAATGTTTCGTTACGCTATATTTTAGACTATTTGGTGTTAAGAAAATGTACAGTGTACATTTTTAAGCAAATACGATTTGAAACGAACAGTTTAGTAAAGTGTTGTATCCAAATACAATTATCCACTGGATAATCGTATTTGTATAGCCTAAAATATGGTCGCTCCTCTCACCTATTGTTTTAGCCAAAGTTTTATGAGGTCAAAAAATAATAGATATTTAATTTAGATTTAGGAAGAAACCAGAAATTCCAATCCTTCTGTAATTCCTTGTCCTAAAATATTGTGATGTGTTCTATCTGGTAAAATTTTAATATCATAACCCCCAAAACTAGAACTGTGCTCTAAAACTATTGCCTTTAGTTCTTCTACATTACTTGTCATTTTATATTTCTCTCCTGCAATTTCTTCCTCTTTCCCTCCAGCATAAACCGCAATTTTACCTGAAAACCGAAAATCATTATCTAATCTATTCTTTAATGTTTTTAATAGATGGTGTTGCTCAAACCAAAGTGACGGACTTAGTGATAGAATACCGGAAAAAGCGTTAGGAGCCTTGAGCATCGTATTTAAAGCAAAAAGCCCACCAAGTGAATGGCCATAAAGAATTGATTTCGTAGCGTCTACGTTATATTTATTCTCTATTAAAGGTTTCAACGTACCTATTAAAAATTCTCTAAAATCAGGTGCTCCTCCAACACTCTCAGGCCCTAGAGTATCATCCCAACTTGAAGTGAAGTTTTTATCGGGAGGCGTGAGATCATGCATTCTAAAAAGCTCTAGCGCTTCTTTATTCTGATCCTCATACGCTATACCAATCACCATAATTGGACTAAGTCCTCCCCACTGTAAATATCTGGCGATGTTGGAAAACATTCCAAAAGCATACCCTCCATCTATTACATAAACTGGTACTGGTGTGACTCCTTGCTTTGTCCATGTATAATCAGGATCATCGGCATGAGGACGAGACACCTGTATTCTAAAGGTGCGATTTGCTGGTCCAGATAACAGAAATTCTTCCGTATTATGAATAGTTGCTAGGCCTGCCGCTTTCGTATCAACTTTAGTTGAGGACGAATAAGAACATCCTACCATAGTTCCTAATACAGCAGTTGAACTTATTTTTAAAAAATTTCGACGTGATTTTGTATTTTTCATTTTATAGATTGTTTTATTGTAATGTTTGTAACAGGTACACCATCTGTAGGGCATAGTTAAAGACTCTTCCTTTATCTGTAGTTGCCATTCCGTGCCCTCCTTGTTTGGTTTCATACATAATGTTAGCAAACTAGTACTTATTTTTTGCTGGTTTAGGAAACTGTGGCCGTTCAATTTTTAGAAGATCCTGATCTATCTGTTTCATTAATTCTTCCACTGCTTTTTCTAATTGAGGGTCTCTGCCAGCTTCCAAAGATTTAGCATCCATTCGGATCTTTATATCTGGGTGGACACCTTTATTTTCTGCAATCCATTCATTTTTAATTGGATCAAAGATGGCATTATCAGGTGAAGTTAATGTACCTCCATCTACCAGCCTATAATGCACCGAGCTTTTTACCAGCCCGCCCCAGGTAGTGGTACCGATCAAGAGACCTGCATTTTGTTGCCTAAATACCCAAGGAAAAAAATCACCACCAGAGCCAGAGTTTTCATTGATCAACAATACTTTAGGGCCTAATATGCCTGCAGGCATCACCCTATTTTTGGCATTCGGGACTTCATTGGTATAGGCCGCCCTGATTTTCCTGGTCATGAGGTCCACCATATAGTCATCCAGCAAGCCACCTCCATTATATCGTTCATCAATTACAGCTCCCAACTTATCCTGCTGCGCAAAGAAATACCTATTAAATGATACCAGGCCCTCCATGGTGGTATTGGGCACCCAGACATAAGCTAGTTTACCACTTGATAGGCTGTCCACTAATTTTCTATTGTCTTCTACCCAAGCCCGCTGGCGAAGATTAACTTCACTTTGGATAGGTTTGACCACTATGGTCCAGGCATCTTCAAATGATGGTTTATTGTTGATGTGTAGCACTGTTTGCTTCTCCAACGCACCATCCAAGGCTTCAAAAACGTTGTCAGTAGCAGTTAGCTCTCTACCATTGATACCTACCAGAAAGTTTCCTTCCGCTACTTTAAGACCTGGCTCGTCTAATGGACTTGTCAAACTAGGATTCCAGTTTTCAGTAGTGTATATCCTGTCAATCTTCCATCTTCCACTTTGAGCTGAAAAGTCTGCTCCTAAAAGACCAACTTTGTTTTCTTCTACTTTAGGGTAATCACCTCCAAAGACAAAACTATGTCCCACAGATAATTCCCCGTTCATTTGATCAAGCACATAGGTTAAGTCTGCACGATGTTTTACAAAGGGAATTAGAGGTGCGTACCTATTGTATACGGTATCCCAATTTCTCCCATGTAGGTCGGGGTCATAGAAATAGTCTTTTTCATATCTCCACGCCTCTTCAAAAATTTGCTTCCATTCTGACAACCTATCTAATTTCATTTCCAGTTTAACATTCAATGGCTTGAGGTCTGCTTTATCACCTTTTGTATCTGACAAATTCCATTTTTTTTGAATTTCGGCAAGTAATTTTTCTCCGTCAGAGGAGATCACCATTCGTTGCACATTGCTCAAAAACTCTTGGGGTTCACGATTTTCAAGTTTGAACTTATGAATGGTCAGACCATTATCGTTGTTGGGAATTCTTTCTGAGATAAAAACAGATCCTGCAGGTCCACTTTTAAGGTAGGCATAGTTCCGGGTAGGGACCGGTAGAGGAATAATCCTGCGTTCAATATTTTCAAAGTCTATTTTAACCTCGAGATCTTTTCCATCAGCGGAATCTTCTTTTTTCTTTTTATCATTTTTTGATTTGCTTTCAGACTCATCTGATTTTTCCTCTTTTTCCTCTTCGTCACTTCTCAGCTTAAATGGAGAAGAGTCAGTCGAATTTAGATTAACTATGTACGTGGAATATTCCGGACGTGCGTTCATCGAACTGGTATTAGTCCAACCTGAGCCTAAAGCGATGTTCGTACTTGCCAAAAAGTAAAGGTGTTTGCCATCACGATCCCATACTGGTGAAAAAGCATCGGCAAATGAATTGGTTAAGGCAGTAGTACTATTCGATTGTAGAGACCATACCATAATTCGTTTGAAATTATTCTCTCCTGATTTTGAAAACGCTAACCACTTCGAATCCGGAGACCAGGTCAGGCCCATATTGCCTCTTTCGATATTAATTCCTCCCGTGCCAACTGTTTTGATCGTGCCAGCCTCAAGGTCCACTACCCGTACCCTCAAGTCATCGTCAACAAAAGCGATGTATTTGCCATCTGAGGACCATGTGGGTTCCCATGCATATTTTGAAATTCCGATTGATATGTCTGCAAATTTCTGCATTCCATCTTGAGAAGCTCTTTTTAAAACATAATTGGAGTGACCTTCATCAGAGAACCAGGCAATCTGATTACCTAATGGAGACCAGATAGGTTTACGGTCTGCCGTATATTCCGAATTAGTTATGTTTCTAGTATCTCCATATTGGGCAGGAATTGTGAAAATTTCACCTCTAGCTTCCATGATTATCCTCTTTCCTTTAGCTGAAAGAGCGATATGTTGAACATCTTCTGTTACATCTTCCCATTTTTGAGCTACCCAGGGAAAATCCCCAATTACATTAATACTTAGTGTGGTTGTTTCTTTAGTATCTAAATCAATTAGGTGAAACCTGCCTTCCCTTTCGAAGATCAATTGATTGTCATATCCTGACAACCATTTGATGTCTGCTCCTTCCAAATCAGTTAATTGATCGAGCGAAGCATCGGTTGTGGAGTAAATCCAAATATTAGAAACACCACTTATACGGTCTGACAAAAAATAAATTTTGTCCCCAAGCCATATTGGTTGAATATCAATGGTTTTTTCATTAAGAATAAGTGTCTCTGATTGGTCCTCCAAATTGAGGATCACCAATGGTGTATTTTGCCCACCCCGATAGTTTCTAAATTCAGATTCCCAGCGAGAGACAACGTCGATCACAATATGTGAACCATCCGGAGAATAGCTACCGTTCACACCTCTTTGCTTGGTGACCAATTTGCTCACCCCACCGTCTTTGGGGATGGTCCAAAGTCTGTTGTTCCCGAAATAAGGTGTAGGTGCGTAATCTCGGGAAGAAGCATATAGAATATTTTGGCCATCAGGTGTCCATCCTTTTGCAACAGCACCTATTGGGTGCCAGGTTAATCTTTTTGGAGTGCCACCTTCTATCGGAACGATATATATCGCATTAACTCCTGATCGGTTAGACGTAAAGGCGATTGATTTTCCATCGGGAGACAAAACAGGATTGCTTTCTATAGCTTGGGTGCTTGTGATCCTTTGCGTATTATCTCCATTGATGTCACTGATCCAAATGTCACTACCATAGGTAAAAGCGATGTTTGTCTCATTAATAGATGGTTGACGTAATAGTCTTGTTTCTTGAGCGGTAATTTTGTTTACCACTAAGACGAATACGAAGCATGTAAGGATAACTCTATTTTTCATTTTATTTAGATTGTAATTTTTGTAACAGGTATACTAATTGTAAAGCATAATTATGAGCTTTACCTTTATTTGTAATAGCCATAGCGTGACCTCCTTGTTCAGCTTCAAAAAAAAGCATGGGATGCCCTAAGTCTTCCATTTTGGCTGCCATTTTTCTGGCATGACCAGGATGCACACGATCATCTGTAGTTGAAGTCAAAAAGAAAATTTCTGGATATTCTTGACCCAATCTAATGTTATGGTATGGGGAATATGACAAGAGCGATTGGGCTTGGATCGGGTCTTCAGGATTTCCATACTCATGGATCCAGCTCGCTCCTGCCAATAATTTATGAAAACGTTTCATATCAAGCAAAGGCACCTGGGAAATCGAAGCTCCGAACAGATCTGGATATTTTGTTGCAAGAACACCTGCGGTTAATCCTCCGTTGGATCCTCCTATAAAACCTATCTTTTTTGGGGTAGTTATCTCCCTTTTTATTAGGTCCAAGGCTATGGCTTCCAAATCCTCATACACCTTAAAACGATTTACATCCTTTGCCGCAAGATGCCACTTTGCTCCATATTCACCTCCACCCCTTGGATTAGCAACCACGAAAATGCCACCGTTTTGCAACCATAGCTCATGCATATTTCCTATATATGGATATCCATAGGTTTGTGTTATGGGTATTCCAAATCCACCATAACCATACATCAACACTGGGGTATTTTTTGAAGTTTTGGTATTATTATTTGAGGTGACGAAGTAAGGTACTTTGGTACCGTCAGCCGAAGTGGCAAAATATTGCTTTGTGCTAAAATTAGATAAATCTGTATATGATTTTTTTGAAGCTATTTTTTTGGGTTTGCTTTTATCTATACTGTATAGTGAAAGAGGTTTTGTAATATTTTCAAATGAGCATAGGATTTTACTGGAATAAGGGTCTGGATTCATCATTAAACTAATAGTCCCGGTACCATCAAATTCAATCTCTTTAGAAACCCAACTATCATTATCTGACTCGCTTAGTGACAATTTGAGCAACTTGGACTTTACATCCTCAAGTAGACTTACATAAATGGCATCTTCTGAAGCTGTTATTCCTCCAAATACGTTAATACCTTGATTGTCCTTGAAACTGTAAACCAACCTTACCAAATCATAGGTTGCTTTGCCGGAATTTGCAATCATTTTTGGGATGTCAAAAGCCACCAAGCTTTCGGGGGGAAATATTTTATCAGCTACTTTATATTCTGAATTTAATTTGACCAGAAGATGGTTTGAAATTGCACTGAGGCCTACGGAAATGGAACTAATATCATCGCCAGGTAATTCCAGTGGTACTTTCTCATCGTTTTCATTCAGTGCAGTGAAACGTATGTCACCAAAGTTTACCACATCCACAAGTAATATTTTCCTGTAGGATGGGGTGGCCATTACTGTTGGTATTGCCATTATATTATTTTTAGAAACCGTAAAAATAATCTTGGCGTCATCCAGGTTTTCACCTCTTTGCCAACGTCGTATGGTATTGGGGTAATTGGATTGTGTTTTTTCATCCCCATTTAGTGCGGTTGCTATGATAAGGGTATTTTCATCTAAATATTGAGAGGTGTTTCTTCTTACTGTAAAGGAATTGAATCCGTTTTTGATGAACTTTTTGTTAATGAGATCATATTCTTTTATTATTGTGGCATCGGCACCTCCGTCTGATAATGGTATTAGCATTTTGGTACCTGAGGGGGAAAATGTTAACTGATAACTATTTAGAAACCAATTTCTTTCATCTTTCGCGGCAAGTTTGTCTATATCTATTAAGTTTTCCCATTTGCTTGCGTTGGAGAAATCATCAATCTTAATTCTTCTAAAAACACCTCTTGGATTGTCTTTATTTTGGTGTACTTGGTATATGTATCCATGATTTTGGGTCAGATCAACTAAAGATGGTACGCTGTTTCCTTCAGAAAGCATATTTTCAAATTGCTGAGCTATTGTTAAAAACCGGGTGTCGGTGGTCAATCTTTCTTTTGTCTTTTTATTTTGCTTTTCGACCCAAGTATCTACACGATCATTTTTAATTTCTTCTAACCATATATAAGGATCTCCTTCGGTGTTTGAAGCGGTTTGTGTAAAAGCCTTTTTCGAAATTAACAACATAAAAAAGCATGTGATTATACATGTTATGTTTTTCATCTGTTTAAAATTTTATAGTTTGCTGAAATTGAAGAAACTAAAAATTTCTGCACATTATTCACATTTTTAATATTTTGAATTATTGTGTTCATGAATCTTCGATTTCAGGAATTCGCATAAAAAATTTAATCATCTTGGCGGGTATGTAATGATGAAATTTGTTTATGCTCATTTCATCTGTTTAAATTTTTATTGGAAATACTGTAAAAAAGGGACTGCAATCAATTAATATTACAGTCCCTTATAACACAAATAAATATTTGTCAAATGAAATTAAAATTTATACCCAACTTCGAGTCCAAATGCCATAGGTCTGTTTCTTGATATGAATAATAAAGCCGATGTCTGCTGCTTATATATTGCTCCACTTTCATCAAGCAAGTTATTTGCGAATAAAGCAACTCTAAATTTTTCGTTTTGAAAACCAAGTCTGGCCCTTAAAAGCGTTTGAGCATCACCATAAACGTCCGCACTTCCATCTCCAAAACCTTTTTGTTTGTCGGCATGCGAAAACGCCAGTAAAGAATTACCTTTCCAGCCCTTATTGCCCACATTAAACACATAGTTGGCATTAAAATTTAATGTCCAAGAAGGTACGAATTGAATACGATCTCCATCTACCGAACCTAAAGCTCTAGCTATTCTGGGATCAATATCTTTATACTTTGCATCATTAACATTTCCTGCTACCTGGAAGGAGAGCCCCGTATAATTTGCCGGGCTATAGGTAAACGCAACATCTACTCCTGGTATAACCACGTCACCTACCCCATACGCATTGAATAAACCGTTAGCGGGATTGGGAAATCTATTTTGCATATCCTTCCAGATTTGATAGTAGGCTGCTGCCTCAAAAACAATTTGGTCTTCCGCCCATTGCTGTTTTGTTCCTATCTCAAAACTCCAAAGTTCATCCGAGTCAACAGCAATTTCGGCTGGCAATCCATCAGCTAAATGAGCATCTACTATAAAAGGGGTGTTAAATATTCCGCTTCTAAATCCCTTGGCAATGTTTATGTAGTGATTATACTTATCATTAGGACGGTAAGATATATTAAAACGCGGATTTATACTTGTAAAAGTATCCTCCAAAACAGGTTGTCCGTCTCTACTATCAATTGCCCTGTCGTCATTATATGAGCGTAAACCTACTAAGGCAGTTAGCTTATCATTAAAATCATAAGATGCTTCCCCAAAAAACGAATATGACCTTGATGTTTGAAGTGTACTGCTATTAAAATCGGGAATGTTATAAATTGCCTCTGCCTCCGTTTCATTATCACTATAGAAAAAACCTGCCAACCATTTAAATGGAGAATCTGTATTAGAAACAAATCTGGTTTCATGGTTCAGCGCATAAGTTTCTTGATCCAAATCGAAAGTTAGATCACCAAGTCCAGTAATAAAAAATGATTGGCTTATTATTGGATTATTGCGAAGGTGGCTAGTTGTAGTCGTTAAAGTGGCAAAATTTTTAAAGTCATAGGAAAGCGTACCAATAAACCAATCTTGATTAGTTTTTGATCGGTCCGTGATGGCCCCGTTTGTTATTGGTGGGTCTGCTGAGATTAAAAAATTTCCTACAAACTGATCCACATAGCTACCTTGATAAGTCAAATCTATTTTTAAGGCTTCTGTTGGCTGATATTGTAATAACATCCTGTATTGCGATAAATTCCCTCCATCAACGTTTTCGTTCGCTCCGTCTGCAGTTTCTATATAGCCACCCACTTCTTCGTAACTTCCTGTAAATCGTAAGGCCAATTTTTCTTTAATGATGGGTAAATTGAGCATTAGGTCACCAAAATATCCAGGGTCACCACCAGAAACTACGTTACCGCCAGTGGCAACTTCACCTTGAAACTTGTAAGAATTAGGTTTGTTTGGCACAAACTTGATAACACCTCCCATGGCTCCTCCACCATATAATGTACTTTGGGGTCCTCGTAACACCTCAATTCTATTCATATCGAATGATCTTGATACCGGTGCATAGAAACCACCGAAAAAATTATAGGAAGCTTCATCAAGATAGTAGCCTACAGTGGCATCTCCAGTGAGCTGAGCGACACCTCTTATTTGAAATTGACGCTCACCTATTGAACTGGAAATAGTCTCAGTAGCACCTGGTACCAGGTTAATGGCCTCTGATAAATCCCTAACCCCCATTTCTTTCAACTTATTGCCACTAAGGGCCTGTACCGCCATAGGGGTTTCCATTACGGTCTGTACTCTTTTATTGGCAGAGACCAATACCTCGGAAAGTGAGACACCCCCTTCATGGAGAGTAATATTTAGGGTAATATCTCCTGAGGTTACTGTAAATTCTTTCGTTTCAAAACCTAAATAACTAAATACCAACACATCTCCATCATTAGCTGTTATTTCATAGTTTCCATTAATATCGGTAGTCGTCCCCGTTTTTGTTCCTTTCACTATAACATTTACACCAGGTAATGGTTGACCGTTATTGTCAGTAACAATTCCTGTAACTTTTTGTTGTACCTTTTTGACCTCGTTTATGATTGGTTTCTCAACAATTAGAATAGTGTTATCTTCTACTAGCTCGAAACTAATACTATTATTTGATAAACTTTGCTCTAATAATTTAGAAACCGTAATTTCTCCTTTCTTTAACATTACTTTTGGGGCATTCTTAAATAAACGCCTTGGGTAGATAAAATCAAAATCTGTTTGCTTTTTTATAATCTTAAATACCTGATCAACTGTTGCCAATTGATCTTTTTCTATAATTATCTTTTCTTGGGAAAATGAATTGTCTGGAGTCAAACAAAAGACGGTTGTAAACATTAAAAAGATAAACGTTTTCATAATTGCCATTGGTAGCCGCTTTCCGATAAGTAAACGGGCATTAATTTTAATTTCCATAAATTTGATTTGTGTTAGTTATACAATAGTTTAATTAATATGTTAAAAGGGACGAAGTTTGATACACCGCAAAATGTTTGAACTTCGCTCCCATTTTTATTCTAATACTACTTTTTTATCTCCAATCTCAAAATTTTTAATTATGCCATAATTTTTAATGCTTTTGAGTATTATTTCCAATTTCTTGTCTTTTCTTAAAATTCCTACAAATTCTTCATTCTTAATTGATTCATTTTTAAATATTATTTCTATATCATACCAACGGGACAATACTTTCATCACTTCTTCAAGTGTTTTATTTTCGAAACTAAACACCCCGTCTTTCCATGATACTTCGTTATAAACATCAACGGTTTTAATTATAGAAGCATTAGTATTGATATCTAGATTTAGTTGTTGATTTGGTATTAAGCTTAGGTTTTTGTTATCTACAGTTACCCCTATTTTACCTTCTACCAATGTTGTGTAAACATTGCTTTCATCTTTGTAAGCTTTTATATTGAACTCTGTGCCTAATACATCAATTTCTTGGAATTGATTAAAAACTTTGAATTTTGTTCCTTTATGTTCTGAGCTAGGCGACACATCAAAATAGGCCTCCCCGTAAACCAATTCTACTTCCCTTGGCTGGCCTTCAATAAAGCTCACAGGATATTTTAACTGAGATTCTGAATTCAACCAAACTTTAGTATCATCGGACAGTTCTATAATAAACTGCCCGCCTCTTGGTACCGTCAAGTGATTAAAAACTAACTCAACTACTTGTTTAGTCTTATTTTTATAAACTAATTCCTTTCCATTGCTTGTGGCATTTTGAGTCTGAATACTATTGCCTTTTTCCAAGGCTATTTGGGAACCGTCTTCTAAAGTAAGAACAGCTTTATCTGTACCTACTTCAATAGCGTTTGTATTTACAATTGTTGGGCTAACAACATCATCAGCAATCGAATTAAATAAATTATCCTTAAAGAAATATGTTGTACCTAAAACTCCTACTAGTATTGCAGCTGCTGCATATTTATATAAGTAATTAGACTTACCCTTTTTGAGTTTTATTTGTTGCAGTATATTTTTCTTTGCTATTTTAACATCGTAAGTCCTAAAAGCGCTATCAGTATAGTAATTAGCTTTAATATATTCTAAAAACAAATGCTCGTTTTCCGGATTTATAATCCACAATTCTAATTGCTTTAGCTCGTCAAGATTAGCCTCTTTGGTTAGAAATTTTACGATTAAGTTTTTTGCTTGATTATTCATTTTTAAAAAACATATATATCTGTATAACGAAACTAAAACTGCTACACCACCACGCATTATTAAAAAAAAATTAAATTTGTTCAAATTTAAACTCCATTGCAAAAGCTGTTTTCCAATCAAAAAAAACTTATTAAACACCTAAAAAAAGGGAACAGTTTAGCTTACTCATATTTAGTAGGTCTTTACTATAAAGAATTATGTAATTATGCTACTAGTCTTGCAAGAGATGATTTTAAATCAGAAGATATTGTTCAAAACGTTATTGTTAGAATGTGGCAGCAACGAGAAAAATTAAATACTAATATTTTAATTAAGAACTATTTGTATAAATCTGTTTATAACGAATTTATTGATCAGTATAGAAAAGATTTGTCTATCTCAGTTTTAGAAAGAAAGTATATTGAAGTTCTAGATTCTTTTATTGAAGTTAAAGAGGAAAACGAAACAAAAAGATTAATAACACTTGTAGAAAAGGAAATAGAACAATTACCAAATAAATGTAAAGAAACTTTTTTGTTAAGCAAGAAGAACGGCCTAACATATAGGGAAATAGCTGATTATCAGAATGTATCTGTAAATACTGTTGAGAAACAAATGGTTAAGGCTTTTTCTATTCTAAGAAAAAAACTTAAAGATAAAATGACATCGCTATTGTTTATTCTATTTGGTAAAGTAAAAACTTAAAAAATTAGATATACCTAGACCATTCCACACATATTCCACTTCTCTCCTATCGTCGTTTCGTGTAAAAAGTGTTCCATTAACTTTAGTAAGTGAATCTTTGGAGAAAAAACCTTTTAAAAGAAAAATCAGCAAATGAAACTATTGCTTTTACCAAAGCAAAGTAACATAATGCTGACCATTATAGGACAATTGTTATTATTTGGTTTTCTATGTGAGTGTACAATAATCAATGGTCTATTTCTAAAAACCTACAGAAAGAATATTATAACTCTAATATTAGTACATATAGAATATATGAAGTAGAAATCAAAAAGGACAATGAAATTAAAAATTTGAAATTCAAAATTGACAGTGAAGTCAATAACAAGGCATATGTTGCGCTGAATTAAATATCTTTTAGAGAATTGGAAATTTAAAATCTAACGCAATTTTAAAGGCCAACTTTCTTCAAAGTTGGCCTTCTTTAATTTCTGTGATATTATATTTTTCTGACCAATATAATTGCATTAGAATTAAAACAGGAGCCTAGAAATGTCTCTCCTCCAAAATTAGAATTAAAACTAATGACATAAGGTTGATATCCTGCTTTTGTTGATGTCCAATAAAACAATGTTTCATCAAAATCTCCAATATTTTGTAGATGAAGGTTATTAAAGATAGTTTCTGCAGAACTACGACTTGGTATAAACCAATCGTCATAGGAATTATGATTTAGGTCATAAGCAATTTTAAATGCATAATCGTCGCTACCAAATTCTAAACCATTTGGAACACTACTATTATCAGCTAAATTCCCATTAACAATTTGTTCGGTGTTTAACTCCCCATCACCAATTGCTTCACCATTAGTTAAATCAAAATGATCGCCCCAAGATTTAGTTCCAATTTGAGAATAATTTGTTGCAACCATTAATGAACCATCCATCTCATTAACATAATAAATGTATCCACCACCATATTCTAATCCATAGAATACCTCAGCGCCTAAAGCGTTTGTAATATCTAAGACTGCAACACCATTTTCTAGATTTTCTATAATCGAGAGGTTGTTATTAAAGACTGTTGGATCTACTGTATCATTATCTGAACAATTGGAAATTAGAAATGCTAAAAAAATAAATACTGATTTTTTCATAATAATTTAGTTTGTTTTAATATATAACATGTTACGTCCATAAATCCCTACCCTTTATTACTAATTTCTAAAAAAAGCCCCTGAATAACAAGAGCTTTTATTTTGATGAGTCTTGAATGTTTCTTTTTAATGATATTAAGTATCAATTACTTTATGTTTCATTCAACTATTTCAAAACTAATAATTAAATGAGTATCTGAGAACATCGCTTTTAACACAATATTATACTATTTTATCCTTTTTCTAATATATAATCGATTGCATAGCATGAGCTGGTATATCTAAAGCTATTTCACTCTCACCGACTAATAGTTTATAGGCTATTGGTTCATCTGTTTTATTCATCACTACAGTAACTATTTGCCCATCTGGATTTTGAAAAGATGAGCTCTCTAAAGTACTTCTACTTGTTGTGGTACTAATACATTTTGCACCTGGTTTAACAAATTTTGAAAAATGACCTATGTAATAATATGTTGGTGTGTAAATAAGTTCATTATTTTGAGTATCAGCGTGTATTGGTGCAAAACAAAAATTTTGAACGTGATTTGGCCCACCGTCTTCATTTAACAGAATATTCCAATCGGTCCAACCTACTGTTCCGCTATTAAAATCGTTTATCATAGAATTGCCATATCGCTCTGCATTTGACCAACGTTGGTATTGGGTAGGATCAAACTTTTCCTGACAACCTTCGGTAAATAGTAAATTCTTAGTTGGGAAGGATTCTTTAACGTTTTTTAGATTATCATATTTTGGATCACCACCTGTCCATGTTTCATACCAATGAAACCCTATTCCCCAAGCATACTTAAATGCCTCAGGATCCTCAAAAATAGTATTCGCTCTATGCGAAATTAAGTCTCTGTTATGATCCCAAACTACAATATTCTTATCGCTATAGCCGTTAGATTCGAAGGTTGGGCCTAAATAGTTTTTTAGAAAATCTCGTTCTTCTTCTGCTGTATAGATACAAGACTCCCATCGTTGCACTGCCATAGGTTCATTTTGAATGGTAACTCCCCAAACAGGTATTCCTTCCGCTTCATACGCTTGAATAAACTTCACAAAATAATCCGCCCAAGTCTGATTATATTCTGGTAACAATTTACCACCTTGAAGCATGTGTTTATTTGTTTTCATAAAAGCAGGTGGACTCCATGGACTAGCATAAAACACTAAATCATCCTTAATAAGTGCTTGCGCACGTTTAATCATAGGAATTCGTTTTACCTTATCCTTCTTTATTGAAAATGTTTTAAGTTCCTTATCCCCTTCTTCAATATAGGTGTGGCTTCCTAAACCAAAATCGCTGCTATGAATACTAGTTCTTATGATATTATAATTTATACCATCATCTGAAAAATAGGCATTTAGTAATTCCTCTTGTTTATCTTCAGTTAATTTTGAAAAAACCTCAGCAGACGCATCTGTAATAGCACCTCCAATTCCTAAAAACTCCTGGAATTTTTTCTCTGGATTTACAAAAACAGCTATTTCCGTTTCTAAGGGTTGATTTGCGTTTGTAAATTGATTTTCTGAGTCTAAAGCCAACCTTTTATCCGTATTTTGAGCTGTTAGATAAACGGTCGCATTATTACCTGTGAAATTCTTACCTACAGTGGCTTGGGTGTCCTCAAAAGTTGCCTTTTCAATCTTGTTATTATTATCATTACAAGAAACGTAAAGTAGTATTATTACTGAGAAGTAGAATAATTTTTTCATTAATGAATTTAGTTTTTATTGAGCAAAATTGGTTTAATTTGTTTTAGCCTTAAATATACTGATTATTAGAATTATATTCGAATAAAAAAAGCACCATTACTGGCACCTTAGTGTGTTATTAATAATGGGATAACCTCACTATTAGATTAGCTATTTGTATCTAATATAATTCTTATACTTCTCGTCTAAGTACTTCTAATGGAGAACTATTTAATACTGATCTAATATTACTTAGACCAATTATCAAAACAATTAATGTAATTCCAGGTAAGAATACTACGAATGGAATTGCCGATGGTGTAAAGGGTTCTTTAAAAATAAATAGTGCTAAACATAGCCCACTGATAAGGGCGAGCAAAATACCAACTAAACTACCCAATGCTCCCAAAAAGAGATACTCCAGTGCAGAAATTTTTAGTATTTGAGGATTTTTGGCACCTATTGTACGTAAAAGAACACTTTCCTTAATACGCTGGTATTTACTTGTTCTAACTGATCCTATTAGAACTATCAGTCCAGTTATGATGCTAAAGAATGCCATGAAATTTATGACCCATGCAACTTTGTCTAAAATATCTTCAACAATATTAAATACTTGTCTTAAGTCTATGATAGTTACATTCGGAAACTTCTCTACTAAATTACGCTGTAGATTAGCAGAAACTTGTTCATTCTCAGCAGCTGTGGTGAATACACTAAATTGAGGAGCGTCTTCTAAAACTCCTTTTGGGAAAACAATTGAAAAATTAAGTTGCATGCGTCCCCAATCTACCTGTCTAATGCTTCCAATAGTTGTTTCCATTAAAACACCTTGGACATTAAAAACTATTTTATCCCCGACTTCAACGTTTGCATCAGCTGCCAAATTATCTGATATAGATATTACTATAGGCTCATTACGCCCTAATTCCTCCGTCCATTCGCCATTAATAAGTATTTCTGACGCTATTAGTTTATCACGATAGGTAGTTCTAAACTCATGATTTAAAATCCAACCTCTTACTTGTCTTGTTGTGTCTTGCCTTAGTTCATTAAGAAGTTTATCCTTTATTTGATGCATGCGCATGGTTACTAATGGAATATTATCCAAAATAGGTACTTCACTTTCGTTCAGTTGAGATACCATTTCTTCTCTCTGATGACTTTGTACATCTAATATGATAATATTGGCATTTTCAGCAGTAGGTCCCACTTCTGTTTTTGACAGTAAAATATCTTTCGTAAAATACAATGTACTTATAAGAAAGGTGCCTAATCCAATAGCTAAAACAAGAACAACTGTTTGATTATTCGGCCTGTACAAATTAAGTAAGCCTTGTCTGGACGTAAAACTCCAAGTTTTAGGAAAAAAGCGTCTTACCAATTTCATGAAGAGATTAGCGACTATTGCTATAATAATAAAAGTTATAACTGCTCCTAAAACAAAAATTAATGCGTAAGAGGCATCCTTCAATAACCAAAATGAAAATAAAAACAGGAAAAGTAAAATTGAGCAATATACTAAGGTGATCACTTTCCTTGGTTGTTGTGGCTCCTCACTCACTCGCAGTACCTTTAAGGGCGATACATACCAGGTATGTAATAAAGGTATTAATGCAAACAACACTGACATAAATAATCCGAGTAGAATACCAATGATGATTGGTTGTACAGTAACTGACATTTCTACTTCAAATGGTAAAAATGATTTAAGTATATAAGGAAATAGACCTTGTAAGACCACGCCAATAAATGATCCAATTAATCCGCCTAATACACCAATACCAGAAATTTGGATTAAGAAAATTAAAAAGCTTTGCTTTCGGCTTGCTCCCAAACACTTTAAAATGGCAATTGCTTTAAGCTTTTCTTTTATGTAAATATGTACTGAGCTAGCTATTCCAATACACCCAAGAAGTAATGCTATAAAGGCTGCTAAATTCAAAAACTTGCCAACATTATCATATCGTCTACCTAAACGACGACTTGTACTTGTATGTGTGTCTAAATCTGCATTTGCCAAATCTAACATAGGATCAATTTTATCTTCAAAGGCATTTAAATCTAGCGTGTCTGATGCTTTATAAAAAAATTGAAATTCTTTGCGACTACCAAATTGTAATAATTCTGTATCATCAATTGAGCTATATGGTATTATCACCGGAGGTGCAACCGAAGTTGAAACAGCATTGCTTCCAGGTACAGATTTTAATGAACCTAGTATCGGAAATATCACTTCACCAACTTTGATAGAATCACCAGTTAAAATATTATACTGCAACATCAATGTAGCATCAACTAGAGCTCCTTTTTTGTCTTGATAATTTTTGGAAGCGACAGTTGGCTCTGTTTTCATGGTGCCGTAAAATGGAAAATCTCCTTGCATACCTCTAACATTCACTAATTTTGTACCTCCATTTTTCGGGAATGCTATCATCGAAACAAAATTGACTTCCATTGCATCAGGTTGTAGAGAGTCAATAATTTCTTGAGCACGCTCCGTTGGTTCTTGGCGAGTATCTATAATATAATCGGCTCCCATGAGATTTTTAGATTGCCTTTTAATATTATCTCTTAGATTTTCAGAAAATAACTGAATAGCAACGACCGCAGATATACCCAAAATTATGGAAGACATAAACAGAAGCAATCTTACACGACTGGCTTTTGCATCTAGCCATGCCATTTTAAATAACCATGAAAATGTTGGTTTCAATTTACTTAAGTTCTTTGATTGGTTAGTATTTGACCTCCTTTAAGTCTTAATATTTGTTGTGTTCTATTAGCTAAATCTAGGTCATGAGAAATAATTATAAGTGTTGTACCAGCTTCTTTATTTAAATCAAAAAGCAATTGTATAACCTTTTCTCCTGTCTCTTCATCTAAATTACCTGTAGGCTCATCAGCAAACAAGATACTTGGTGTATTGGAAAAGGCTCTAGCCAAAGCAACTCGCTGTTGTTCACCACCAGAAAGTTGTGATGGGTAATGATGCATCCTGTCTGCAAGCCCTACTTTTTCCAATAATTCTTTACTCTTATGGATGGCATCCTTTGCCCCTTGCAGTTCTAATGGAACACTCACATTTTCAAGCGCTGTAAGCGTTGGTAATAATTGAAAATTCTGAAAAATAAAACCAACCTCTTTATTCCGAAGTTCAGCGCGTTCGTCCTCGTTAAGATTTTTTAAATCAAGCCCACAAAGTTCAACATTACCAGAATTTGGTTCGTCCAAACCTGCACACAATCCTAATAATGTAGTTTTGCCACTTCCCGAAGGTCCTACTATTGAGAAAGTTTGGCCTTTTTCAACATCAAATGAAATATCTTT
>Ga0213865_10000622_pt1 | contig 23952 bp, 17 predicted proteins | sample PICome_6_FD_160100 | JGI IMG/M metagenome (GOLD analysis project Ga0213865, IMG submission 160100) | Coastal seawater microbial communities near Pivers Island, North Carolina, United States - PICO282 | ecosystem: Environmental > Aquatic > Marine > Coastal | place: USA: North Carolina...
CATCGGCGTCAAAAGTCTCGTGGAAGAGGACGGTTTGGGCGTTGGATTCTGCGGCGAACAGCCATACGCAGGCGAGCCACAAGATGAGGCGGCAAGGCGACAGGCAGAACGGGCTCCGTAGGTCCATGGAGAGCAAGCAATAAGGCAACCACCAAATCTACATTGCGCCCCCCCTTTTGGGGTCATGTTTCGACGTTGCTAAACCCCTCTTCCGCGGGAGATTACACACAAAAACTATATAAGGTGTAAAACAGCGGGGATAATTCGATGAACTTATCCATCAGAGGCCATTTGAATCAGCCTGCATTTCGAAGAGCCTGCTATACGCGCCTTTTTGTGATAACAAGGCATCGTGATGGCCCGACTCCACGATTTGGCCTTGATCGAGTACGATGATGCGGTCTGCATCTTGGATGGTGGACAGCCGGTGCGCCACCAAAATGCTCGTCCTGCTCTCGGTCAACCGAGCCGTTGCCTCTTGGATCAGTTCCTCGCTTTCCGGGTCGATGGAACTGGTGGCCTCATCCAATACCAAAATGCCCGGTTGCTGGGCGTAAGCACGCACAAATGAAATCAACTGCCGCTGTCCCGTTGAGAGCATCACTCCCCGCTCCTTGACGTCGTATTCCAGGCCGCCCGGAAGCCGCTCAATCAGGCCTTCCACACCCACCGCTTCCACCGAAGCCTGGACCAATTCATCGGAGATGCTGGGGTCGAAGAGTGTGATGTTGTCCTTGAGGGACCCAGTAAACAAAAACACATCCTGCAACACCACCCCCACTGAACTGCGCAGCGCATCCAGCGGGATGGCCCTCAGGTCATGCCCATCAATACTGATGCGGCCCTTCTGATACTCGTAGAAACGGCACAACAGGTTGATGATGCTTGACTTGCCAGCGCCGGTGGCCCCAACGAATGCTACACACTCGCCAGCCTTCACCTCGAAACTCACCCCCTTGAGTACCCACTCCTCGTCTTTGTAAGCAAACCACACGTCTTCAAAGACAATGTGGCCCTGCAATGCACCGACCTCAACCTGCTCTGATACAGGGAGTTCGGGTAACGACTCATCCAAGTCCAGCAAGTGAAATACACGGCTGGCATTGACGATGCCCATCTGGAGCACATTGAAGCGATCGGCCAACTGACGAATGGGCCTGTACAGCATGAAGACGTACAAGATGAATTGCAGCACCAAACCCAAGGTCATGCCACCCTGCGCCACACCATCGACACCGTACCACAGCAGCAACGCTACACTGGTGGCAGACAGCATCTCCACCACCGGGAAAAAGATGGAGAATGCCCAGATTGAACGGATGTTGGCGTCCCTGTGGGCCGCGTTGTGCAGGGCAAACTTGTCCCGCTCCGCATCCTCTCTTCCGAAGGCCTGGATGATGCCCATGCCCGTCACATGCTCCTGGACGAAGACGTTGATTTTGGCGACTTCATTCCGGACGCTCACGAACGCCTTCTTGATGGCTTTTTGGAACACGCGGGTGGCCAGGAGCAGGATCGGAATGGGGAGCAACACGACGAGCGTCAACTGGACATCTACCCACAACATGGCGCCGATGATGACCCCCAATTTCAGGAGGTCTCCCACCGCATTGAGCAGCCCGTTGGAAAACACATCCGCGATGCCGTCGACGTCACCGATGTGGCGCGTGACCAACTGACCAACAGGTGTTTGGTCGAAATACTTCAAGCGAAACTTTAAGACATGTCTGTAGAGTTCTGACCGCAAATCCAAGGTTACACTTTGGGCCACCCAGTTGGCCCAATAGGTCTGCCAGAACTGCAGCAGGGCCTCCACCACAATCAGACCCACCACCCACAAAAACACCATCAACAAACCCTGCCTGTCCCCCACTGCGATGTGCTCGTCCATGGCCAACCTGATGAGGTATGGACGGATCCAACTCATGCCCGCCAGCAAGACCACCATGAGGCCCGTCAACAGAAAGCGGCGGCGGTAAGGCGCCACGCGATTCAAAATGCGCTTGAGGACCTTGCCGTCAAAAATCCGGCCCGTGGTTGCCGGCGCGCTCATGCAGAAATGAATGGATAGGCCACCTTCGAAAGGTACAGGCCACAGGCCGAGGCGGACTGACCCGCTTGACCGCGGTCTCCAGACGCTGCAATCGCCTTGACATCCTCAGGAGACAGCCGCCCCCTGCCGACATCGAGCAAGGTGCCCACCACCGCACGGACCATGTTTCGAAGGAACCGATCCGCCGCTATGTCAAACTGGAAACGGTGTTCTGCCGTCTGCGTCCATTGGGCATGGCGCACATCACAAATCGTCGTCTTCTGGCCACTGCCCGTCTTACAGAATGCCGCAAAGTCGCCCTGGTACAGCAAGTGCTGGGCACCCGCATTCATGGCCGCTACGTCCAGGTCTTGGTACACCCTTGCACTGCGCTCCTCGAGAAAGGGGTCCTTGTGGGTGTGTACGTGGTATGTGTAGGCCCGTTCGGTAGCATCAAAGCGCGCATGGTCCCGGTCGTCGACCTCCCAAATCCGCCGGACCCCGATGTCCGCGGGCAGCATTCCATTGAGCTTCCACACCCCTTGCGCCCAGTCCTTGAACCGGCGGCCATAGACGCCATCCCAATCAAAGTGGGCATAAAACGTAGACGCATGCACACCGGTGTCGGTGCGGCCACAGCCCACAATGATCGTGGTCGTACCAATCAGGTCAGACAATGTGTCCTCGAGCACCTCCTGAACGGAGACGGACTCCGGTTGACGCTGCCAACCGTGGTACGCCGTTCCAACGTAGGAAAGCTCAATGAAGCAGCGCACACCAGAAGGAAGTCAGCGCTTTAGGCCCAGTCTACGATGCCCTCGTGCTGGTACTCACCAGCCGCCAAGCGATCCTTGACCTTCGTGAAAGTCTCAATCGTATACGCCACATCCTCCAGCGTATGCACCGCTGTCGGAATCAAGCGCAGCATGATGACATCCTTGGGGACCACAGGGTACACGACAATCGAACAGAAGATGCCGTGGTTCTCCCTCAAATCGAGGGTGAGGTTGGTGGCCTCTCCGAGCCCTCCCTGCAGGAAGACCGGCGTCACGCAGCTGTTGGTGTCCCCGATGTTGAATCCGGCCTCCTTCAGCCCTGACTGCAACTTGGACGCCACCTCCCAGAGGCGCTCTTTGTGCTGCGGCTGGGTGGCCATCATCTCCAAGCGCTTGATCGCACCGATCACAATCGGCATGGGCAAGGACTTGGCAAAGGTCTGGGAGCGCATGTTGTAGCGCAGGAAATCGATGACGTCCTTGGGACCGGCGACAAAGGCGCCGATGGTGGCCATCGCCTTGGCAAAGGTGCCGAAGTACACATCGATGGCCTCGTGGCAGCCCTGCTCATCCCCAGCACCCCGGCCGTTCTCGCCTACGGTACCAAAACCGTGCGCATCGTCCACAAAAAGACGGAAACCGTACTTCTCCTTGTATTGGACAATCTCCTTGAGCTTGCCCTGGTCACCGGCCATTCCAAACACGCCTTCCGTCACCACGAGGATGCCCCCGCCGGTTTGATCGGTGATGTTCTTGGCACGGTCGAGCTGCTTGACGAAGCTTTCCATGTCATTGTGGGTAAACACGAAGCGCTTGCCCTGGTGCAACCTCACGCCGTCCACCATGCAAGCGTGGCTTTCGCTGTCGTACACAATCACGTCGTGGCGGCTGACCAACGCTTCAATGGCGCTTTGACAGCCTTGGTAGCCGAAGTTCAGCAGGAAGGCATCCTCCTTCTGCATGAAGCCCGCGAGGTTTTCTTCCAGCTGTTCGTGATACTGGGTCTGTCCACTCATCATGCGGGCGCCCATTGGATACCCCATGCCCCACTCTTTCGAGGCTTCGGCGTCCACCTTGCGCACCTCTGGATGGTTGGCCAAACCGAGGTAGTTGTTGATGCTCCATACCAGCACTTCCTTCCCTCTGAACATCATCCGATTGGAGATGTCGCCTTCGAGCTTGGGGAAGGTGAAGTACCCATGGGTGTTCTTGGCATGCTGGCCAAGGGGTCCGCGGTCATTGCGGATGCGGTCGAAAATGTCCAAAACGTCTTGTTCTGTTGAGAAATCGAAGCGGTGAAGGTACTGAACACGAATGGTATCAGTGCGCATTGTTCAACAAGTGTTGGCATATACCCCGTGCAAAAACCGGGCAGGGCAATGCTGTACCGGCTATTTTCGCCGCCATGCGTGGCAAAGCCCTCTTCATTCCCCTCGCCTTTCTGGGCGTTTTCATGGCCTTTCAGGGCTGTGGCGACTACCAAAAGGTGCTTAAGAGCACGGACCCCGAGCTCAAATGGGCCAAAGCGCAGGAGTATTTCGCCGACGATCGGTGCATTCAAAGCCTGCCCCTTCTCCAAGAACTCATCGGCCTTTTTCGGGGAACGGACCGCATGGAGGACGTGTACTTTATGTATGCAGAAGCCCATTTGTGCATGGAGGATTGGTTCATGGGGCGCTACAGCATGCGCAACTTTGCCAAGACCTTTCCCAATTCAGGCCGGGCCGAAGAAGCGGAGTTTCGCGCAGCCCTGTGCAGTTACCGGCTCTCACCGGGCCCCGAACTGGACCAAAGCGAAACTCAAGTGGCCATGGATGAACTCCAGCTGTTTCTGGACCGCTATCCCACCACCATCCTGAAAGACAGCTGCAATGCCATGATCTTCCGGCTGAGGGACAAGCTGGAAACCAAGGCATGGAATGGCGCCAAACTCTACTTCACCACCAACAAATTCCAAAGCGCCGTAAAAGCACTCGAGCATTTCGTGAGTGACTGGCCGGCCAGCCGGTACGCTGAGGAAGCCTTGTTTCTGGTGATTCAAAGTCAATTCCTTTACGCCGAGCAGAGTACCCAAAGAAGGCAGGCCGAGCGGTATGCGGATGCCATCGAATCCTACTTTACCTTTGCGGCCCGCTTTCCTGAAAGTGACCTGCTGCGCGAAGCAGAACAACTCCACCGCAAAAGCCGGTTGGGATTGGAAAAGGCATCGAAGGAAGTGCAATAGTCGACAAGCAACAATGAGCGCCAACAAACCCACACAGGCCGCCCGGAATACGGTTACCCGGGACACCCATGCCATCGATCAGCAGGTCAACGGCAATCTGTTCGAAGCCATCGTTGTGCTCTCCAAGCGCAGCACCCAGTTGGGCCAGGAGATCAAAGAGGAATTGAATTCCAAGCTCGAGGAGTTCATCACGGTCTCTGACAGCCTCGAAGAGGTGTTCGAAAACCGCGAACAGATCGAAATCTCCAAGCACTACGAACGCCAGCCAAAAGCGCACAGCGTCGCCGTCAAGGAGCTCTCTGAAGGCAAGATTTACTTCCGCATGCCGACGGAAGAAGAACTGGCCGCCGAAGCTGCCAAGCAGGAAGAAATTCGCCGCGAGCGCGAGGAGCGCCGCAACCGCCGCTTCCAGCAACGCGACAACTGATCCCCAACATGGGATCCCTCTCGGGCCGCCGGATTGTCCTGGGCGTCACCGGGAGCATCGCCGCATACAAATCAGCCCTCGTCGTCCGCGAACTGGTCAAGGCCGGTGCGGAAGTCCGCGTCGTCATGACGCCTGGGGCCAAAACCTTCATCACCCCCCTCACCCTCGGTACCCTCAGTGGCAATCCGGTGCACAGCGCGCTCACTGAAGATGTTGAGGCCGGGACCTGGACCGACCATGTGGAGCTTGGCTTGTGGGGAGACGTGGTCCTGGTTGCTCCCGCCACAGCCCATACCCTGGCCGGCATGGTGGAAGGGCGCGGAGACAACCTCCTGCTGACGGTCTTGCTGAGTGCCAAATGTCCTGTGGTGGTCGCCCCCGCCATGGACAGGGACATGTTTTTGCATGCCGCCACCACCGAAAACCTCGAAAAGCTCGCCGCCCGAGGCGTGCACATCATCGATCCCGACACCGGCGAACTGGCGAGCGGATTGTCCGGAAAAGGCCGCATGGCCGAACCCGAGCGCATCCGGACGGAACTCACCAACTGGTTTAAATCGCAGGCGCCTTTGATGGGCTACCGTGCGCTGATCACCAGTGGCCCTACCCAAGAACCCCTTGACGCGGTGCGTTACCTCGGCAACCGATCCTCGGGACGCCAAGGCGCGGCCATCGCCCTCGAACTCGCCAAGCGGGGCATGCAGGTGGACTACATCTGCGGCCCTTCCGACATCCCCACGGATCATCCCGGGGTGCAGCGGGTCGATGTCACCACAGCGCTGGAAATGAAGGCGGCCGCGGAGGCGGCCTTGGGCACGGCGACACCGGACGTCATCATCGGAGCGGCCGCCGTGGCCGATGTCCGACCGCGTGAAGCCATCGACGGAAAGGCCCCCAAAGGGGAGCTCCCCAACACCATAGAACTGGTGGACAATCCGGACATCCTCGCCCACCTCAATGCCGCTGCACCGGAGGCCTGCTACAAGGTTGGATTTGCCCTTGCCCACGGCGATGGACGCGCAGCAGCCTTGCGCAAACTCAGCGCCAAAGGCTGTGATTTGGTGGTCCTCAACTCCATCACCGACAAAGGAGCGGGCTTCGGACACACGACAAACCGGGTTGACTTCGTTCATGGACCGGATAGGATTGATAGTTTTGAATTGAAGACCAAAGAAGCGGTCGCGGTCGACCTTGCCGACGAGGTGCAGCAACAGTTGCTGCAGCGCCCGCCACTGCTGACCCCATCGGATGATTGAGCACACCATGCCCCACCCCACTCTCCCACTCTCCCCGGTGAAAGCCATCATCAGCACCTGTCTATGTGCGATTATGTTGGGCACCTCCGCCCCCGTCCATGCGCAGGAACTGGACTGTCAAGTGAGCGTCATCGCCCCCACGATCAACAACGTGGAGGCTTCTGTATTTGAACAGCTGGAAACCGCCATCACCGAATTCATGAGCGGACGGCGGTGGACCCAAGACGAATTCACGTTGGAGGAGCGCATCACGTGCACGATGCAGATCACCATCAACAAAGCCAATTCTCAAACCAACTTCGAGGGCACCATTCAGGTGCAAAGCAGCCGCCCTGTCTTCAACAGCGACTACAACGCGCCCGTCTTGATGGTGAACGACAACGACTTCGACTTCACCTACGCACCGGGGACCCTCCTGCAGTATAGCCAGGACCAATTCCGAGACAACCTCACCAGCGTGCTGGCTTTTTATGCCTACATGATCCTGGCGATGGATTACGACACCTTTTCCCTCGAAGGCGGCACCAACCTGTACACACAGGCGCAGACGGTCGTCACCAACGCGCAAGGACTCTCCTCACCTCCTGCAGGATGGAGCGCTTCTGACGGCAAGCAGTCACGCTACGCGCTGATCGACAACATTCTGAGTCAGACTTTCCGTCCCTTGCGTCGGTGTTATTACGAGTACCACCGCTTGGGCATGGACATCGCCTTTGACGACCCGGCTGCCGCTCGGCAGGCCATGGCCAATGCGCTGATTGCCCTGCGCAACGTTCACCGCATCCGCCCAGCCAACTACAACCTGCAGACCTTCTTCCAGGCCAAAAAAGACGAGATCGTCAAGATGTTTGGGCCTTCCGAAGTGGGTGAACGTGCCCGACTCTTGCCGGTGCTAAAGCTCATCGATCCGGGCAATATCCCGGTTTACGACCAAGGACTGGGCTGATGTTGCGTCGGCTTTCCATCCGCAACTACGCGCTCATCGACCACATAGAGTGGTCGTGCGGGGACGGTTGGACCGTATTGACGGGCGAAACAGGAAGCGGAAAGTCCATCCTGCTCGGGGCCTTGGGCCTTGTGTTGGGCGACCGCGCAGAAGGCGTTGCCCTCAGCAGCACTGAAAAGTGCATCGTAGAAGCCGAATTCTGCCCCAGTCCCGCGGCCCGGGATGTGTTGGGCGCCCTGGATGAAGGCGAAGAGTGCATCATCCGCCGCAGCATCGCGCCGGGGGGCCGCTCAAGGGCATACGTCAATGATGAGCCTGTCAAGCTTCAGTTTCTCAAGCAACTGGCTCCACTGCTGGTCGACCTCCATGGCCAACAAGACGGCCAACGATTACACGCCTCTGAAGGCCTGCTACACGCCATCGACAGCTTCTCCGACCGCGCGCAAGAAATGGCCGCCAAATGGCGCGGACAATTCACCACATGGACAGCACTCCACGCCGAATTTGAACGGCTCAATCACATGGACGGCATGCCACAGGCTGACGCGGACTACCTGCGGTTTCAATTGGAGGAACTCGAAGCCGTGGACTTTGCCGATCCAGCGCTGAGGAACCTCGATGCGACACTCGATCAATTGGCCCACGCCCAGGACATTCGCCATGCCCTGGACGCCACCTATGGCGCTGTGGCCGGAGAAGGACAAGACCTGATCGGTCGGCTCAGAACGGTCGAGCAGACCTTGGAGAAAGCCGCCGCAGTCCACCCTGGTGCTTCCACATTGTTGGACCGCATCCGCTCCTCCCGCATCGAACTGGACGACGCCGCGCAGGAGGCCGAATCACTGGCCGAATCGGTAGACCTTGACCCTGCCGCCCTCCACAAGGCGGAAGCCGACAAAGACCGCATCACGCGGCTGCTCGATAAGCACAGGGCTGCTGACCTCGATGCATTGGAAGGGCGCATGGAGGCCATGCACGCCCAATTGCACGAGGCCAAAGACAGGGACCAGCGGCTCGCAGCGCTTCAGCTGCAGATTGACGCGGCGCGCGCCGCGTTAGATGCTACTGGCCAGGCCTTACAGGCGAGTCGACAAGAAGCCGGAGCGGCATTGGCTCAGGCCGTCTGTGGGCACTTGAAACACCTCAAATTGAACGCAGCCAATGTGGGGTTTGAATGGCAACCCACGCCGACACCGGAGGCGAGCGGCCCCTGCCGGGTCAGCATGTCATTTAGCGCCAATCCCGGTCAGCCCTTGCAACCGCTGGCCAAGGTCGCCTCGGGTGGAGAACGCAGCCGCGTCATGCTTTCCCTCAAAGCCGCGTTGACGGCGCACTTGGAAGTCCCGACCCTCATCCTCGACGAAATTGACGCCGGTGTCAGCGGAGATGTGGCCGCCCGCATGGGTGACCTCATCGCCACCATATCCAAGTCTGCCCAGGTCATCACGATCAGCCATTTGCCACAAGTTGCGGGCAAGGCAGACCACCACTTCAGGGTCTACAAAGAAGAGCGCAACGGAAGGGCCCACACTGGGATTCTGCCCTTGGATGAGGCTGCCCGAATCGAAGAACTCGCCACCATGCTCAGTGGCGATACCGTAGGCGACGCGGCCCGGGCCCAGGCCCGTTCTTTGATGGCCTGAACACTCAGAATTTCATGTCCACTCCAGCCGATGGCAGGAAAGGAAGCTGGTCCACCCGCTCCCCCGTCACACGGTTGATGTAGAAGATGTTGGCCCGAGAGTAAACGTTGGTGATGGAGGCGTTGGCATCCAACTCGATGCGCTCGCCCAACTTCCACGTCCTCCGCACGCTCAAATCGAGGCGGTGATACACCGGCAAGCGGCCCGCATTCAAATCCGCATAGACAATCCCCAACTCCAGCGGATTGCTGTTGACATAGTTCTCGTCGATGCCGTCCGAAATGCCCACCGGCTGGTAGTACCCTTGGGTCTGCGTGAAGGGCAACCCCGAGCCCAGGTTCCAACGGGCAGAGACCTCCGTTTTGGCCTTGGGGCCAAACTTCCGGGAAGCCAAGAGATTGACGTTGTGACGGCGGTCAAACACAGGGTCATACCAACGGAAACCGTCCCACCGGTCGACGTTTCCAAGGGAGTAGACGAGCCACAGGTAGTTGAGCTTGTCCTCGTATTTGACGACCACATCCACACCCTCCGCACGGCCCGTCTCCACGATGAAGTCCTTGCGCTGGCTCTCCGGCACGGAGGCAAACTCATAGGTGTCCGGGAAGAGCTTATTGCGGTTGGAGTTCGTCAGCTGGGTAAACCACTTCGTGTAGGCCTCAATGTTGACGTTGATGCGTTCTGTCAGGTCATATTCAAACCCACCCACCGCGTGGGCTGCTGTCTGCAGGCTGTGGTTGACCTCCTGGATCTCCCCATCGGGACCAATCAACTCATCCTGGAGGTTGGAGGGGCCCGAAAGGAAACCGTAAAAGAGGTTGACCACATCGCGGTCGGAGTTGGCCGAAATCAAGTTCTGGCTGTACAGTCCACCAGCCGCCTTGAGGCGCAAACGCTCAGAAGCCTTGTACTTCACGCCCAAACGGGGTTCGGGACTGAATTTGGCCAGCGAGCTGTAATACTGGATGCGGATGGACGGGTTCAAGATCCAAGGACCGCGCTGGAGCTTGTAGTCGAAGTAGCCGGCCAGCTCCGTGGTATTCTCGGTTTGCTCAACCGTCACCCCGAGGGCGTTGAAGGTCTTGAAGTCGGTCCGAAGGCCAACGGCCTGGATGCCGTATCGCGCCTCGTCATCACCGAGCACGTATTTGAAGTTCAAACCGAAGTTGAACCCGTTGACTTGGCTGTAACGGTCCGGCACCCCTTCCTCCTCGAGGTCAATCCTGTAGCGCGAGCTGGCAAAGTTGCCCTTGATCAACACCGCACTGCCTGTTGGCACCACGATGAACTGACCGCCACCGCCAACATTGGACCAATCGAGGTTGCTGAGTGCCTGGTAGCTGACATCGTCATTGAAGGAGAAGCCGAAGAGGCTGATCCGACTGCCTGCACCGCCCGCAAAGGTCAGCTTGCCGTAGAGGTCTGTGAAGTTGAAAGGCAAGCCCTCATCATCGATGTAGCTGTAGAGCAGTTTGGAACTCTGTTCGAGGTAACTGCGCTTGCCGGACAGCAGGAACGACGTTCCGCCACCCCGCTCATTGCGCTTGCCCAAGGGCCCCTCAATCAAGAGCTTGGAACCAAAGGGGCTCGCACCAATGCGGCCGCTGAGGCCCGCCAAGCTTCCGTCACGGGTGGACACATCCATGATGGAGCTGATCCGCCCCCCATAGCGCCCACTAAAGCCGCCCGTGTAGATGTCCGCATTTGAAATAATGTCCGTGTCAAACACGCTGAAGAGGCCAATGCTGTGGAACGCATTGTAGATGATCATGCCGTCGAGCAGCACTTTGTTTTGGACGGGAGAACCACCCCGGATATAAAGCTGTCCCCCTTGGTCGCCCGTAGAGACAAACCCAGGCAATGTCTGCAGGACTTGCACCAAATCTGGCGTGCCCCCCAGACTGGGAATGCGCTTAATGTCCGCCGGTTGGATGGACTCCACCGACATGCGCACGGTGTTCAATTGCTCACCGCGCTCCGTAGACACCACGGCACTCTCCAGCTCAATCAGGCCGGGCTCCAGCGAGATGTTGCGGGTGAGAACACGGTCGTCGCGGATCTCGATCTCGGTGCGGTAGGGCTTGAATTCCACGCTCGACACCACCAGTGTGTAAGTACCCGCAGGCACTTTGGACAAGCTGTAATACCCCTGGATGTCCGTCGAAACGCCAAATGTGGTGCCCTCCAGCACAACGGCCGCAAACAACACAGGAGCGCCGTCCTTCTCGGCGCTGACAAAGCCCTTCACAGTACCCTGTGCCCATCCTGTGGCCACTTGGCCGATTAAAATGGCACACAAAAGCCACTGCTTCCTTGCCGAAATCAACCGGCGGAAACCACATCCTTGCATGCCCGCAAGTTAGTGCGAGATGGCGGTCATCCTGAGGCCCGGGTCATGCGCTGAATCCGCGACTCAAGGGCCTCACTCGTCAAATTGGCACGCAAACGGTCCACAAGGATGGGAAAGGAAAACGGCGTGGGCCGCTCCGGATGCGTGATGACCCATTTTCCGCCATTGAGGCGGTCAAGCACGCTCCGCAACCGGTCCATCTCGATGAGGTGGTGGGTCATTTCATCAAAAGCTTGGCGGTACAGCAGGTTGACGGGATCGTGGTCGGCAAGGACATCAAACAACAAAGCACTTGAACCTTGGAGGTGCCGGTCAGGGACTGGCTGCCCAGGAAAACCGCGAAACACCAGCCCGGCAATCACGGCGATGTCGCGGAACTGTCTTCGGGCCAGCTCAGCTCCGTTGACAGTGGCCTCGAGGTCATCCATGAGGTGTTCCGTGCTAAACAAATCACTGTCAAAGGCCTCTGTGATGGGAATGGGCTGGTCGCTGAGCAATTCAAACCCATAGTCATTGTACGCCATGGAAAAGGTCATGGGCTTGAGCAAACTCATGCGATACGCCATCAAGGACGCGACCCCCTCATGCACCAGCCGCCCCTCCATCGGGTAGACAAACAGGTGGTGGCCTTCTTTGGTCTCCATCACCTCCATCAGCACCTCTCCAGATACCGGCAAATGGCTGCGCTCAGCCTGCAGTTCGAGCATGGGGCTGATGCGTTCGAGCTCCGGAGCCTTGGAGCGGCCATGCGCGTAGTCATCCAAGGTCCTGCGCAGCGTCCTGCTGACCATGGAAGTCCAAGGCAGCCTCCCACCCTGCCACGTCGGGATGCGGCCCTTGGGAGATTTGGAAGGCTTAACCGTCGCCACAAACCCCTTGACGCGGATCAATTCAAGGCAGCGGCCGCTAAACCAAAACACGTCGCCGGGCGACATGCCGCCGACGAAATACTCCTCCACATGGCCCACCAATCCGCCACCGCGCCACTTCACTGCGATCATGGTGTCCCCCACAATGGTGCCGATGGACATCCGATGTCGGCGGGCCGCCCTGCGGTCGACGATGCGAAACACCCCCTCCTCATCCCGGGTGACACGGTGAAACTCGTCGTATGCCGCAAACGCCCGTCCTCCTGTGGTCACCATGGCCAGGACATCCTCCCACTCTTGGTCGTCCATCATGGAATAAGCGTGGGTGTTGCGCACGGTGCGCACGAGGTCTTCTTTTTTGAATCCGTCACCCACAGCGAGGGTACAGAGGAATTGCACCAACACATCGAAAGCACGCACCATGGGCCGGCGCGGCTCGATCTCGCCATGGGCAATGGCCTCTCTGAGGGCGGCCGCCTCCAACAACTCCAAACCAAAGGTGGGCAGGAAGTGAATCCGACTCTCGGCACCCGGCTGGTGCCCGCTTCTGCCCGCGCGCTGCACAAACCGGGCCACCCCCTTGGGGCCTCCGATTTGCACAATGGCCTCCACCGGACGGAAGTCCACACCAAGGTCCAATGAACTGGTGCACACCACGGCCTTGAGCTTGCCCTCGTGCAAGGCATCCTCCACCCAAAAACGCAACTCCTTGCTGATGCTGCCATGGTGCAACGCGATGGCCCCCGACAAATCAGGGTGCGCCTCAATGATCTTCTGGTACCAGATTTCACTCTGGGCCCGGGTATTCGTAAACACCAACGTGCTCTCGTGGCCTCGGATGATATCGACCACCCGGTCGAGCAGTTGAACCCCTAAATGGCCCGACCACGGCAGTTTCTCGAATTGATCGGGCATGACGCTTTCGAGCCGGATACGCTTCTCAATTTGGGCGCGGATGATGCGGGCCCTGGATTTGCGGTCCGCTCCCATCAGCACGTCCTTGGCCTCAACGAGGTTGCCAATGGTGGCCGAAATGCCCCAGACCCTCATCAAGGGCGAAAGGGCTTTGAGGGCCGCTGCCGCCAACTCCAACTGCACACCCCGCTTGTTGCCGAGCAGGTCATGCCATTCGTCCACCACCAACACTTCCACCCCCCCAAAACGGCGCTCACTGCCCTTCTTGGCCAGCAAAACATGCAGGCTCTCAGGAGTCGTCACCAATATTTCTGGCAATCGACGGTCTTGTTTTTGCTTCTCCGAGGCCGGCGTATCGCCTGTGCGAATGCCACATTGCCATGGCACGCCGCTGTGCTCGAGCAACCGTGTGGCCGACCCGTGGATCTCTTTGGCCAGGGCCCGAATGGGGGTGATCCACAGCACGCGCAATCCTCCAGGCGCCCCTCCATTTAAGACCGCAGGCACCAAGACACTGTATGTCTTACCACTGCCTGTAGGGGCATTTACCAGCGCATCCCCGCCTTCCACAAACCAGGACCAAGCGGCCTCCTGAAAGGGGAAAGGCGACCATCCCAACGCGTGAAAAAAGTCCAAGCCCGGCCGAAAAACGACAGGCTGCAATGGCTTTTTACCATCCGAAGTGGGAAAATTTGGCGCTGATTCCACCCTACAATAATCAACTGAATCGCCCCTGTGTTCCTACCTTCGAGAGATATGAGAGGAAAAGTACAAATGCACTGTGTCTGGGCGGTGATCTGCGCCCTGCTGTTCTCCATTCCCAATGGACAAGCACAAGACCCCAAGTACAACCGCATGCTGGAAGACTTGGTGGACGGCAAATACGAACGTGTTCTCTTCCGTGCCATCGGTTTTACCGAAAAGGAAAACACCAAAAAGGATCCCGAGCCTTACGCCTACATGGCCCGTGCTTACTTGAAAATCCACCAGAGCGATGATCCGGCCCTCAAGGAGAGCTACCCCAAAGCACTGAAAGAGAGCCTGAAATACTGCACGAAGTTCATCAAGAAGGACAAGGAAGTCGAATACGTACCCGACCTCCTCGACTTCATTGAAGAACTGCGCGCCGAGGCCATCGCAGCGGCCGACACCGAAATGGACGCCGAGAAATACACCCGTGCCAAGAGCCTCTATGCCTACCTCTCAAAGTTGGACAAGACGGACCCTTCAGCTTACGTGTGGCTCGGTCTGGCTAATTATTACGCCCGTTCGACGCGTGATGCACAGGAAAACTGGAAGACCGCCTTGCAACTCATGGGCAGCATGACGGGCAGGCTCTCTGCCTCTGAGGAAACCGAACTGTACCGAGACGAGCCTTTGACGGAATCCATGCAGGCATTGCTCAAGACGGGGCTGATTCGCGCAGCTGAACAGCTTGACGCTGACGGACAGCGAACCGATGCCATAGAACTGCTCGAAAATGGACTCCCCCTCTTCGAAGGAGACCGCAGCTTCATGGTGACTTACGGCGCTATCGTGGGATGATTCCAAAGCGTGAGTCTGGCTTCGGTCAAACCCAGGGCAATCCACTCCTGGATCCCGAGGGGAAAGCCGCGTTGCGGGTCTTGCATCTGGAAGACAATGACATCGATGCCAAGATTTTCGAAGCCGCTTGCGAGCGGTGCTCGCGTCCACTCACTGTAATGCGAGTGGCATCGCTGGCGGAATTCCGCCAGTCTTTAGACGAAATAAAGCCCCACCTCATCTGTGCGGATCACCTGCTGCCAGATGGCTCCGCATTGGAGGCCATTTCCTTGGCGTCCAAGCGCTATCCCGAATCGCCATTTATCGTGATCACAGGCGCCGGCGAAGAAGAATTGGCGGTAGACTACCTCAAGGCGGGCGCAGCGGACTACCTCTCCAAGCGCAAGCTGGACCTCTTTCCGACAGCGCTGGACGTTGTGCTGCAGACATACAAGACCAAGGCCCTGCACCTCTGGTCTGAATTGGAGCGCCAACGCTTGACCGAGGAACTCACCGCCCTCATCCGTAAGGTGGAAGAAGAACGAGACGAAGAAAAGAGAAGCCTTTCAAGGGACATCCACGACCAACTCGGCCAAGAATTGACCGCCCTCAAGCTCGGCTTGTTCTGGATCAAGAATCAGCTCCAAAACGTCCCGGTCGAGGGTTCACCATCACCTCTGATCGAAAAAATGGACCAGTTGATCGGTCTCAACACTTCCATCATTGAAGAAGTCAGAAACATCGCCCACGCCCTGCGCCCAGTCGTACTCGATCAGGTGGGACTCTCCGCGGGATTGGAAACCTTGGTTCAGGAGTTCAACCGCCGGGAGACCACATTTTGTGGACTTCACATGGGTACGATCCCCAACCTCAGCGAAGGTTTGAGGACCGACATTTTCAGAATGGTACAGGAGGCTCTAACCAACATCTCCAAGCACGCTGAAGCCAACTTGGCCTACATTCAACTCAAGCATATCGGTCAAGACCTTGTGCTTGAAATTGGAGATGATGGCGTAGGAACCCAGGATCAGCCCGAAACAAAAAGAAAGGGATTAGGCATGGTCGGGATGCGGGAACGGGCCCGGAATCACAACGCCGACTTTTCAGTCAACACCAAGAGCGGAATGGGGACTTCTATCGTCATTCGGTTTCCTAACGTCACTTCGTCGTAAATTATGGGCATGGACAAGAAGACTGTCGTCTTATGTGACGACCACAACATCGTAAGGGCAGGACTACGACAGATTGTCGAATCTTTTGGCGACTTCAAAGTGTTGGACGACGTTTCCACAGGTGAGGCATTGTTCCCCTTGTTTAGAGATCAAGCGCCCGATGTCCTGCTTTTGGACATCTCACTCCCGGGGCGCAGCGGTTTGGAAGTGCTCAAGCAAATCCAATCCATGTACCCTCAAGTGGCCGTACTCGCCCTGAGCATGTACCCAGAGGACCAGTTTGCCATCCGGATGATCAAAGCCGGGGCCCGCGGGTACCTGCACAAAGACAGTGCACCCGAGGTACTGGAAGAGGCCATGCGCACGGTGTCTTCTGGAAAGCAATACATCAGCGCTGACCTGACGCGTTTGATGATCGAGGAGATGGCCAAGGACGACAGCGAACTCCCACACAAGAGCCTGTCCGACCGAGAATACGAAGTACTCCTCTTCATAGGAGAGGGTAAATCCATGACCGAGATCGCAGCCCAATTGAGCCTGAGTATCAAAACCGTGAGCACGTACCGCAGCCGGATTTTGGAAAAGATGAGGCTCAAGAGCAACTCAGACCTCGTCAAGTACATCTTGCTCCACGATTTGACGCCAGGCGGAGCCGATCCTACAAAATCCGCCAGCTGACCGCTGGCGAATAGGAGAAATCCCACTTCTCCTTCCTGCGTGGCACCGACACTCCACGCGATGAGTTTGGCGGAATATTGCCGCATGACGATGCGGATGAAATCCTCCAATGCGGCTTTCCGCCTTATGGATAACCAGGGCCAAGTGAGCGCAGACAGGCACAACAGCCTGCATGTGGTTTTCTCTTCCCCACTCAACAAGAGCATCGGCCCTTCCTGGTACTTGCACAAGTCGGACGATGAAAATGACAGCATGACGGGAGCGGTCATTGTCCTGAAGGCAGCAGCGAGTGTCACACAAACCCACCAGCTTTTAGAGCAACTGACGCAGCAATTCAGCCTGTTGCCCATCGTCATTCTGGTCGATGGAAAAAGGCCTGACCTTGCTGACATTCTGACATTGCCTGCCCGCGATTTCCTCGATGCCAACAGCTCCACACTCCTCCTTGAGAAGAAACTCAGAGGCCTGGCCCTTCAAAAAAAACCAGCCCCCGAACTGGCCACTCCTCAAGCCCTCGAACTCATGGAAGCGGAGGTTTGGTCTTCCATATTCAACCATGCCGGTGCGGGCATGCTCACAGGCAAGTATTCTCCTTTCAAGCAAGCCAAAGACCAACTTCTGAGTCAGCTCAAGTCCAACGATGAAGTGGACTGGCTGGCCTTTATACAGTCCTCCTTGGCCGCCATTCCCTGGGAGCTCAACAACGACAGGGCCGCAGAATTGCTCGAACTGGATACCCCTGTCTCCCTGTCCCGTGCTTTTGTGAATAGACTCCGACCCCTCAATAAGACCGCATTTGGGGAAGGATTGATGAAGCTGAGCAACGCTTTTCCTACCGTCAGAGGTGATTTTGATTTGACGCTGCACAACGGCGGAAAACGGCAATTGTCCCTGGAAGTCAACATTGCACCAGAAGCGCACAACCTCGTGCTGGTCACCTTGCTCGACATCACGGAACGCACAGGGCTCGAGCGCGCCCTGCGCAGAAATGTCCAAGAACTGGAATCCCGGGTTGAAGAAAGGACCCTGGCCGTCACCAGGACACACCGCAACCTCGAACGGGAAAGCATCCAGCGCAAACGGTTGTCCAACACCGTGAGGGAAAGCCTCGCGCACATCACGCAAGGGATCATCAGTGCGAAACGCATCCTGGAGGTGGCCCTTCCCGGCACCGAAGATCTGCGCAGGCAATTTCCTGGCGCCATCCTGATCAGCAAGCCGAGGAACATTTTGGGTGGTGATTTCCTCTTTACTGGCATTAAAGGGAACCGCCGCACCCTCGCCCTGATAGACAGCACAGGCCACGGCATACCTGGGGCTATGGTCTCTCTGATGGGCTCCACCCTCATCAACAAATCCTATGTCACCCTGGACAAACCAGACCCCTCGAACATACTGAAGCACTTCCATCAAGAATTCGATGTCTTGATGAAGGTCAATCAGGGCACGCCCCAGATGTACGGCTTCGACGCGGGCATTCTGACGGTAGACGACACCACTCAAACCATTGAGTTTGCTGGTGCGCGCGGAGACTTATACCTGATCAGGGATGGACAAACCCACACCATTCGGGGTACGCGAAGCAGCATCGAGTTTGATGCGATAACCCGCGGTCAAAATGTTCAAAAGGAATACCAGCTGCACAAGGTTTCTTACCGCAGTGGTGACCAATTCTACATGATCACCGACGGTGTGCGCGATCAATTTGGCGGCGAAAAAAACCGCAAGCTGGGCCGGAAACGACTGTGCGACATTCTCGCCAAACACGCCGCGCTGGGAAGCAAAGAGCGAGAAAAGGCCATCCAAAAAGACCTGCTGATTTGGAAGGGAGCCAACGCCAAAGTGGATGACGCCACCTTGGTCGGTATATCGTTCTGACGGTCAGCGTTACACTTTGAGTCCACGGTCGGCGGCCGAGTACATCCTTTCAATGATGTCGACCACCTTCAAGCCCTCAAGGGCATTGGTCGAAATGGTGCCTTCACCACGCAAGGTGTCAAAGACGTTTTGGAATACGTAGCCATGGTTGGCGGCACTGCCCTTGTAGTGCCCATAGTCGTTGGCGGGATTGGAAGGCGGCAACTCAGGCATCTCGTAATCCTGGATGTTGCAGTATTCCACCTCGTTCATGTATTGCCCTCCCACCTTGACCGTACCGCGCTCAGCGATGATGGTCAGGGAACTCTCAAAGTTGGTCTCGGCCACAGCCGTTGAGAACTGCAGGGTGCCCAGTCCGCCTTTGACGAATTCAAAGGTGACCAGTCCAGAGTCTTCGAAGGCTGTGTTGTGGCCATGGTTGAAATCGGCAAACCGAGCGTTGAATTCACCCATGTCTCCGAACAACCAGTACACGATGTCAATGAAGTGGCTGAATTGCGTGAAAAGGGTGCCCCCATCCAAGTCCATGGTGCCCTTCCACGGAATCTTGCTGTAGTAACGGTCGTCCCGGTTCCAAAAACAGTTGACCTGCACCATGTGGACCTTCCCCATGACGCCCGAGGACACGAGGTCCTTGAGCCAAATGCTCGGGGGGCTATACCGGTTCTGCATCACACAAAACACCTGCTTTCCGAGCTCCAGCGCCTTATGCAATACCGCCTCTCCATCGGCACGTGTCAAAGCCATGGGCTTTTCGATGATCACATGATGGCCCGCCTCAAGGGCTTGCAAAGCCTGTGGCGCATGGAGACCATTGGGGGTGCAGATGCACACGACATCCACCTCAGGATGAGCCGCCAGCATCTCGTTGACGCCTTGATAGAAGCTAAAATCATCCTGCACATCCAGTGCGGATTTGGGTCGGACATCGCAGCCCGCAACCAACGCGCAGCCCGGCTGTCTGCGCACCATTTCCGCATGGCGCTTTCCGATGTGGCCCAAGCCTATCACCGCGAATTTGAGGGGCGTTGTCGTCATGTATGGTGACCCTTCAACGTTGAATCGCCGAAAGACGGGTCAAAAGTCGGCAAAACCATTCACTCTCCGCCTCCAAAGTTGCCCGCCAACATGTAGGCTGGAACCCGGAGCATGCGGCTTCCATACCAACTGAACATCTCACCGTCCACCAACCGAGAAGGAAGACCTGCGCATTCGGATTGGTGTTCAGCCTTGAAAGGGAATGGCTCTGACGGCAACAACACCCCTGCTACTTCGGCGGCCTTCAATGCTGCCATGTCATATTCCGGGTAGCGGGTGTCCTCTGGCCACGGGGTCCACCCCCACCAGCGCAATACGTCCTGAATGTAGGCATCTGAACCTGCCCACATCCAAGGAGAACGCCACACTGCATACGCCACTTTTTTTGGTGCGGGCTGGAACTGGGCACGCGCTTCGGCCCATTGGGTGCGCGCTTCAGTGGTCATGCTTTGACCGGCTTCAGTGCAACCGACCAACGCTCCGAGGTCCGAGAGCAATTGGAATGCCCGTTCCACCGATCTGACGTCACAGACCCAACATGGGATGCCGGCAATTTCCAAGGCCATCACATCCTGTGCGTCATTCTCCTCAAGGTTGGCGATCACCAAGTCGGGCCGCAAATCCATGATGGCGCCCAAGTTGACCCCTTTGGTCCCTCCTATGCGGGTCCGCTCGCGCCGCAGGTGATCTGGATGGATGCAGAACTTGGTCAAGCCCACGATCTGAGATTCCGCCCCCAAGTCCACCAAGGTCTCTGTCAAGGAGGGCACCAACGAAACAATCCGCTGCGGCACTGCATCCAAACTCAGGGGAATGCCCCTGTCATCCACTGACACCATCAAGTGACAAAGATGCACCCAGACCGGCCTGTTTCACGCCAATACTGTCAGGCCAATGGACATGACACGGACAACATGTCAGGGTATTGGGAGCCACAGCGCGTTGGCACCGCATTTGCCATTAGCCCGCCGAGCCGCAAGGCCATCAGCATAGTAAACCCTACAAATTCCACATATGAGCAAAATCATCGGTATCGACCTCGGCACGACCAATTCTTGTGTCGCCGTAATGGAAGGCAACGAGCCTGTGGTCATCAACAACAGCGAAGGCAAGCGCACCACACCCTCCATGGTGGCTTTCGTAGCAGATGGAGAGCGTAAAATCGGAGACCCCGCCAAGCGCCAGGCCATCACCAACCCCACCAAGACCATTTCCTCCGTGAAGCGGTTCATGGGCCAGATGTACAGCGAGGCCAGCAAGGAGTCCGGCCGTGTTCCCTACGAAGTGGTCGAGGCAGACGGCGGTACAGCGCGCATCAAGATTGATGACCGCAACTACAGCCCACAGGAGATCAGCGCCATGATCCTTCAGAAGATGAAGAAAACCGCTGAGGACTACCTCGGTACGGAAGTGACCGGCGCGGTCATCACCGTTCCCGCATACTTCAATGACAGCCAGCGTCAAGCCACCAAAGAAGCCGGCGAGATTGCAGGCTTGGAGGTAAAGCGGATCATCAACGAGCCCACAGCGGCAGCGTTGGCGTACGGTTTGGACAAGAAGTCCATCGACCAGAAGATTGTCGTGTTTGACCTCGGTGGAGGTACGCACGACGTGAGCATCCTGGAGCTCGGAGACGGCGTCTTCGAAGTGTTGTCCACGGACGGAGACACCCACCTCGGTGGCGATGACTTCGACCAGATCATCATCGACTGGCTCGTTGGGGAGTTCAAAGACGAGAATGGTGGCCTTGACCTCAGCAAGGACCCCATGGCGTTGCAGCGTTTGAAGGAGGCCGCAGAGAAGGCCAAGATTGAGCTCAGCAGCACCAACTCCACGGAAATCAACCTCCCCTACATCATGCCAGTGGATGGCGTGCCCAAGCACCTCGTGCGCTCTCTGAGCCGCGCCAAGTTTGAGCAGCTTGCCGATTCATTGATCAAGCGGACCATCGAGCCTTGCCGCACTGCCATGAAGGCTGCCGGATTGGACAACAGCGACATCGACGAGGTCATCCTCGTTGGAGGATCAACCCGCATCCCCTCCGTTCAGGAAGCCGTTCAGGCCTTCTTCGGCAAGGAGCCATCGAAGGGGGTCAACCCCGACGAGGTGGTCGCAGTGGGTGCCGCCATCCAAGGTGGTGTCCTCAGCGGTGACGTGAAGGACGTGCTCCTCTTGGATGTCACCCCCCTCTCTCTCGGCATCGAGACCATGGGTGGCGTGATGACCAAGTTGATCGAAGCCAACACGACCATCCCCACCAAGAAGAGCGAGACTTTCTCGACAGCCAGCGACAACCAGCCCAGCGTAGACATCAACGTCTTGCAAGGCGAGCGTTCCATGGCCAACGACAACCGCTCCATCGGTCGGTTCCAGTTGTCGGACATCCCCCCCGCCCCGCGCGGTGTGCCCCAAATCGAAGTCTCCTTTGACATCGACGCCAACGGCATCATCAACGTGAGTGCCAAAGACAAGGCCACCGGCAAGGAGCAGCGCATCCGAATCGAAGCCTCCAGCGGCCTCAGCGATGAGGAAATCCAGCGGATGAAGGACGAAGCGGCCGCCAACGCCGACTCGGACAAAGAAGCCAAGGAGCGCGTGGAAGTGTTGAACCAGGCCGACAGCCTCGTCTTCCAAACCGAGAAGCAACTCGGGGAGTTCGGCGACAAGTTGCCCGAAGACAAGAAAGGCCCCATCGAAGCCGCCATTGCGGAATTGAAGGAGGCCCACGGTGCCCAAGACATCGACCGCTGCAAGGCTGGAATCGAAGCCCTCAACCAGGCCTTCTCCGCAGCCAGCGAAGACATGTACAAGGCCAGCCAAGAAGCGGGTGGCGCTGAAGGTGCCGCCGGTGCTGATGCTGCCGGCGATGCTGGCAGCGGCGACGAAGAAGTGACCGACGTCGACTTCGAAGAAGTCAGCGAAGAGAAGTAATCTCCGACCAACCAAAGAAAAGGCAGGCCCCTGTGGCCTGCCTTTTTCGTTTTGGGCAGAACCCATCTGCTTTGGCGGTGTTCCTTTGCGTAAGACTCCTTCAAGGCCCGCATTCCATTGACAACCCAGACCACACATCACGGTGCGCCCTCAGAGAGAGATCACAGCGCCGCGGCCGAACGCTGGCGGCGCCGGGCCGGCTGGGTATTGGTCGTGATCGGAGGCCTCACAGCCCTGGCGGGATGGCGGGCCACGGAACTGGGCTTCAACTATGATTTTGAGAGCTTTTTCCCGGAGGACCAACCGGAAACGGCATTCTACCTACAATTCAGGGACGCCTTTACCACGGACAACGACTTCATCCTCGTCGGCCTCGAACACGAGGATGGTGTCTTTGATGGGCCCTTCCTCCAGGCTGTTCAAGCGCTGTCTCAATCCCTTGACACGGTGCCGGGTGTTACGGGTGTGGTCAGCCCCCTTGACATCACGTTGCCGGTCCGGGACCCCGCCCTCGGCATGGTCTTCCAAAGGCCCCTCTTGAGGTGGGATGACCCCGAAAAATTTACAGCAGACAGCACCGCCATTTGGCAGCGGCAGGGATTCGTGGGCTCTGCCTTTAGTGAAGACGGCCGGTGCTTGGCCTTGACACTGACGCAGACGCCCATGCTTTCCAAGCAAGGCTGCGACGACATCGCTGCGGGGGTAGATGCCGTGCTGGCAGCATGGACCACGCAGTGCGCGACCGAAGGCATCACCGTTGAGGTTCACCGGGCCGGCCGTGCCCATGCCCAAGTGCATTACGTCAGTGTGATGGAACGCGAAGTCGCCCTCTTCGTCGGACTCGGCCTCGTCCTGCTCATCGCATTCCTCTATTTGGCTTTCAGAACCTGGTGGGGCATTGTCATCCCATTGGCCGTGATTTTGCTCAGCGGACTCGGCACACTGGCCTTCATGGAGGTCACGGGCAAGGAGATCGACATCATGACCATCGTGCTGCCCACCATCATCTTCGTGGTCGGAATGAGCGATGTGGTGCACATCATCACGCGTTACCTCGACGAACTGAGGGCAGGACTCCCGCCCTTTCCCGCCCTGCGGAAGGCCTTCAGAGAGGTGGGCGTCGCAACCTTTCTGACTTCCCTCACCACGGCCATCGGCTTCCTGACTCTCCTCAGCTCTTCCATCGGTCCCATCCGCGAATTTGGCGCGTACACGGCCGCAGGAGTCTTCATCGCCTTTGGCCTCGCCTTTACCCTATTGCCTTCGGTGCTGCTCAGAAGCAAAGCACCGCTC
>Ga0213865_10000623_pt1 | contig 23948 bp, 23 predicted proteins | sample PICome_6_FD_160100 | JGI IMG/M metagenome (GOLD analysis project Ga0213865, IMG submission 160100) | Coastal seawater microbial communities near Pivers Island, North Carolina, United States - PICO282 | ecosystem: Environmental > Aquatic > Marine > Coastal | place: USA: North Carolina...
TTTCATTAAAAATATTTTTTTAGCATCCTAAATTATCCGCAATGAAAAAAGGTCTGTTTCTGATTATTGCCATTACCATGCTACAGCCCATGAGTGCTCAGGTTCTAAAAACTTATGAAATTGACCGTATGACTGATGATCACTTATCAGATGGAATTGAAAAGCTGCGAACATTCTTGACCTTGTCAAACATAGGCTCCAATCCAAACGACATTGATGAAAATTTAAATTGGTGTAGACAAACCTTTGAATCTTTGGGATTTACGACAGAAACCCTCTTATCAAATGATGTAAAACATTTGCTCGCACAAAGACAAATTAATGCTGCCTTACCCACCTTATTGGTCTATCTTCAAATTGACGGCCAGCCCGTTGATCCTAAAAAATGGGAGCAAGAAAATCCATTCATTCCTGAACTCAAAGAAAATCAAAATGGAAAATTTAAAACCATCCCATGGAGCGCATTAAACAAAGAAATTAATCCCGATTGGAGAATCTTTGCACGATCATCATCAGATTCAAAAGGTCCAGCAGTTGCATTTATGCACGCCTTAAGTCTACTTCAGTCATCTAAAATTGACCTCAGCTACAACCTCAAGATCATTATGGATTTTCAGGAAGAATTAGGCTCGCCGACACTTTCAAAACTTGTTGAGTCAAATAGGGCCAAGTTTGAAGCTGATGCCCTACTTATCATGGATGGTACACGTCCACCTTCTAATATTCCGACTTTAACTTTTGGTGCGCGAGGTATAGCCACACTCAAGCTTACGATATACGGCGCGAACACTGATCTACATTCCGGTCAATATGGTAACTACGCACCAAATCCTGTTTTTCACCTTTCTAAATTATTGGGAGCCATGAAAGACGATGATGGCAAAGTTCTAATACCCGGATATTACGATGGAGTAGTGATGACTAAAAAAAAGAGAACCTTAATTCGAACTTCACTAGACCAAGAGCAACAACTCAATAATCGCCTGGGTATCGCAAAAGCAGAAACTGTTGGAACTACTTATCAAGAATCCCTGCAATTTCCATCTTTAAATGTTAGGGGATTAAAAGCGGCGTGGACCGGTGAGCAGGTTCGAACGATAATTCCCTCAACTGCTGTTGCTGAGATGGATTTGAGATTAGTTCCAAGCACTCCCGCAGAGCGACAAATTAGCCTGATTAAATCCTTTATTGAATCCAAAGGTTTTTACATTGTAGAGAAAGACCCCACTCAAGAAGAGCGTTTACAGCATCCTAAACTCATAAAAGTAGAATCGAGAATTGGCTCAAGGGCATTCCAGACCGCATTAGATTCTAAACTTGCGCTTTGGCTCGAAAAAGTGATGACTGAGGTATTTGGAGAAAATAACTTCTTCAGAATGCAAACCACAGGAGGCTCACAACCAATAGCACCTTTTATTACTGAATTAAACCTACCTGCGCTATCCGTGAGAATTCCAAATCCCGACAACAATATACATGCACCAAACGAAAACCTAAGACTGGGAAATTTTAAAGAAGGGATAAAAATGTGCCTAGGAATTTTAAGCCATCCTTATGAGTGAACTGTATTTAAATAGTATTGCAACGGCAACTGTTTTAATGACCGTTTTCTTTGTTGGATGGATCAAAAGACAAAAGACACCTTGGATTCAAGTGCTCTTAGACTGGTTTCCGGCCATTTTATTTGCCTATGTCATTCCAGCTGCCTTTACGCACCTCACACAAATAGACTTATCTAAAACCATTCTTCATGATTTGAGTAAAAACTGGATCATACCCATCACCATATTAACCGTGATGAGCGCCCTTTCGATTAAGGAGCTAAAAATCGTAGGTGTCAAACCTATTTTTCTCTTTGTTTTCGGATCACTCATCATCGCAACCACCCCTGTTTTTTTGGTTTTTATATTTGGAAGTTTTAACTCTGAACTCTTCGAGATGTTCATTGCAGAGGGCTATTGGAAAGGACTTGCCCCCATAGTCGGGGGTTGGATCGGCGGAAGCACCAGCCAACTAATTTTAAAAGAATTAGCAGAAACACCCGAAGAACTCTTTCTCTCTATACTAGTGCTGGACAATATTCTGGTAAACATCTGGACCATCCTCATGTTTCAGTTCATTAAAAAAAGTTACTACCTCAATAAAATCTGGGGAATTGACCAAAATATCAGTTTGGTGAGCTCAAGAAAAAACGAACAGAAATACTCCCTTCATATTCGAAACCTTATAACTCTTGGAGTAATTAGCATTACCATACTATTGAGCTCTTTGCTGCAACTCTCTTTCTTGGGTAATATCGTACTCTTATCTTTTATTGGACTGCTCTACGGCAACACGATTAAACATTGGAACCATCAATTGGTTTTACAGCTTTCAGGTTTTCTAATTGTACTGATTATGGCCATTTTAGGTCTTAAATTAAATTTCACCAACTTATCGCTTCCCTTTAGTTTAATTGTTTTAGTCATTATTTGGCTACTCATTCATTTTGTGGCCATGCTAGTGATGGCCAGATTCCTCAAAATAAATATTGCCTGGGTGGCCATAGGAAGTATGGCAAACTTGGGCGGTATTTCCACAGCACCTGCGGTAACTTCAGCCTATAAAAAAGAACTCATGCCTCATGCGATAATCCTAGCCATATTGAGCATGGTCACCGGAACGGCATGGGGAATGCTTACCATTTACTTATTTCAAAACTGGTTTTAAAAAGAAAAGCACAAACGCATGAAGAATTCGCTTGTGCTCATTAATTCTGTTTTGTCGGGATGACTGGATTCGAACCAGCGACCACACGCACCCCATGCGTGTACGCTACCAGACTGCGCCACATCCCGTATTTTTTCGGTGGCCAAAATTAAGAATTTAAAAGATATAACTTATTTTAGAGTTCAAATTTCTAACAATTCATCTGATGATTTCAAAAAGCATTAAAATTAGCCTAGCCTTATTCTCTGTGAGTTTCATGTGGTCTTGTTTTTCAAAAAAAGACACCAGCATTGAAGTTCCTGTTGAAACCGTTGTAGAAGCCATAGAACACATTGGTGGTCTTGACATACCTTGGGGAATGGCGTTTTTACCCAACGGAGACATGCTCGTCACTGAAATCAAAGGAAAAATGTATCGCCATGACGGTAATCAACTACTTGAAATAAGTGGTATACCAGAGGTATGGGTACATGGACAAGGGGGATTGTTAGATGTAGCGGTTCACCCCAATTTCGAACAAAACAATTGGATTTATTTTACCTTTTCATCGACTCATAAGGAAGGTGAACTCGGCGAAGGTGGAACGACCGAACTCGTAAGAGCGGAATTAAACGGAACCGAAGTTCAAAATATCAAATCACTATACAAGGGTAAACACAATTCAGAAAAACCCTTTCATTTCGGATCTCGAATCGTATTTGACGATAAAGGCTATTTGTACTTCACTATTGGAGATCGAGGAAATCGAGACGTCAATCCTCAGGACATCCAAAGAGATGGTGGAAAGGTCTATAGACTCAAAGACGATGGAAGTATTCCAGAAGACAATCCTTTTGTGAACGAAGAAGGTGCAAGAGCTGCAATTTTTAGTTACGGACATCGAAATCTTCAAGGGTTAATTTACCATCCCGTTCACAAAACCATCTGGGAGCATGAGCACGGGCCAAGAGGTGGTGATGAGTTAAATGAAGTCAAAAAAGGAGTCAATTACGGCTGGCCAGTGATAACCTACGGTATAAATTATAGCGGAACAAGCATAACCGACGAAACCGAAAAGCAGGGCATGGAACAACCTTTATACTATTGGGTTCCCTCTATTGCTCCTTCAGGAATGGCCTATGTAGATTCAGACATCTACCCAGATTGGAAAGGCAATATTTTGATAGGATCTTTATCATTTCAATACCTTGAAAGACTCGTCATGAAGGACAAAAAAATGGCCAAGCGCGAAAAACTACTCGAAGAAATAGGACGTGTTCGCGATGTAGAGCAAGGCCCCGATGGTTACATCTATGTTTCTGTTGAAGGTAAGGGAATTTTAAAGCTGGTTCCTAAGGCTTAGCGTTAATCGCTGCACGAACAGATCCGTGTTTTTCTAATAAAACAGCAGCCTCTTCCATCGAAATATTGAGGGCTTCAGAAATGTAGCGACTTCCGCGTTCAACGAGCTTGTTGTTACTCAGTTGCATGTCTACCATTTTATTACCCTTGATGCGGCCGTATTTTATCATGAGTGAGGTTGAAATCATATTTAAAACCAGTTTCTGAGCGGTGCCGCTTTTCATGCGTGTACTCCCTGTTACGTATTCTGGCCCAACGATAATTTCCATAGGGTAATCACAAGCCTTAGAGAGTGGAGAATTTGCATTATTGGTTATACATGCAGTGAGTACGCCATTTTTTCGTGCATCCTCTATTCCACCGATTACATAGGGAGTTGTTCCTGATGCTGCAATTCCAACTAAAATATCACCCTTTTCAATTTGATGCGCTTGTAAATCAATCCATGCCTGCTTTGGGTTGTCTTCGGCAAATTCCACTGCCTTTCGAATTGCAGAGTCTCCACCAGCGATAATTCCAATGACTCTTTCGTGTGGCATTCCGAAAGTAGGTGGTATTTCTGAAGCATCCACTACTCCAAGTCGGCCTGAAGTCCCCGCTCCGATATAAAACAAGCGACCGCCTTCTTTAAAACGTTTAAAAGCTTCGTCTACAAACGCTTCTATTTTAGAAATTTCTTTTTGAACAGCAAGGGCTACCTTCTGATCTTCTGCATTGATTTCTTGCAAAAGTTCTAAGGTAGATTTAGTCTCAAGACTGTCGTAAAGTGAGGAGGATTCTGTGGTTTTCATGCTCAAACTTAAGCTTTTAAACTATTTGAACGCCCATTGTTTTAAAAGATTTTAAAAGGCCGTCATCAGGATGTAATTCAGTGACCATAAAATCAATTTCATTAATACTACATGTGGTATAGCGATGATTCGAGTGCAGTTTTTCACTGATACACAAGAGCGCCACTTTTTTAAAAGAACCCAGCAAGGCTTTTTTAAGTTCCACAATTTCATAGTCAAATTCTGTCAATCCCGTATGAGGATCTACATAACCTGTACCTATAAACCCAAGATCTACTCGAATATCTTTCATTTGACGAACAACCGCGCTTCCTAAACAAATATTAGTTTCTCTTGAAAGGTTTCCTCCCACTACAATAGTTTGAATCTTCGGTTTATTCTGAAGTTCTAAGGCTACTGATAAACTAATGGTAAATACAGTTAAACTCAAATGAGCGGGAATTTGTCTGGCCAGCTCTAGACAAGAGGTTCCTCCATCAATGAAAATAACGGCATCGTTTTTTAACAATGACGTTGCCTTTTGCGCTATAGCCGTTTTTTCATGTAAGGCATATATTTTATTTCGCGAAGGGGTAAGCGAAGAAAAAGCCACAGAAATTGCTCCCCCGTGTACCTTTTTTAAACTACCCAGCGCATCTAATTCTTTTATATCTCTTCGGATGGTGTCAACACTCACATCTAAATTAGCAGCTAAATCGGTCATCAATACACGGTTGTGTAGCGCCACCTCATTGAGTATTTTTTTAAAACGTTCTTCTTTTAACACTGCATTCTTATTTTATCAAAAATTGCAAAAAAAAGCATATACTATGCATTATTTTTCAAATTTAATCATTTAATGACATTATAAACGGCAAAAAGTAGTATTTTTCGGCAAATAAATGCAAGCTAACTAATATGACTCATCTCATTGATCCCGCCGCAACCGAAACGCGCAAATTTGAAAAGGTTTCAAGTTCGATATTCGAAGATTCCAACAAAGCCTCCTACGATGTAGCAAAAGAAATTGTTGACACTATGCTACAAAAACAAAGACAAGGGAAAAACTTTGTTCTTGGTTTAGCAACTGGTTCTACTCCTATAAAGGTCTATGAGTACCTTGTGGAATTTCATCAAAAACAGAATGTGACTTTTTATAATGTCATCACATTTAACTTAGATGAGTACTACCCCATGACGCCTGAATCGATTCACTCTTACGTTCGGTTTATGAATGAACACCTTTTCGATCATTTGGACATCAAAAAAGAAAACATCCACATTCCTGACGGAACACTTAAAGGTGCCGAAAATATAAGAGCCTTTTGCGAAGAGTACGAGCAAAAAATTGAAGCATTTGGAGGAATTGATTTGCAAGTTTTAGGAATTGGCCGAACAGGCCATATCGGATTTAATGAACCCGGATCTATACTGAGCAGTAAAACGAGAATGGTTCGTCTTGATCGGGTGACAAAATTAGATGCCGCCAGTGACTTCTTTGGTTTAGAACACGTACCCCAACGCGCTATAACTATGGGAGTTGGAACAATAATGGCAGCCAAAAAAGTCATTTTAATGGCCTGGGGAGAAGGCAAGTCGAAAATTGTAAAAGAAGCTGTCGAAGGAGCGATTCGAGAAACAATACCTGCAACTTTCTTGCAACAGCATCAAAACTGCAACTACGTCTTAGATGAGGCCGCAGCATCTCAATTGACTAGAATTGAAACACCCTGGCTTGTTGGTGATTGTCAGTGGAGCGATAAATTGATTAAAAAAGCCTGTATATGGCTATCAGAGACGACCAAAAAGGCCGTCTTAAAATTAACCAATGAAGATTACAATGAATACGGAATGGGTAATCTCATTGCTGAATACGGTTCAGCCGAACAGATCAATCTAAAAGTATTCAACACGCTTCAACGCACAATAACGGGTTGGCCAGGAGGAAAACCAAATGCAGATGACAGCAAGCGTCCTGAACGTGCTACGCCCTTTCCGAAAACCAGTTTGATTTTTAGTCCACATCCTGATGATGACGTAATCTCAATGGGTGGAACTTTACTTAGATTAGTCGATCAGGGCCACGAGGTTCATGTCGCCTATCAAACCTCTGGTAATATTGCCGTATTTGACGATGAAGTTATTCGCTTTTTGGATTTCGCAAAAGAAGTACAACCTTCTAAAGAAATGGAATCAAAAATTGAAGCAGTTCGCGCCTTTTTAGCCAGCAAAAAAGCTGGTGAAATCGACAGCCCTGAAATTCAGCAATTAAAAGGACTGATTCGAAAAGGTGAAGCTCTTGCCGCCTGTCGATACTGTGGGGTTAAAGAAAAGCACGCGCACTTTCAAAACCTACCTTTTTACGAAACAGGAACCGTAAAGAAAAAACCTTTCAGCCAAGAAGATGTTGATTTAACGATTGATTTATTACAAAAGGTTCAGCCCCACCAAATTTATGCTGCTGGAGATTTGTCAGACCCGCACGGAACACACCGCGTCTGTCTTTCAATCATCTTTGAAGCCTTAAAACAATTAAAAGAGGCCAAAACGAAATGGCTAGAGGATTGCTACGTTTGGCTGTATCGCGGAGCTTGGCAAGAATGGGATATCGCAGACATGGAAATGGCCATACCTATTGGACCAAGAGATATGACTCGAAAAATCAACGCCATTTTTAAACACCAATCCCAAAAAGACGCTGCAATGTTTCCAGGAAATGATGAGCGCGAATTTTGGCAACGAGCTGAGGATCGAAATAAAGACACCGCACACAAATACAATTTATTAGGCATGGCTGAATATGAAGCTATGGAAGGTTTTGTTCGATACCACTTTTAAGCTTACTTTAAGGGTATGAATTTTCGCAAAAACCCTTCAATTTGGATACCTCTACTCTACTTTACGCAAGGATTACCCTATGTAATGGTAGTGAGTGTTTCTGTCATCCTCTACAAAAGATTAGGGCTTTCGAATGCTGAAATCGGATTGTATACCTCATGGCTCTATCTACCGTGGGTATTAAAACCTCTTTGGAGCCCCATTGTCGATATGTGGTATCAGAAAAAGTCCTGGTATGTCAGTATGCAAATGATTATTGCTCTCTGTTTTATCATTGCAGGATTACTCATTCCTACCCAGTGGTTTCTAGTCAGTACTTTGGCCTGTTTTTGGATGGTTGCCTTTGCTTCTGCGACCAATGATATCGCCACTGATGGCTATTATCTCATGGCCTTATCGCAACGTCAACAGTCTTTATTTGTTGGAATTCGTTCGCTATTTTACCGATTCGCTATGCTCACGGGGCAAGGCGGTTTAGTCGTTTTAGCGGGATACTTTGAAATGAAATACGGAGATAATGCCAAAGCCTGGTCTTTGACAATGCTTATCAGCGGTATTTTAATGGCCGTATTGGCACTTAAAAATTGGTGGCTCACTCCTGCAATTGAAGAGGACAAAAGCAGTTCAAGCACAAGTTTTTTAGACGTATTCAAGTCTTTCTTTGAAAAGAAACAAATCCTCTATGCGCTCGCTTTTATATTGACCTATAGATTAGGTGAATCTCAATTGGTAAAAATGGCATCTCCATTTATGCTAGATGATAAAGCAGCTGGAGGTCTAGCTCTTAGTACACAGACGATAGGAAGTATTTACGGCACATTAGGAGTTATCGCCTTGTCTACCGGGGGTATTTTAGGCGGAATTGTGATTTCAAAACACGGTTTAAAGCGTTGGATGTTTCCCATGCTCATCAGTTTAAATCTTCCCAACCTGTGCTATCTCCTACTCGCCTATTTTCAAATTGACAATTTAGTCTGGATTTCAACAACGGTCATTCTCGAGCAGTTCGGATACGGTTTTGGTTTTGCGGCATTTCTGATTTACCTGATGTTTCTGGCGGAAGGCCCTACAAAAACTGCGCATTACGCTATAGCAACTGGAGTGATGGCTTTGGGTATGATGTTACCCGGTATGTTATCTGGGTATATTCAAGAAGTATTGGGCTATGAATTGTTTTTTGTTTGGGTGCTGCTCTGTGCAATTCCAGCCTTTCTCATTGCAAGAAAGTTGAAATATCCCGAAACCTATGGCAGAAAATCGGCTTAAGTTTACGCTATGATTTCACTGAGAAAAAAGATAGGTCAAAGTTTTATGCCGGCAGCCTTTATTTATGACTCCGAGGAGCACATGCGTTATCTCGAAGAACTCATTACAGATTATCACATAGGAGGCCTTTGTTTTTTTCATTCAAGGCAAAGTGCAGCCGCCAATAAAGCCGATCAAAAAGCGAATGATTTTGAACATGAAAATGAACTGCAACTTTTACAAGAAAAGATTGAGCACTTTCAAAGCATAAGTAAAACACCGCTTCTGATAAGTATTGACGCTGAATGGGGACTCTCTATGCGTGTTAGAAACTTAAAACTACTGCCCTATGCAGCTGCTTTAGGCACATTAAAGGATTTAACAGACATTGAACAAACCGGATACATATGCGGAAGAGAATGCGCTGAAATCGGAATTCACATGAATTTCGCACCCGTAGTAGATGTCAATAGCAATCCTAACAATCCCGTTATAGGTTTTAGAGCATTCGGAAATGACCCGGATCGTATAAGCCTTCAAGCCGAAGCTTTTATGAATGGAATGCGCGCAGCAGGTGTAATGCCTTGTTTAAAACATTTTCCTGGTCATGGTGATACCGATTTAGATTCTCATCATCACCTCCCTTTAATTCAGAAATCTATCGCTGAGTTCGAAGCATCTGATTGGATTCCGTATCGAAAATTAATCAATGAGAATACCGAAGCCGTCATGATTGCACATCTACTCGCACCTTCTATAGATCAAGAAAATCCATCTTCGCTATCACAACAAAACATTGCGCTCTTAAAATCAAGATTAGGCTTTAATGGAACCGTTTTCTCAGATGCCTTGAATATGAAGGCCTTGAAAATAAACAATACAAAGACTAATGCGCAGCTATGCTTGGAAGCCTATGAAGCGGGCTGCGATTTCTTGTGTTTTGCTGAAGATATTCCCGAGGCTATTAATCTCATTTCAAAATGTAACGAAGAGCTTGTTAACTCTAGATATCAAAAGGTTCAAGGCTTAAAAGAACAATATTCAGTATTAGAACAGCACAAAGAACTACGCACTTATAATATTGATGATTATCACACTCAAATCGCCTCGAAACTCATTGCTTTAATTCATGGAGCATCGAACTGGAATGCAGCATTGAACGCTACTTATCGTTTAGATTATTTCGGTGACGTTCCAGAGTTTTTTGAAGAAAAATTAAACAAAGCACAAAAACTCGACCACACTTCTGAGAAGAACATACTTTGCATAACTCCACCACAATTAAGACCTGCTGACCATTTTGGGTTTGACAAAACAGAAATAGAAGAACTGAATAAACGAATTGCGCAAAAACCTTACTGTATCGTAATTTTCGGAAATCCTTATTTCATTCACCAACTGGAAAACAGTAAAGATATTACGGTACTTTGTACCTTTCTAGCACAAAGAGAATATCAAATCGCTTGTGCAAATTACTTTATTCAACCAAGAGCTTTGGGGAAATTTAATTTTTAATTGTGCTTAATGAATAGCTTCTGCGTCTTAGGATTAATGTCGGGAACCTCCCTTGACGGCTTAGATATAGCGGCAGTTGAATTTACCAACACTAATGATAGTTGGCAATACAAATTAAAAGTAGCTGAAACAGTCAGCTATCCTAAACCCCTATTAAATCGACTTAAAATCGCTGTCAAATTGTCAATCGAAGAACACCAAATGTTAGATATAGACTTCGGTCAGTTCATAGGTGAGGCTGTAAACGACTTTAAAACCAAACATCTAATCGATATTGACTTCGTCTGCAGTCACGGACACACCTCACATCACAAACCGCATCAAGGAGTAACCCAACAATTAGGCGACGCAAAAGCCATCTACCAAAAATGTAAAATTCCCGTAATTAATAATTTTAGAGCTTTAGATGTTTCTCTTGGCGGGCAAGGAGCCCCTTTGGTTCCCATAGGGGATGAATTACTCTTTGCAGAATACGACTTCTGTTTGAACTTAGGAGGAATCAGTAATATCTCATATGTAAACGAAGCTCAGCGAATCGCTTTTGATATCGGTATGGCGAATATGCCCCTTAATTACCTCGCAGGTAAATTTCAAAAAGAATACGACAAGGATGGTGAAATCGCCCTTGCAGGAGAAGTAAACAAAGCTTTATTAGCCTTGTTAAACGAGCTTGACTATTACGCACAAAGCCCTCCTAAATCTTTGGGGATAGAATGGTTTCAATCTCATTTTCGTCCAATTTTAGATGCGTTTGATTGCAGTCTTGAGGACAAAATGTCAACCGTAATTGAACATAATTCTTGCCAAATATCCAAAGTGATTTCGGAAATTTGTAAAACAAACTCAACACCTAAAGTATTGATTACTGGAGGAGGAATTAAAAATCCAGCATTTAAAGCAAGACTGATAAAGTACTTGGAAAAATGCGCAGCGGTGGTCATTCCCGATCAGGAATTAGTCGATTATAAAGAAGCTTTAATTTTCGCTTTTATGGGTGTTTTGAGGTTTAGGGGAGAGCAAAATGTGTTGGCCTCTGTAACAGGAGCAAGTCGCAATTCTAGCTCTGGAGATATGTATGGTTTTAATTGAAAAACATCGAACATGTATACGGTAGGAATCGTAGGTGGATCAGCAAGCGGAAAAACAACCTTTGTCAAGTCGTTGAGTGACTTGCTACCAAAGGGAAAATTTCAAATTATTTCTCAGGACGATTACTATAATGATTTGTCTCATTTGACGCGTGAAGAACGAAAAGCTGTAAATTTTGATCATCCCGATGCTTTAGATTTTGATTTGCTCGTGTCTCATATTCAATTGTTAAAAGCAGGAAAAGCTATCGAGCAACCCACATATGATTTTAAAATTGAAACAAGAGCCTCACAAACCTTACGGATTGAACCTACTCCCCTGTTGATTCTTGAAGGTATTTTATTAATGCAACATCAAAAACTTAAAGAAAGTGTTGATTTCTGGATTTTTTTGGACACCGATGACGATATTCGATTAATAAGGCGTCTAGAGCGTGATTTAAAAGAAAGAGGTCATGAACTTGACTTTAGTATTCAGCGTTACTTAACACAGGTAAAACCGATGTACCAGACCTATGTTTACCCTCAAAAAAAAGAGAGTAACTTAGTGGTGTCAACCAATGAGTTTAATTCATCAATAATAGAAGAAATCAGTAAAGATTTGACCGCTAAAATTTCTTAAAATGCGTCCTAAACTATCCAAATCAACATTAAAATTATTGACAAACCGGTATGTAATTATTTCATTATTGGGCTTTTTATACCTGCTTTTTATTCATCCTAATTCAATTATGCTTCAATTTCGGTTGAACAACAATATTGAGAGCTTAGAGCTTGAAAAAAAATTCCTCGAAGAAGAAATAGCGAAAAATAAAGCCCTTTTAGATACGCTTCAATCTCATAAAGCCAAAGAAGCATTTGCTCGAGAGCAGTATTACTTTAAAAAAGACAACGAAGAAGTCTTTATAATTGAATATCAAGACTCTATAAAATAAGCACCTCTGCTTTATTAACAATTGACTTAATTTTTGCACAGATTTGTTAACAATTAGTGCTTTCTCTTCCTTTAAAAACATGCATTAAATTGTATTTTAGCCCGGCATATAGGTTCATTTTATGGGAAAAATCATTGCGATTGCAAATCAAAAAGGAGGAGTCGGAAAAACAACCACATCTGTAAATTTAGCAGCGGGTTTAGGAGCACTTGAAAAGAAAGTATTGCTCATCGATGCTGATCCACAGGCCAATGCTACATCAGGTCTGGGGATTGATGTAGATCAAATCGATAAAGGAACCTATCAGTTGCTAGAGCACGAATTAAGCGCAAAAGATGTGATTCTTGAAACCAACTCGCCGAATGTTAAAATTATACCTGCCCATATCGATTTAGTGGCTACTGAGATTGAATTAGTCGACAAAGAAGAACGAGAATTCATGCTCAAAACAGCGCTAAGTAAGGTCAAAAAAGAATACGACTACATCATCATCGACTGTGCGCCTTCTTTAGGATTGTTAACCTTAAATGCGTTAACGGCCAGTGATTCAGTGATTATACCTATTCAGTGTGAATACTTTGCACTCGAGGGACTCGGAAAGTTGCTCAATACCGTGAAAAGCGTTCAAAAACTATACAATAAATCCCTTGATATTGAGGGTATGCTGCTCACCATGTTTGATTCTAGATTAAGGCTTTCAAATCAGGTGGTTGAAGAAGTCAGAAAGCACTTCACTGAAATGGTTTTTGACACCATCATTCAACGAAACGTAAAACTGTCAGAAGCCCCTAGTTTTGGAGAAAGTATTATCAGTTACGACCTTAGTAGTAAAGGGGCAGAAAACTATCTAAAACTAGCTCAGGAAATAATAGACAAAAACAGTAAAAAATAAGTATGCCAAGTAAAAAAGCAAAAAAACAAGTTTTGGGAAGAGGTATTTCTGCCTTGATGAAAGAGCCCTTAAAAGAAATTAAGTCTGCAAAAGACAAGGGTGCTGAAAAAATCATTGGCAATATCATAGATTTACCGCTAGACGATATTTCTGTAAATCCTTATCAACCCCGCCTGCATTTCAACGAAGAAATGCTTGAAGAATTGGCAGCTTCAATAAAAGAACTGGGGATTATTCAACCCATTACCGTTCGCAAAACAGATTTAGACGAATTTCAATTGGTATCAGGAGAGCGAAGATTTCGTGCGGCAAAAAGAGCAGGTTTAAAAACGATACCGGCTTATGTAAGGCTCGCTAATGATCAAGAGCTTTTAGAGATGGCTCTTGTAGAAAATATTCAACGTCAAGAGTTAGATCCCATAGAAATTGCATTGTCTTACAAGCGACTTATTGATGAAATAAAAATAACTCAGGAGAAATTGAGTGAGCGCGTTGGTAAAAAACGCTCTACCATAACCAATTACCTTCGCCTGTTGAAATTACATCCCAGTGTTCAAAATGCGATGAGAGAAGGAAAGTGCAGTATGGGCCACGGAAGAGCATTGATTTCAATTGAAGACGACAGTTATCAAATTGAATTATTAAACGAAATTATAGCTAAAGGCCTTTCTGTTCGTGCCGTTGAAGACCGGGTTCGGAATTATCTGAACAGAGGGGTGAAATCTGAGTCAGACACCAAGGAGGTCATCAAAATACTAGGTGCAGATGAATTTATTAGAGGTTTTGAGAAAAAAATAGGGAGATCCATTTCAATTAAAGCACTCAACTCTGGAAGAGGTCAAATTATAATTCCTTTTCAATCTGAGGAAGATTTTTTAGCCATTAAAAACGATTTGCTTGGTGAATAGAGGTTTACTTTGTCTTGTATGTATTTTACTAAGTCATCTTGCCTTTGGTCAAATCAAAGACATCCCTGTTCCAACAGAACCTCAAGTTGAAAAATCAACGCTAAAAAAAGAGCGAAAAGAACAAAAAATTCTCAAAAGAGAGCGCCGAAAAGAGGCTGCAAGAAATAAGGCGCTTAATCCACTTGCCCCGAGTAAGGCCGCCTTTTACTCAGCTGTTTTCCCCGGCCTAGGTCAAATTTACAACAAGCGCTACTGGAAGGCTCCTTTGGTTTATGGCGCGCTGGGAACAGGTATATACGCCTACACTTTTAATCAAAAACAATATTTGAGGTATAGAAACGCCTTTAAGGTTCGTCGTCTTGGATTTACAACCGATGAGTTTTATGACATCAACAAAGACGGTTCAGGCCCTGATATTTCAGATAGAGGTCTGCAGGATGCCCAAAAATCAATTCAAAGTCAACGTGATTTATCACTGCTTATAGCCATAGGTCTCTATGTGTTAAATATCATCGATGCCAATGTTGACGCGCATTTAAAACAATACAATATCAGTAATACCCTAAGTGTAGACTACCGACCATTTTTAGAGCAAAATGACATTGGAGTGACACAGGTAGGAATGAAAATGCAAATTTCTTTTTAATGAATATCGCACTGTTAGGATATGGAAAAATGGGGCAGCTCGTAGAAAAGATTGCCAAAGAAAGAGGTCATGATTGTCCTGTAATTATTGACAAAAAAACCGATAACATCGATTATTCAAAGTTTGACGTTGCCATCAATTTTAGCACACCCGAAACTGCCTTCGATCTGATATCAGGCTGTATACAAAATAGGGTTGCCGTGATTTCTGGTACCACAGGATGGCTTGAAAATTATCCTAAAATCGTTTCTCTATGTGAACAAGAGAACGGAAGCTTTCTCTACGCTTCCAATTTTTCACTTGGTGTTAATCTCTTTTTTGCGCTAAACGAACACCTATCGCGATTGATGAGTCAAACGGGACAGTACCAGCCATCGATAAAAGAAATACATCACATACACAAAGTAGATGCTCCAAGTGGTACTGCCATAAGTCTTGGAGAACCGATTATTCGTGATTTCGACTTGGTGAATTTCAGTGATTCTCCAAAAGAAAAACACCTGCATATCAAATCAGAACGACAAGGAGAAGTTCCCGGAACACATACCGTAAGCTACAGCAACGAGGTCGACCAAATTCAAATTACCCATGAGGCCTACAATCGAAACGGGTTTGCATTAGGGGCAGTAATAGCAGCAGAATGGATTTTAGACAAGAAGGGCGTCTTTAGTATGAAAGATGTACTATCGCTATAAGACAGAGCGCAGTTTGTTTTATCTTTACAAGTGACTAAAAGTATTGATTTATGAATTTATTCCAGTGGTTTGTCTTTTTCATAGGACTTCAACTTATTCATTTCCTAGCCACTTATAAATTGTATGTAAAAGCCGGGTATAAAGCTTGGCAAGCAGTTGTTCCAGTATACAATGCCGTTATTTTAATGAAAATAATAAGGAGGTCTCCCTACTGGGTGATTTTGCTCTTTGTTCCTATAATCAACCTGATCATGTTTCCTGTGGTTTGGGTTGAATTACTTCGAAATTTCGGTCGAACTAAGCCTTATGAATCCTATGTAACCGTATTTAGTCTTGGATTTTATCTCTTCTTGGTTGGACATGACAACCAAAGTAATTATCAAACCGAGGATGATTTAAAAAAACAGAAAAAAACATCAGAATGGGTGAGTTCAATTCTTTTTGCTGTAGTCGCGGCGACATTAGTGCACACCTATTTTATGCAACCCTATGCTATTCCAACGGGTTCATTGGAGCGCACCCTGCGTATTGGTGATTTCTTGTTGGTATCTAAGTTTCATTACGGAGCTCGCGTTCCTATGACTACTGTAGCAGCTCCAATGGTGCACGACACCCTACCTCTAGTTAGAACAAGGTCTTATTTAAAAAAACCACAACTTCCTTATTTGAGATTACCGGGCTTTCAATCGGTAAAGAAAAATGACATTGTAGTCTTTAGTTGGCCTGCAGATACAGTGCGCCAATTTTTTGTCGCAGAAAAGGGTGTAAAAAAACCTATTGACAAAAAATCAAATTACGTCAAACGCTGTGTGGGTACTCCTGGAGACACCCTTGAGATTATTGATGGTTTTGTTCATATCAACGGAAAACAATTACAACTCAGTGATCGTGCTAAGCCCATGTATGACCATACGGTTTATGCGCGCAAAGGTGTTTCTTCGAGATGGTTAGAAGCCATTGAGGCAGAGGGATATACCAGAACCTTTCGCGCCGAACAATTAAATCAAACACAGTACAATGCAATGACCCCTTATCTTCTAGGGATGAGTCAAAATGAAAATTACATTGAATTGGTGACAGCGGCTCAGGGAATTCCCTCCGCTGTTCTGCGACAAAACAGAATATCGCTCAAAGAAATAACAACTCAAGAACGCGAAGTCAACTTGACCGATCAAATGTATCAAAAACTCATAGGTCAAGAAGGTGTAGATTCTGTCATCAAAAAATTACAACCTAAAGGAGTGTTGGGGTATAATATTTTTCCGCAAACCCCTGATCAATACCAATGGAACAATGATCAGCTAGGGCCATTGTTTATTCCTAAACGAGGAAGCAGTATCACCCTGAATGAAAAAACCTATCCACTTTACAAAAAAATCATACGAGAATACGAGCACAACACACTTTCCAAAGAGGGTAACTCATTCCTTCTCAATGGTGAAAAGGCAACTTCATACACCTTTAAAATGGATTATTACTGGATGATGGGTGATAACAGACATCACTCAGAAGATAGTAGAACATGGGGGTTTGTTCCAGAAGATCACATCGTTGGAAAACCGGTATTTATTTGGATGAGTTGGGACAACTTTAACCAGGGTCTTTTTAGTTGGAAAGGAAGATGGGATAGATTTTTTACAACCGTAAACGGAAAAGGAGAACCTGTTTCTTATTTCTGGGCATTTATCTTTGCCTTAGGCTTGTACTACCTCTACTCGAAATTTGTACACCGTAAATTCTTTGAATATTTAAAATCAAAAACGAATAAATAAGAATGTCTTGCTTATTGCATCCTACTTATTTTCCCAATGTTTTTCATTTTGCAGTTATTCAAGCTTACAACGGACATGTGACTTGGGAAGTTCACGATCATTTTCAAAAACAAACCTACAGAAACCGATGCGAAATATGTGCCGATTCTGGAAAACTTAAACTAAGTGCTCCTATAATACACAAGAAAAAGCAAGAGCATCAAAAGTTTTCTGAGGTTGAATTAGAGTACAAAACGCTGTGGAATAGAATCCATTGGAAAAGCATCACCACAGCCTATAGATCTTCCCCTTATTTTGAATTTTACGAAGATGAACTGAAGCTACTTTTCGAGAAGAAATACAACTCACTCTTAGAGCTCAACCTGGATTCGATACGCTTTTTTGCCAAACAGCTCAATCTGCAATTAACTGAAGCCTATTCAGAACGTTTTAATCTAGAAAGTGATGATAACGACTTTCGATTTTTAGTCAATGCCAAGTACAAATTGGCGTTCACTGCTCCACAATACACGCAGGTATTTGGTGATCGCCATGGATTTATTGAAAATGCAAGTATGCTTGATTTGCTTTTTAACCTTGGCCCAAATGCCGAGGATTACTTGTCTCAAATCGACATAAAAGCGTTAAAAATTGGCTGACAAAGCGCTTACTTCTTACTCTGCTGAAACAAGAAGTCTTTTTCTTCACTGCTCAGTGCTTCATACCCAGACTTACCAATTTTATCTAGTATAGCATCTAACTTTTCTTGCTGATTCGGTACAGATCCCTTTGCTGTTTTGTTTTTATTCTTGGATACCTTTTTAAAGGAAGGTTTTTTTGTATTAAAAACTGCCCTTAAAGGTTCAAACACTTTGATCCAAAAATCAGAAAAGCGCGTTAGATCGTCTGAAGTATTTTTGATTCGATAGGCCAAAAGATAGCCCGAAAGAGCCCCTCCTAAATGAGCTAAATGCCCTCCTATATTAATTCCTGAGCCCAATTGCATCAGATCTAAGACCACAAAGAAGACTCCTAACTGCCACAATTTGAAATTAAAGGTAAAGAACCTTAAACCGGTTTGAGGTGCGTACACACACATGAATATTAGTACAGCTGTTACCCCAGCAGAAGAACCGACGAGCATAGCATTTCTTGAAGTCAAAGCCGGAAATGTGTTATACGCAATTAAAAAGAAGGACGCACCTACCAATACACCGATTGAAAATAAGGCATAAAACCTCTTGTCATCAAAAAGATTTAGAAATAATCGGCTCGAAAAATGAAGCCACAACATATTGAAAAGAATATGAAAAATTCCTTGATGAACCAGTGCATAGCTCATCAATGTCCAAGGTTTATAGAGCAAACGACCTAAATCTCTATCCAATTCTAAGAACGCTACCGCATTATATTGAAACAAGGCAGAAACAACACTAGATAAGAGGTAAAAGAGCACTAAAACCGTGATTAATTTCTCGGCTGCATTAAAGAGTTGAAATTTCAATTTAAATTGATTCATCTAATCCCATCTATTGTTATTGAATTGGTTTTTTTTCCAATACCACATCATAATAAATCCTAAGAGTGCTCCTCCTATATGAGCAAAATGAGCTACGCCTGTAGAAGCATTGGATATTCCAAAGTAAAAATCTCCAAGAATGACCAAAGGCACAAAGTATTTGGCCTTAATCGGCACAGGGAAAAACAATAACATCAATCGCGCTTCAGAATACATAAAAGCAAATGCTACTAGAATACCATAAATAGCTCCAGAAGCACCCACTGCAGGAATGGCGAAGGAATTGTACAACTTCTCAACCAAGTGATACGGCACCTCATTTCCCAATACATTGTAATCTGCACCATTGCTTGAGGTGAGCGCTTGCATCAAATCAAAACGATTGACTCCAGACTCCACGATTGCATCAACAGCACTTTGAAAATTGTAATAGTTCACAGCAGTATGCAAAAGCGCAGCACCTAAACCTGCAGAGAAGTAGAAAAAATAGAACTTCTCGCTACCCCACATCCGCTCAAGAGGACCTCCAAAAGCGACAAGGGCATACATATTGAAAAGAATATGAGCAAAGCCTCCGTGCATGAACATGTGCGAAACCAACTGCCAATATTCAAAATTGGGATTTTCGATAAACCACAATCCCAAATACTCTACCATCACTGGACCATAGGTTTGAGTGACTAAAAAAAGTAAAATATTACCAATAAGAATAAGCCTTACGGCATTGGGAAGGTTCGAAAACATAGCTTAAAACATTTTTTTTGAAATCTCACTCTGAGAAATTCTAATATATATCTTTTTATTGAATGGACTCAGCAATTGCTCTTTACATTGATTGAGGTCAGTGATTATTTTCTTTCTAGCTTCAAAATTTAGGCTCTCTCCTCCTCGAATCGCCATGTGCTTACTGATTGTTTTGGCGGTGATATCCGCAAAAGACAATTGCGCGTTTTGCACCTCATTTTCTTCTAAAGCCTTCATTAAATCTTCAAACAGATCTTCGCATTTGGCTATTGGATAAAAATTAGGAACCGATTGAAGTTCAATTTCATGATCAGATTTGATCTCAAAAACAAATCCCATTTCAACCAAATGTCCTTCGATTTCTTTAAATCGATTGAGGTCTTGGATGTCATACTTGATCACAGTCGGAAATAAAAGTGACTGGCTCCCCCCTTTTTCTAAGGTGATTTTTTTGAGCATCGATTCGTAAATGATGCGCTGATGTGCTCTGTACTGATCAACTACAAGCAATTCTCCAGTAGAATCGACAATAACAATGTATTTATTGGACCACTGAATGTGGTGATCTGTATACAATTCAAAGTTTACATTTTCATAAGCCAACTCACCCTGAACCTCATCTTCAACAAAGGCAATGCTGCTAAAACTATCCTCTTGGTTGTAAAGCGCTCGATTAGCCTTTATCTCTGTTGTAGATGTCTTTGAAAAAGGATTAAAATTGGAATTGACCTTAATCTGAGGAGTTTCTTTGACATCTGTTGTAATCGTCTTGTACGAAGGTATGAGATTTGGATCTAAATCAAACTCTAATGAAGCATGCACCCCGTATTGGCCTAAAGCGTGCTTTATCGCGGTTTTCAAATAGGTAAAAATCAGATGATTTTCTTCGAATTTAACTTCAGCTTTGGTCGGATGAATATTCACATCTACTTTATCCGCTGGAACACGCAGTTCAATGAAATAGCCTGGTATACTCTCACGCTGCAAAAGGCCTTCAAAAGCATCCATTACAGCCTTGTGTAAATAGGGACTGCGTATGAATCTATTATTCACAAAAAAATATTGCTGCCCTCTGGTTCTTTTGGCAAATTCAGGCTTTACAATAAAACCTTCTACCTCAACTGCATCGGTAATTTCCTTGACGGGGATGAGCTGTGCGTTGATTTTTTTACTGATCAAATGTTGTATACGCCCTCGCCTATTTTCGGGTGTTAAATCAAAAATAAGTTGGTCATTGTGAAAAAACTTGAAGCTGATCTCAGTATGCAGAAGAGCAATTCTCGTGAATTCTTCCAAGCAGTGCTTGTATTCAACTTGATCGCTTTTTAAAAAATTCCTTCGGGCGGGGATGTTAAAAAACAGGTTTTTGATTCGAAGACTACTCCCCTTTTTACAGATGCACTCAACGGGCTTGTGACTTTCATCACCTGCTATTCGAAAGAGATAGCCAGAAGGCTCTTCTGTTGTATTGGTGCGCAACTCAACTTCAGAAATAGCGGCTATAGACGCTAAGGCCTCTCCCCTAAAACCATTAGTTGCGAGTGCAAATAAATCTTCAGCTTTTTGAATTTTAGAAGTAGCGTGCCGCGTAAAAGCCAGCTCTATGTCTTCCAAAAAGATTCCTGTACCGTTATCTAAGATGTGAATCTCTTGCTTACCTCCTTTTTTTAGACGCAATTCAATCTCGTCTGCTCCTGAATCAATAGCATTCTCGAGTAATTCTTTTACAACAGACGAAGGACGCTGAACAACCTCTCCAGCCGCGATTTGATTTGCTACATGTGAACTAAGGGGTTTTATAAGCTGCATCTAATCTGTAAATATTGAAAGATCAAAATCGATTATCCACAAAAAAATTAGGCTTAGAACAGCAATAATTATAAGCATTCGGTACCTGACCCATGGATCTGAGTCTACACCGTAGTCGTTGAGTACCGATTGAATTTTTGCTTTTAAACCTCTATTGTTATTGACCGTAGTGCGATATTCATCAAACTTGTGCTCTACCTTATACGGGTTGGTTTTACCCTTATAAAATCGTGGTTTGTACGAAAACGTTCGGTTTTTCTTCATACGTAAAAATGCAGCCATAAAAAACGTATTTCTAAAGTCTAAAGTTAAAAAAACAAAACCGAGGATGGAAACTTATAAGCCAATCATTTGAAGTGCCGCTATTGCCGCTTCTTCGCCTTTATTTCCGTGTTTTCCTCCACTTCTAGCTATGGCCTGCTCCAAAGTATCATCGGTAAGTACACAAAAAATAATTGGAATTTCTGCTTTTAGATTAAGTTGAGTTACCCCTTGAGTAACAGACTGGCATACGTAATCAAAGTGGGCAGTTTCTCCTCTAATAACGCTTCCAATCACAACAATTGCATCCGCAATGTTTTTGGATAACACTCTTGCTGCAGCGTATGTCAATTCAACAGTTCCTGGAACTGAATAATGAAGCACATTTGAATCGGGAATACCTAAAGCAATGAGCTTATTGTGACACCCTTGTTTCAAATTGGTTGTAATCTGTGGATTCCACTCCGCGGTGATTACAGCTATTTTCGAGCTCTTATCAACCTTTAAGTTAGTGGCTAACGCACTTAAGTCTCTAGAATCAGTGGCCATTTAAGCTCCTAACATAGCTACCAAAGCTTCTGCGTATTGTCCTTCTGCAGAATCTGGATACTTAGACTTGATTTCTTCGATATATGACTTGGCCTTTGATTTTTGACCTAACTCTATAGCTAATACCGCAGCTTTATACAAAAACTTAGGTGTAGTAAATGAATTGTCAGAGTGCTCAAAAGCAGCAATGTAATATTCCAAGGCATCTTCATACTGATCGAGCTGTGAAAATGCATCTCCAACTCCACCCTTTGCTAAAGCTCCGAGGATGGCATCGTCTGATGAAAAACCATCCAAATAAGCGATGGCGTTTTGGTAGTCCTTAAGATTTAAAGAAGCCATTCCTGCTCCGTATTCAGCCATATTAGCAGCTTTCGTTCCAGAATACTCTTCAATGATATCTAAAAAGCCGTATTTACCTTCACTTCCATAAAGCGCAAGGGTCAATAAAGAATCTTGAGCTGTTCCGTCTTGTAGGGCAAGTTCGAAATACTGTTGTGGATAGTACAGTTCGTTAGCGGCTTCAGTCTCTTTAGGTTCTAACACGTATTGAGTGTATCCCAAGAAACCAATTGTCACTACGGCTATACCTACAATAGCACCTAAGATGATTCTTTGGTATTTCGCAACCCACTGCTCTGTTTTTGATGCAGTTTCGTCTAGAGAACTGAATACTTCCGCAGTTGTACTATCTTGATGCTGATTCGCCTGATCTTGTTTATTGGTCTTTGCCTTATATCCTCGTCTTTTGTAAGTCGCCATAATTCACAATTTGTCGCGCAAAAATATAATTTTTATCCATAAATGCCTAAAGTCAAGATATGCTTATTTTTACGCATTCGTTATGAGCTATGTACCTGGAGAAACTCACATTAATTAACTACAAGAATTTCAAGAACTTCGAAACGGAATTTGACTCCGAAATCAATTGCGTTATCGGAGCTAATGGAACAGGTAAATCAACGGTATTAGATGCCGTTTATCACCTTTGCTTTACCAAGGGATACTTCAATCATTTGAGCACCCAAAACATTTCACATGGAGAAGATTTTTTTGTAGTTGAAGGAGGGTTTAACAAAAACGAAAAAGACATCACTGTCCATATCAGTTTTAAAAAGAATCACAAAAAGGTCGTAAAGCAAAACGGAAAAGTTTACACTAAAATCAGTGAACACATCGGTCAACTTCCTCTTGTAATTATTTCACCTATGGACATTGATCTTATTGTCGAGGGAAGTGATACGCGCAGAAAGTTTTTAGATGGAATGATTGCTCAAAACGACCGAATGTATTTAGAGCATTTATTGCAGTACAATGCAGCTCTGAATCAGCGAAATGCCCTTTTGAAGTATTTTTCAGCCAACAATACCTTTCAACAAGACACCCTTGAGGTCTACAATCGACAGTTGATTGAATTTGGGGAGCAACTTCATAGAAAACGCATGGAATTCGTCACTGATTTTGAAACGCAATTCATTCAGCAATACGAGCATTTGAGTCAATCCAATGAAGTGGTTTCCTTAGGGTATAAATCAGATTTAATCGAAAATGAATTCGAAGTGCTACTGAGAGATTTCCTTGCAAAAGATCGAATGGCGCAATACACCACCAAAGGAATTCACAAAGACGATTTACAATTCAACCTTTCTGGGCATCCTATAAAAAGATTTGGAAGTCAAGGCCAGCAAAAAACCTTTTTAATCGCTTTGAAACTAGCCCAATACAAGCTGCTC
>Ga0213865_10000624_pt1 | contig 23935 bp, 29 predicted proteins | sample PICome_6_FD_160100 | JGI IMG/M metagenome (GOLD analysis project Ga0213865, IMG submission 160100) | Coastal seawater microbial communities near Pivers Island, North Carolina, United States - PICO282 | ecosystem: Environmental > Aquatic > Marine > Coastal | place: USA: North Carolina...
CCGTGGGTCAACTCATCAACCCTAAAGAACATGCCGTATCGTTTCATCATGTCCGTCAAGGGGGACATAACAGCCTGTCTAGCGATACCTTTCTCTATCCCTATGCCTATGGGCCTGTAGTCCCTGACAACCTCAAATATCTTTCTGGCTGTCTCAGACAACTCCCAGCGCCCATGCACTATGTTCTCTACGTGCCAGTGTCCGTTGTCGTTGACCTTTACAACCGCTATGGCTGTCTCGTCCAGTTTACTGTTCTTGGTACGCTGTTTGTTTACTTCCTCAAAGCCAGCTAAGTCAATGGCTATGTAGTAGTCACCTTCAGTTGGAGACTCACCGAACTTAACCCAATCCTCCTTAAACATCTCAGAGCCTCTGGCCTCAAAGGACGCCATAAACTCCTGTCTAAACGCATAGCTGGACATACTCTTTTTAGCTACGTTTATCTCCTCTGCGTCCAACAAAGGATTGTCATAGCTCGTAAAGTGCCACGCTTTGTACGTTGGGTCATCACCTAACTCAGCGTACTGGTACAACTCGTAAAAGTGATTACGTCCCATTGGCGTACCAATGAACAACGCATTCCCTTTTTGGTCAGCCAAAGCTGGCCTAAGAATCTGCTCAAATACTTCAGGCTTCATGTCTGCGTATTCGTCCATGACCAGAAACTTCAAGGACACACCACGCATAGTCTCTGGTCTGTCCGCGCCTTTCAACGATATGGTCGCACCGTTGATTAGCTTTATCTGTAGATTGTTGATGTGGCTGGACACAATCACTGGATTCCCCAGTTCAAGCAGTGTCTGCCACATGATGTCTCTAGCCTGTCCTTGGGTCGGTGCTACATAAAACACATTCCCCTTACTGGACTCTAAGGCATTGACAATCAACAACCATGCCGCGAGTCTGGACTTGCCAGTACGTCTACCAGCGGCTACAATCTTAAACCTTGTATCGTCGCCCCACACGGACTGCTGCCACGGAAGTAACTCTATGTTTAGGTCAGTCATAAATCCTTAAAGTTCCCATAACCCAGACACATTAATATGACCACACAACAGGACTAGACTTCCTAGTGTCCACATGCACAAAGCTCTTAGCAACACCTATCCCATTGAACCCCATAATCATAGCAGCCTTAATAATCTTATGGCGCTGTTGACCGCTGGCAGTCTTAATGTCCGCAGCTATACCTTGGGCATGTGTTCCCGGTTTAGCCTTCTTAGCTTCTATGGAATGCTTAGGTGATCTATAGCCACTGGTGATTACAAAAGGAAAACCACAGGCTTCCCTCAACTCATCCAGCATTCTAACAAAATCTTCATCTATGTTATTCTCACCAGTTTCTTGACACTTAAAGTCATCTATCTGAAAGTATTTATATATCACTTTCTGTGAACTCTCCTTCAATGGCTGTGGTATCGTCTTGACTTGGGTCAGAGACACTTGTGGCGACTTGCCCAACACCTGAGATAGTAATTGACACAGACTGTCTCCCACCGGCAGAATCCTTTTCAAAATAACTTAAAGGCAACATCCTGTCCATCACTAGCTTCCATGCTGCCGCTTGATTTTTATGCTCATCGTTAAGAGCAGCATTAAAAATACTATCCAGAACTTTGTTAGATTTAGGTGAAGCAAGCATTCTAGCCTTATATTCATTAATAATGCTAGCGTCACCTTTAGGTCGCCCTACTTTACCCCTGTTTCCAGAGGTTTTAGAGACTACATCAGTCTTCCTTGGCCTCCCTCTTTTTCTTTTAGGTTGATCCATAAAGTATTTACCTTAGTTCCTAAGAATACTTATTGATTATATCATATTTTTGTGTAAAAGTCAAGCATTATTTTAGATTATTTAGTTATAAGAGTGTCCTTTTAGTGTGTTTTTGCTAAATTGTAGTTTTCTTTTGTATACAAGAGGTTACTGGAGAGGATTATTGGTCAATTTGACCTAATTTTGGCCTATTTTGTACGTCAGCGGGTACTATAAATTATTAGAGACTACAATCCCCTCCCCCGTCTCCTCTAGCACACCCGCCCCCTCATGTCAACACTTGCAAACAATAGCAAACAATGCTAGGGATTCTATGGCTTACCATAGTTTACAATAGAATGCAAGGTTGACATTGGGATTGTGTTATGCTTGGGGCGCTAGGGTCTACCATAGTTAACAGGAGAGTGCAAGAGTTGACATGTGAGGGGAACTATAGTACCCCATAGGTCATCACAAGTAACCACAAGCACACAATCCAAACCATTACAACTACCATATAGTTATATGCATAGATCAAATAGTTATTAGACACCAGTGCTGCACACGCTATCATGGCTTCACAAATTAATTAATGACTACATAGGTAAACACATGAAACATACAGACCATATAGAGACAACAGACAACACTATAATGACAATGCGTAGCGAAAACGAACACGCTGCCAGAGTAGATGAAAATGCAGAAGGATATACAGCGCATTTGTTTCTGTTACAGACTGAGGTTAAAGTGTTAGGCTTTGACACAGAAGATGCAGCGCAAAAAGCAGCACTAAAACACGTTTTCGGGTAACAACAGGAGCAAACCAAATGAGCACATTCACTACATTATCTAACATTAGACAACAAATTGCAGACCAATATGGCAATGCTGGTCTAGACCGATGGGAAACAAAACTACACCACGGCAGAGAATACAACAAAGTTTCTCGCGCTATAGAGTCATACCTAGGAATAGAAACTAGCACAGAGTATGATTTTCCAGAAACGCTAGAGCAACTGAAGCAGTGGTTTAGTGACAACACAATGGGGTGGTACTTCAACGATGCAGTCAGAGAGCATGGCATACCAGTAACACTAATTGACGAAACAATAGCGGCCTAGCCGCGAACCATCCTAGGCCACGATGTAAAACTTGCCCGTTGCGTCCTGAGTACGACGAGTATAAACTGCTCACCAGTTAACAACAGACAGGCATGAACAATGGATTACTACGGACAGGACTACATAGACGAGACTCAAATGATTTTTAGCGTTGTGTTATATAGCGAGCTACCCTCTGATATTCGGATTGCTATGTCATCATTAGGCGCATTCTTACTATTAGCATTAGAGGTATAGAACAATGGTTAAACTATCAAACGCATCTAAAATGCCGTGCAGATCATGGTCATTACAGGCACTCGACACATGTCCCGGCAGTAAAAATGCCGATGGTTCTCTGGTCGATGCCTGTAAAGGCTGCTATGCGACCACAGGTAACTATAGATTCCCTAACGTCAAAGCGCCCAGACTGCATAACTGGGAAGACTGGCGTCGTGATGACTGGGTTGATGACATGGTGACGGAATTAGACAACGACCGTTATTTCCGATGGTTTGACTCTGGTGACATGGCAGTATTGCCGCTAGCGCATAAGATCCTACAGGTCATGCAGCGCACACCATGGGTAAGGCATTGGCTACCTACGCGCATGCACAAATTCGACAAGTTTACCAGCGTAATCGCTGACATGCAGGCATTGCCTAACGTAGTCGTGCGCCTATCATCCGACAGTGTGCAGGGAGGCGTTATTGCTGGCGAGACTACTAGCACCATTATACCTACGCCAGACCATGCTACGGACAGTATGACAGTGTGCGAGGCATACGAGCGTGCAGGTAAGTGTGGCACATGTCGCGCATGTTGGTCTAAGGATGTTCCTGTGGTAGCATACCCTGCACACGGCAAAACAATGGCTAAGGTTATAACATTACTGGAGGCAGCATAGATGCTAAAAGACTGGAAATATAAACTTATGGTACTTGGACTAATGTTCTTGCTAGTGGTAGACTGGGAACATACGCTAACAATGTGGGGTTTTTAGTATGATATGGCAAGCTATAAAAGATTTTTGCACCGCCTATGTTGTAATACTGGCAATTTGTGGTGTATCATTTTTGATTGAAACTTACTTACTGGGGTAAACTATGAGTTGCGAGTATAGAGATCAATACCTAGAGAACCTGGCTGACGCTGTGTATCATATCGTTGACAATCTTAGCGACGACGCATTGCACAGGCTACTAGAGGAACATCTAATTGAGAGTGCTATAGATGACGAAAGTTTCGCATGGGAATTAATGCACACGCCGGACGTATTTATGCGACAGGCAGAAACCAAAGCTAACTATTATCACAAGGGGTAAACCATGAACATCTTTTACATATCAACTAACCCTGTGCGTGCAGCACAGATGCAGTGTGATAAACATGTGGTTAAGATGATTCTGGAGTCAGCGCAAATGCTATGCACAGCACACCATGAATTCGGCAACCATGATGTACCGTACAAAGTAGCGCACAGGAATCACCCTAGCACTATATGGGCGCGTAGTGGTCTCAAGCAGTATATTTGGCTATACCGGCATTTTAAGGCTCTTTCAGACGAGTATACAGAACGCTATAGGAAGGTGCATCTAACGTGGCAAAAGTGCGCACACGCTCTTTTTGAGCCTCCTATGGGCATTCCTGATATTGATTGGACAGCCCCGCCACAGTGTATGCCTGACGAGTGCAAACGCGCTAGCAGTCTGGAGGCTTACCGTGTATACTATTTCCAGTACAAACCACAGGTTATCGACATGCGATGGCCTGAGAATCGACAACCACCAATGAGGTTATTAGCAGCATGAGCGACAAAATATCACACAACATAGACGTTACTGACGATAGAGAACCCGATAACATGACAATGCGAGACTTACAGGAGAACGACCTTATAGAGTACCGACTAAATACCATGTCGATAGCGGAGCTATGCAACGCTGCTACAGGCTGGCTGGCGTTAACACTGGCAAACAAAAGTGACGAGGAAATTTACGACATGCACAAAGACTTTTTTGACAGGGAGTTACACTAATGAGATGCAGAGCGTGCAATAGCGGCCCATTGAGCGACGTTGAGTTGTCCAGAAAAGACCACAAAACAGGGGAGCATTTAGACTTGTGTAACACTTGCTACACTATATCCAACAGAGCGATAATTGCACAGGAGTACGAGTCTCTGTATCTGGATGAGGGACAGCTAGATGATCTTGAGTTTGAATTATTTAACTAGGAGGACTTGCGCTAATCTGAAAATCCTGTATAATATACCTATGAAGCGAAGGAATAAACATAATGTATATTCTTAAAGTTTCATTATAGTAATCTACAATAACCATAGAGGAGTCTATAATGGCTGTAGCAGAAATGAAGGTAGCCTTTAGTAACTTGCGTGAAACTGAGTCGTATCAGGGTCAGGATACTGGACGGTTTACCTTGACGGGTACTCTGGACGATGCAACGGCTGAGATGCTGTCCGCTCAGGGTGTGAAAATAAAAGAGTACGAGAACATGGCACAGCGAAAGTTTGCTAGTAAGTTTCCGGTGAAGATCATTGACGCCAATGATAATCCCTTTACTGGTGACATACCTCGTGGCTCTACGGTACGCATTAGCTATAAGACAGGCCCAGCGCACCCAGTACATGGGACGCCAACCTACCTTAACGCTGTGCGAGTGTTAGAACTTGCTGAAGATGCGTCTGGAATAGATGCAGAACTCTAAGTTTGTAAAGCACGAAGCCTGCCCAGTGTGCGGCAGTAGTGATGCGCTGGCCCGTTATAGCGACGGGTCGGCCCACTGCTTCTCCGCTGGGTGTAACCACCGCGAGAGCGCCAATGGTGAAGTTGTGAGCATTGCAGAAAAGAGACCGCTAGAGTTTAACGGAGCCACTGCCGCTATCCCAGAGCGTCGAATATCACAGGCCACTTGCGCCAAGTTTGGCGTTACTGTGGAGTTTGACAGGTCAGGGACAATCAGCAGGCATCACTATCCGTACTATGCAACCGACACTAACGAGGTGAAGGGCAGCAAGGTGCGTGTGGTGCAGAACAAAGACTTTTACGCAACAGGCACATTGCAGGGCGTAGGGCTGTTCGGGCAGAATACCTGCCGTGGCAAGGGTAAATTCATAACGATAACAGAGGGCGAACTGGACGCGCTGAGTGTGTCTGAGATGTTCGACAATAAATGGGATGTGGTGTCGCTACGCTCTGGCGCATCAGCAGCAGCAAAGGAGATAAAAGAGCAACTAGAGTGGCTGGAAGGTTACGATCAGGTAGTGGTGTGTTTCGACAGCGACAAGGCTGGACAGACCGCCATTGACGAGATCAAAGACATATTCAGCCCCAGCAAGCTCAAAATCTGTACGCTTCCTATGAAGGACGCTAGCGAGATGCTAGTAGCTAACAAGGTGCGGGATTTTGTGTCGGCATGGTGGGACGCTAAATCTTATCAGCCCGATGGTATTATATGTGGTAAGGACACATGGGACGCCATCACTGGCAAGATGAAGGTTAAGTCTATACCGTATCCGTGGCAAGGTCTTAACGACATGACCAAGGGATTCAGGCCATACGAGCTAGTGACCATCACCAGTGGCTCAGGCATGGGTAAGTCACAGATTGTCAGGGAGCTAGAGTATTACCTACTCAACGCCACAGAGGACAACATTGGCATACTTGCGCTTGAGGAGGACGTAGCGCGGACTGCTCTGGGCATCATGTCGGTAGCCGCCGACTGCCCATTGCACCTAGAGGAAGACTTAGACTCCGACGCTGCGTTCCCATTCTGGGAGCAAACACTAGGTACTGGACGGTTCTATCTGTTTGACCATTGGGGCAGTACAAGCGAGGACAAACTATTGTCTCGCATACGCCACATGGCTAAGGCACTGGACTGTAAGTGGATCATACTCGACCACCTGTCCATCGTAGTGTCAGCACAGGAGAACGGGGACGAGCGTAAGGCTATCGACGCCATTATGACTAACCTGCGTACACTGGTGCAGGAGCTAGGTGTAGGGCTGTTTCTGGTGTCGCACCTGAAGCGTACCACAGGTAAGCCACATGAGGACGGAGGCAGGATTAGCCTGAGTGAGTTGCGAGGCTCACAGGCGATAGCGCAACTGTCGGACATGGTGATTGGCTTGGAGCGTAACCAGCAGGACGAGGACGAGGATAAGCGTAACACAACTACAGTACGTATCCTAAAGAATCGCTACGCTGGTTTGACAGGAGCAGCCTGCTACTTGAAGTACGACAGGACAACAGGGCGTATGGCTGAAGTAGCAGCACCCAAGGACGTAGACGATGACTTCTAACAGCGAACTGTACCTAGATATTGAGACTGATGGGCTAAACCCCAGTGTTATCTGGATTGCAGTGACAAAGCAGGGCGGTAAGGTACGTAAGCATTACGATGCTGAGTCGCTAGCAGCTACGCTGGAAGGCACGTTCCCAGTGGTAGGACAGAACCTATATGGGTTTGACCTTCCTGTACTGGAGCGCCTATGGGGAATCAAGGTAGACCGTGAGCGCGTACAGGATACGCTGGTCATGTCACGCCTGAGTAGCCCTAACCGCGACGGAGGACACAGCCTACGCGCATGGGGTGAGCGTCTTGGGTTTTCTAAGGGCGACCATACTGATTGGTCATGCTTGTCACCTGAGATGGAAAAGTATTGTGTACGCGATGTTGAAGTAACTGAAAAACTGTACCAGCACCTACTGAGAGAACTGGATGGTTTTGAGATAGACTCAATAAAACTAGAACATGAAGTGCAGCGGATAACCGCCAGACAGGTCAGGCTAGGCTGGCTACTGGATCTAAAATATGCACACCAATTATTAGCTCTGCTAAAGGAAAAAAAATATGAACTGGAAGACAAAGTACAGGACACCTTTCGTCCTCTCCCTACATTTATCAAGGAAGTTACGCCACGGTGTAAGAAAGATCATACGCTCTCTGCCGTAGGTCTAAAGTTTCTAGGTGAGCAGTGGGGTGACGTTTGTGGCCCGTTTAGTCGCATTGACTTCCCTGAGTTTAACTTAGGATCACGGCAGCAGATCGGCAGATACTTACAGCATTTTGGATGGAAGCCCACAAAGTTTACAGAGAAGGGACACGCCATTGTAGATGAGTCTGTACTGTCTAATATCACTGACATACCGGAAGCGCAACTGATAGCGGAGTACCTGATGGTACAGAAGCGTGTAGCACAGATAAAAAGCTGGATAGACGCCGCTGACGATGATGGTAGAGTACACGGCAGAGTGAACACCAACGGCGCTGTAACAGGCCGTATGACACACTCAGAGCCTAATCTGGCACAGGTGCCTGCCTCCCGCGCTCCATACGGTAAAGAGTGCAGGTCATGCTGGATTGTACCGGAAGGGTACTCTCTGGTCGGCTTTGATGCCAGTGGACTAGAACTACGCATGTTGGCGCATTACATGGGAGATAAGGAGTACACCAATGAAATTCTCCACGGAGATATTCACACAGCCAATCAAAGACTTGCAGGACTTGAATCGAGAGATCAGGCTAAAACTTTCATATATGCCTTCCTATACGGTGCAGGAGATGCAAAACTTGGTACGATTGTCGGGGGAAATGCGCGTACTGGCTCTGCGCTTAGAGCAAGATTCCTTAATGGTCTCCCAGCACTTAGGGATCTTACTGAAAGAGTTGCAGCAAAAGCTGGAGGAGGATACCTTAAAGGACTAGACGGAAGGCAGCTACAGGTGCGTAGCGCACACTCAGCACTGAACACGCTACTACAGGGCGCTGGTGCTATAGTTATGAAGAAAGCTCTGGTTATCCTAGATGAATATGCACAGGGGTACAGGCTGGACTATAACTTTGTAGGCAACATCCACGATGAAGTGCAGGCTGAAGTAGCACAGGGTCAGGAAGATAAGTACGGAAGATTAGCAGTGTCTTGCATAGAGGCTGCTGGTCTTCATTACAGCCTGAGATGTCCACTAACAGGAGAATACAATGTTGGCAGCAACTGGTCAGAAACCCACTGAGACTGACAGTAACCGCAAAGGTGACTTAGCAGAATACTACGCAGTAACTTGGCTTTGGGATGAAGGGTACGAAGTGTTTAAGAATGCTGGGTGTTCTGGGCCTATAGATTTAATTGCGTATAACTTAGAAACACAGGAAACAATTTTGATAGATGTTAAAACATTTTATAAGGGTTCTAAGGAAGGCACTTATTCACAAACACCTAAACAGCGGAGCCAACTGCAAAAGGATTTGAACGTTGTCCGTCTCGGTTTCAATCCAATCACACGTAAACTTAGATTTATAGACCATAGAGAAACAAAATGAAGACAACACATACACTAGTCGATGACATCTACAAACTGGTGAAGACCAAGAACGTAGATAGGTCTGTAGACGCTGAAGCAGAGATTGAAAAGTTTGGTGAGGCAGTCAAGGACTTGATGCGTAAAGAGTTCACCAATCGCGGTGTCTTCGATGGCCGTAAGCTGCGCCTGTCAAACATAGGTAAGGACGATAGATACCTGTGGAACCACTACAACAATGCTGGCCCGAAGGAGCCGATGCAGCCACACACGCTAGTCAAGTTCCTGTACGGACATTTGATTGAGGAAATGCTTTTGTTCCTGACACGCCTATCTGGGCATGAGGTTACTGACGAGCAGAAAGTGTGCGAGGTGGAAGGTATTGTAGGCCACATGGACTGTCGCATAGATGGAGTAGTAACCGATGTCAAGTCAGCTAGTAGCTACGGGTTTAAGAAGTTCAAGGACGCTACGCTGGCTTTTGATGATCCTTTTGGTTATATAGATCAGATCAAGGCTTATGCTCATTCGGAGGGTGAGACAGAGTTTGGATGGCTTGCCATGGACAAACAGAATGGACACCTAACCTTCCTGAAGTATGACCTGAAGGACACACAAGCGCCTGTGTACGAGGTCTTGAAGGAAGACATAGTAGAGAGGATCAAGCACGTAAAAAAGGTCGTAAAGGCACCGGACGCGCCAGAGCATTGCTACGCGCCTGTGCCAGATGGAAAGAGTGGGAACCAAAAACTCGCAATAGGTTGCTCTTACTGTCATTTCAAACTTTCGTGTTATCCCCAGCTACGCGCTTTTGCTTACGCTTACGGGCCAAGATACTTAACAGAGGTGGCAAATGAGCCTAAAGTCCAAGAGATCAAGATTGCGTAAAGCAAGTATCTACAGGTCAGGGCTAGAGGCTTCGTTTGCAGCTATAGCGCCAAAGCGGAAGTTTAAGTATGAACCATTTGATGTCCCCTACGTTATGCACAGGAAGTACAAACCAGACTTCGTACATACACGCACAGGGATACTTTTGGAACTAAAGGGCTTCTTCAGGACAGGCGATACAATGAAGTACAAAGCCATCAGGGACTGTACAGACACAGAACTGATCTTTGTACTGTCAGATCCTAACAAGAAGCTACGCAAGGGCGCTAAGATGACAATGGGACAATGGTGTGAGAAAGAAGGTTTTAAGCACTACACATTAAATGACTTTGACAAGTTGATGAAATATGTTGACTCACAATAATTTAACAATGGATGAGATTAGGGAAATGATATTGAAAAGATACGACCCTGATGATTTAATAGACTACTTGGAACTGACCAGTCAAGAAATACTTGACAGGTTTGAAGACAAGCTAATTAACCGATTAGAGATGTTTGAGGAAGAACTACAAGATGACACAAGAGCAGACACAGAAGAAGAATATGAGTATTGATGATGAAAGCCCGGACGCATGGACTAGAATCAACAAGAAGTACAAGTACCAAGTGCAGTGGCACGATGATGACCAAGATGATGCGCCAAATGAGCATCCTGTCTTTGGTAAGCCCGTCGACATGGTGGACAACCCACCTCACTACAACAACGGTAGTATAGAGTGCATAGAAGCTATAGAGGCAATGTTAAATAAGGACGAATACATTGGCTATTTACGTGGAAATGCGTTAAAATATAGGTGGAGATTTAGGTACAAGAAGAAGCCGTTTGAAGACCTACGCAAAGCACGTTGGTACGAGGAACGATTGATGAAGTTTTTGTTGGACAATCAAGATGCAGTATAAGACAGGCACTCAAGATTATCTTGGGATTACTATAGACTACGAAAGAGAGAAAGACCTAAATGACTTCTCTCTGAATACGCTGAAGGACAGGTACTTCTGGCAAGACGAGACATATGCACAGGAAGCCTTTGCACGCGCCTCTGTGTACAGTGCTACCTATCACGGTGTTACTGACTTTGACCTAGCACAGCGCCTGTACGACTATGCCAGTAAAAGCTGGTTTATGTTCAGCACACCAATACTAAGCAATGGAGGAACAACTCGTGGCTTACCTATTAGCTGCTTTCTTAATTTTGTGCCTGATTCCAGAGGTGGTCTATCGTCTCACTATGATGAGAATATTTGGCTTACTTCCAGCGGAGGTGGGCTTGGTGGTTATTGGGGCGATGTTCGCAGCAACGGTGTATCTACTTCTAATGGGAGTCAATCAACGGGGAGTATTCCCTTTATGCACGTAGTTGATAGTCAAATGCTGGCTTTCAACCAAGGAGTGACAAGGAGAGGTGCTTATGCGGCGTATATGGACATCAGCCATCCAGAGATTGAAGAATTTATTGCAATGCGAAAGACTACTGGCGGTGATCTCAATCGTAAGTGCCTTAACCTGCATAACGGTATCGTTTTATCTGATGAGTACCTATATGCGGTAGAGCATGACTTACCTTGGCGTCTAATTGACCCTAAGTCAAAGCAAGCAGTCAAAACTATCTCAGCTAGGGACTTGTGGTGGCAGTTAGTACACACCAGAGCAGAGACAGGTGAGCCGTACATTGTCAATGCAGACCGCTGTAATGAGTACCTACCACAACAACAGAAGGACTTAGGACTTACTGTGCGACAGAGTAACTTATGCTCTGAGATTACATTGCCTACAAGTGAGGAACGTACAGCAGTTTGCTGCTTGTCTAGTGTTAATTTAGAATACTTTGATGAGTGGAAGGAGGAAGAAAACTTTATATCAGACCTAGTTACCATGCTAGACAACACATTGGAGCATTTCATTGACAATGCAGTAGACGAGTATCCACACAAGCCTGTGGACACACTAGAGGAGTTTATGGGATATGTGGGACAAAATAAAACAGGGTTTGCAAAAGCCGCTTACAGTGCATACAGAGAACGTGCGATTGGCCTTGGTGCAATGGGCTTTCATAGTTATCTTCAACGTAATGGACTCTCTTTCGAGGGAATGTACGCTGCCAGTTTTAACAACAGAGCCTTTAAGCACATCAAGGAAAGAGCTACAGAGGCTAGTCGTAGCTTGGCTGGACTTAGGGGTGAAGCTCCTGATATGGCTGGCAGTGGTCTTCGTAACTCACATCTACTTGCTATTGCTCCTAACGCCAGCAGCAGTATTATATGCGGTGGAACGAGTCCTAGTATTGAGCCAACGAGGGCTAACGTATTTACGCACAAGACTTTGAGTGGCAGCTATCGTGTAAAGAACAAGTACCTAGAACAGTTACTTGAGAGTAAAGGTATAAACAATGAGAAAACATGGAAGGATATTTCTGCTGCTCAAGGCTCTGTTGCAGGGCTTACGGCGCTATCTGAAGAAGAAAAGGACACCTTTAAGACCGCCCCTGAGATCAATCAGATATGGGTCATAGAACACGCCTACCAGCGTCAGCCCTATGTGTGTCAGTCTCAGTCAGTTAATACCTTCTTTGAGCCACCACCTTCCAATGCACCACAGGAGACACATGATGAATACCTAGAGTACGTCAACAACGTACACTGGGCTGGTGCAAACAAGTTGAAGTCCATGTATTACTACCGCACCACAGCGGCACGTAATGCAGAGAATGTCAACGTGAAGATACCAAGGATTAACTTGGAAGATGGGGAGTGCCTAAGCTGTGAAGGATAACAAACATCCCATATATGACTGCTTGTATTATATATGGGAAGCAAACTTACTGACTTCTTATGAAGATTGGATTAAATACTACGAGGAACTGGAACATGAGCAACAGACTGTACAGCGCACTACGGGCCAGATACAAAGCACAGATAATTGAAGCTGAAGCTGACGCACTGAACTTCTTTGAGAACCCTGTAGCTGTCGCTGAACATCCACACATGGTTGACACTATGGACATACTAATATCAAAGCTGTCGGAAGCTGAAGACAAACTAGAGACACTAGAACTTAATTTTGGAGAGAACTACGGATAATGATTACTTTTAAGCAACAAAGCTATCCTTGGGATGATGACAGACAACACATGCCCACTGAGAGAGTAGAGATGTCAACCCATGATGAGATAGACTGTCGTGATCTTGTGGATTTTTTTTCTAGGTTTGCTAAAGCATTGGGGTATTCGCCTACCAGTGTGTACGTAGCTTTTGAAGAATACTTAGTAGACCATAAAAAGGTAAAATAATATGAGCTTATTAGATACTAGAGATTACTACAAACCATTTGACCATCCTTGGATGTTCGACTACTACTCACAGCAGAATCAAATGCACTGGTTCCCTGAAGACGTACCGCTGCACAATGACGTTAAAGACTGGCAGAACATGACGGAGCAGGAGAAGAACCTGCTGACTCAGATATTCCGATTGTTTACACAGTCCGACGTAGACGTAGGTTCTGGGTACGTAGACAGGTACATGAGGATATTTAAGAAGCCTGAAGCACGTATGATGATGTCTAGCTTTGCCAACATGGAAAGCATACACCAACACGCCTACAGTCTTCTATTGGACACCGTAGGGATGCCAGAGGTGGAGTATAAGGCGTTTGCAGAGTACGAGGCTATGGCTGACAAGCATGAGTACATCGACTCTGTACGTGTCGCTAAGGGCGATAAACAGTCCATTGCTAAGGCACTGGCTATCTACTCTGGGTTTACTGAAGGTCTACAGTTGTTTTCTAGCTTTATCATCCTGCTTAACTTCCCAAGGTTCGGTAAGATGAAAGGCATGGGACAGATTATTACGTACAGCATACGTGATGAGTCTCTGCACGTTGAAGCAATGACTAAGCTGTTCAGGGAGTTTATTCAGGAGAACATTGACATCTGGACTGATGACTTCAAGAAGGAGATCTATGAAGCCTGTAGGACTATGGTGGAACTAGAGGATAGATTCCTAGACCTAGTGTTTGAGCAGGGTGACATAGAAGGACTGACCAAGAAGGAGATGCAGAAGTACATCAGGTACATTGCAGACCGTAGGTTGCTACAGTTAGGTCTAAAGCCCAACTACAACGTCAAGGACAACCCTCTGGGCTGGTTAGACGAGGTACTAGGGGTAGAACACCAGAACTTCTTTGAAGGCCGTGCAACGGCTTATATGAAGGCTGGGCTACGGGGTGACATGCAGAAGGTTAAATTTGCTAATGTAGCTTAAAAGCTACTGGGGAGTCGCCTATGGCTCCCCTTCTTCTGTGCCTGATGCTGCGGTGAGTAAGCCGGGAACTACCGCTATGTTTCTTGCAGCACCCAAATAGTCCTGTCTTGTAGGCGTAGGCTGAAACTCACCTATTCCTCTTGATACTTGAGTAATAAGGTCTTTCTTGCTTTGTCCAGTACCTGTAGTCTGGAAAGGAACGCCTGTCTTTCTTTCAATTCCTTCTCTAAAAGCCTTAGAGTCAGGGACATTACCCGCCTTCGGAACATTCCTTCCAAACATGTTATACACATAAGGCTCAGTCATTGTAATCATCTTAGAGCCTTTAGGAAACTCTAACTCAATGTCAGTTTTAGGTATAGCTGCTAGGTCATTTTTATCCAGCATTGTGTGCATCACATTACCGTCTAAATCAAACACAAACATATCCGCAACACCGCCAGCAGCTTTGGACTGCGAAACGTGGCTAGACTGTACGACTACTTGACCGTCAAACTTATTTACAAACTTAACTTTGTTTCTATTTTCCTTGACAACATCTAGGATTTCCTGATAGATCTTTAACTGAGGCTTTGTTAGTTTGCCTCCATCTTTTAGTTTCTTTTGGTATGTCAAGTATTTCTTTAATCTATCCGAATCGTCCAAGAATCTTAAAGCTACAAAATCTTTAAGCTCGTCTACAGACTTGAACTGCTTTTTGCTGGGGTCTATCTTAGCTAACTCTTGTTTAGCTTTGTACATTCTTTTAGCTGTCTGGGAAGCTATCTTCATCCTAGCCTCCTGAGTAAGATCAGTAAATGCGTTGTTCTTTTTAATTACAAACTGAAACTTTGATGGATCTTTGGCTTTGTAGGTTTTCTTTATGTTGCCCATCAAGAAATTTTTAGTACCCTCTCCTACCCATTCTAAGTCTGATCTTCCCTTAAATCCAACATCTAGGGTGTCCTTTGTCAACGGGCCAAAATCTGAGAACGAGTAATTAGAATGAAAAGTTTTTAAAGCGTCAGGCACATCGCCTGTCTTTTGTATACCAAACAATGAAGACTGCTCTAGCTGTCCTTCAGTAAACGATGGCCGCGACCTTGCAATTTTTTCTATATCGTCTTGATGCCTGACTTCTAATCCTTTTATTCTTGCTTTTTCAGCAGTTGTCAGGTCAGCACCAGCGGCTTTCTTTGCGTACAACTCAGATATTGCGTCATTCTTTTTGATTGTGTCCCGCAACCTTACGTTAACACCCTCTCTAGCAGAGGCTCTGGCTCTAGGAGACATTGCCTCTCTAGTTGCTTTTGCTAGTGTTGAAGGCACTGCCGCTGCCATCTCAAGAGGTGCTAAACCTTTATAAAACAGAGGTAGCTCATTAGGAGCATTTTCAGTCACTCGTTGTAAAGCAGTGGAAGGAGATTTAAATAATCTTGCTGCTGGAACTACACCAGCTATCGTCGCTACGTCACTAAGGAACCCAGCAGTTCTTGGGTTTTCTCTGGCTAACCCTTCTCCATACTTGTATAGAGAGGTGTCCTGTACGGCCTCTCCTACGTCCTGTGCGGTCTCTGATATAGTCTCCTGCACTACGTCAGGCAACATACCAAACATACCTTCAAGAGCATAGTTTACGGGTGTTAATGCAGCCTCTACTGACCCAGCTACGTTACTGACACCTCTTTCAAAGTCAGTAATCTCACCAGCTTGGAACTTACGCTCTGTCTCTCTGCGGTCTTTAGCCCAATCTGTGTCAGCTATGTACTTCTTGAGAGAACTGCCGCTACGAAACTGTGCCATTACTCTGTTTCCTCTACTTCGTCTTCTTCTTCATCAAAACGAGTGTCCTGTAGGACAGACACAAGTATAGCCCTGTCTGCCCGTAGCTGTGCTGCTAATTCTGCACTTCCCCTACCCGCTTTTAGCGCCTTGTCTATGGAGTTTATCATAAGCCCTATAAACTTTTTAGTTGAAGGAGACATTGCTGCTTTAGACGCACCGTACACTGCACTGGCAGTTGCACCTGCTGCTGCAAGATACGGAAAAACACCAGACTGCACAATGTTTGCTGCTGCGTAACCTGTGGCTACTTGGCTGGCAGGGTTTTTTGGTAAGTTCATACCCCTACGACTAAGATTCTGTCCTGCTCTGGATATTACTGTGTCAAGCTCTAATCTACGCTTCTCGTCAACAACGTCCAATGCTCTGTATGACAGTGCTTGCTTGCGTAGTAAATCTTTTACAGCCACATCAGGCACGTTGTTTGCTATGGCATCGTGTACCGCCTCTGAGATAGCCCTACGGCCTGCCTTAGACGGTGTAGCAATGACATCCTGCTCTGATTTCTGGTCTTTCTTTAGCGCCCTGTCAAGAGCCTGACGAGCCTCTAAGACCTCTATGGCTGTGCCTTTGCCTGCTCTTTCCACAAACAAACGTAGCTGTTCTTCTATCTTACGAGCCTTGCCTTTCCTATTGTACACCTCGTCTTCAAGACCTGCCATTGCTCTTGTTCTTATGTCACTGACAAGCGCATCTAAGTCTATCTGAGGATTACCTGCTTTAGCTATGCCAGTTTTTAGCTGGTTAGCTTGTCTGCCAATGTAGTCCTCAATGACGTTAAAGTTATCAATAAATGTACTTTTAGGGTCAAACTCAGGTATGCTTGAGACAACATCAATCATCTCAATTTCATCTGCACTGGGGTCATAAGATTTCTTACTTAGCCAGCCTTTTGTGTAGGTTGTGCCTTGACCAAACCCGTCCAGAGGTTTTAGTGCCTCAGTGACAAGCTCTTTTCTTTTACCTATCTGCTGCCTGCGACCACCTCTGACCAGACCCATGCCTGTATTGGCTAGTCCTGAAGATTCTGGCAAGATAGGCTTTATTTTTGTAGGTGGTGCTACAACCGCTGCTACGTCTACTAAAGATTCAAGCTCTGTAGCTACATACGCATATTCAGGGTCTTCTTTTTTACGAGTTAGGTGCGCTGACCAGCTTTTTTGCATTGTATTTAGTACGTCTTGAGCTATCTCAGTCTCACCTAAAAGAACACCTAACTTAGCCGCTGATTCTACGCCTGTTTTAGCGTATGAGGTAATTCCTTCTACTGCTAACCCTACAGCGTCTTTTACTATAATGGGTGTTAAATCTTGAACTCCTGCAATTAAAAGATCGCCAGTGCTGCCAATAACTTCAGAAGCAGCCCTAGCAACTCCCGGCTGCATACCAGCAGCACGTTCTTCAGGTGTTCCTGACAAGGCAGACATACGTTGACCGCCACTCTCTAATGCTGCTGTAATGTTAGGCAGCATAGGGCCATCAGGCTCCTGCACAGGCTCCTCTGCCATGGCATCAAGCATCCCGGCTAGCTCATCAGCAGCATCAAAGTCTTGTGCAGCTATGGCTCTGTTGTGTGCGTCTAGTAGCTGTTGTCTAGTGTATTGAGCCATGTTAACCTACTGGATATATTGTAAAGATCGTTGACTTGGGCCAGTTTGTTGTGGCATAGGTACTGATCCTCTGCCTATATCAAGAAGACGTACTGCCTCTGGAGTCAACAGTCCTGCTTTGACAGCCTCATCAGTCATTCTATTTGCCTGTCCAAGCTGAAACTCTGCAACCTGTTTTTCTATACGTAACATTCTTTGCAGTGTTCCTGCCTCTAACGTAGGCGTGCCTGCTTGAGCCAGTGCAAACTCACGGTCAGCGTCTGAGAGACCAGTACCTGCACCGTATGCTTGTATAATGTCAGCAACCTTAGCTGCTCTTTCTAGTGCAAACGCCTGTGTATTTTCTAAAGTAGGTGTGTCAATACCAAAGAAAGAACCTAGCCTAGCTATTTCTACTTTTGCATTAGCTCCTAGTCCACTAAATATACCATCATCAATTAGCTGTTGCGCTCTAGCGTTTTCTGCTAAAGTATCCGATGCCTCGCCACCAGCTTTAATTGTATTAGATACTGTTTCGTTTACAAGTTTTTTCATGTCATCAGGCATCTTACCAAAGATACCGTCTAGTTCTTGTGTTTGCACCTGTTGTGGAGCAGGCGCTAACCCTGCATCACTGGCTCTAACCCATTTACCGTCAATTAAAACTTTGTTGCCCAATACAGAGTACATCTTAGCGCCACCGCCGCCTACAGGTACAAATGCTTTTATAGTGCCTTTGTCTCCTCGCTCGACAATGTTTTTCATTTCCTCAAATGACGGAGGATTGTCGCCGTACTGCGCTTGTAAGTCTATAGGTGTAATGCCTGCTGTTGCAGCCAAAGCCTCCACAGCTTTATCATCGTCACCTCTGGTGGCTAGTTCAATCTGCCTGTTTCTAAGTTCTTTGGCAACCTCTACAAGTTCTTCAGGAGCAGCGTTTTGTATTTCTGGCCCCATTTCTAAACCTAAGTTAGCTGACAGTTCAAACAGAGCTAATCTTTGATTTTCTACTCTTTTAGCCTCTGCCTGTTTAGTTGCTAACTCTTGAGCAGCAGCTTGTCTTCCTGCTTGTATTTCTTGTATCTTACCAAGAGCATCAGCTATTTGTGAAGGTGTGCCGTATTTAGCTACAACTTCTAAACTTTTAATCTGTGCGTTAGGATCTCTAGGGTCAATGCCCTGTAACTCTGCCTGTGCTTTCTCCTGTGGACTCCTCATGTCCCTACCCATTAAGCCGCCGACATTGCGTGCCAACATACCACCAAGGCTAGCAGGAGCAGCGCCAGCGCCCGTAAGCGAACCACGCGCACCCGCTTGAGCAGAGGGAGCTTCAGTTAGAGTGGAACCAAACTCTCTTATGGAGCTTAGAAGCCCCGGACTAAATCTTAACTGTGCCATTGGTTATCCTCTATAGTGCGTTTATAATCTTTTCAAACAAACTTGTGTTATCGCCTGCTGCTGCACCGCCTGCTCCTAGAACACTTGTGTACAAGTCACGTAATGCACTTGCTCTGCCTAGCTCAGTCTGTGCTAAGGCTTCCAAGCCAGAGATACCAGCTTCAGCAGCTAACCCAGCACCACCACGGCGACCTACATCAGCCAAAGATGCTATATTAATAGCTGGTGATAATGTTGACAATAGTTGCTGTTCTGGCGTTGCTTCTAGTCCAAGACCTGCACCAATGTTCTGTAACTGTGCAGCCTGTAACACAGCAGGTAAGCCAGCAGCTTGTTGACCTAAACCAAACAGACTTTGAGCAGACGCTAGGTCTTGCTGTCTTTCAGTGCCTGCTTGTCCAAGTGCTGCTAAGGCTGCTCTGTTCTTTGCTTCCTCTTGAGCCTGTGCTAGTGCAAACTGCTCAGGAGAACCACCAAACTGTGCTGTACGTAATCCTGTACGTCCCTGAGCCTGTAGTTGCTCTTGTAATGCTATGCGTTGTCTTTCTTCTTCAGGACGCTGTACTGCACGTATACGTTCAAATACGTCAGCTTCTCTAGCAGCCATAGGAGTCATAAAGCCTGTGAGAGCGCCTGTAACGCCGCCTAACGCCTGTTCCTGAATACCTGATACATCTGGCCTACCTACGCCCGTATAGCTGCCTAGAAGCCCTCCTGTGATGCCTGAGAGTGCTTCTTGTCTAGCTTGCTGCTGTGGAGACAAAGTAGTACCAAAGCCACCTTCAGGAGTGGTTGTTACACCACCAAAACCAGTAGACACTGTAAAGGGTCTAAACTCAGTAGCTGCTTGTGCTTCCTGTCCTATCTCCCTAGCGCCTGTGGCTAGACCAGAGCCTACGTCACCTAAACGGCTCAGAAGGTCATTGTAGGCTGCTATGTTAAGTCCTGTAGAAGTTAGGTCTGATAACCCACCGCTGCCTAAGAATCTAGTAAAGAAGTTACCTTGGTTATAGTCGCCTGCGTTATAATATCCTGTTCCATTCGACATTGTTATCTCTCTCTATATCACTAAACTTGTTATTACTGTTGCTGCTGTTGTAACTACTACAGTAACAACAAGCCATGCCAGCTTTTCCCATCTGGCTGCATGACTGTCAGCCACTTTACGAAGTTCACGTAACTCTACGATAGCTTCGCCCCAACGCTCACCACATTCTCTCTCATGTTCAGATATGCGTTCTAAGGCTTCTAAAGCTATGTCCATTTCAGTTTTGACAGTCATTCTTAATTTCACCTATTGCTTTGCTTTACCAACTACTAAGGCGAAATACTCAAGGACTTTATATGCTTTAGCAACCATAGCATCGTCCTTGGGCGTTGGTGTCATTGCTGTTATTGCTGATGCTAGTGCAACGGCTGCTGTAGCAATGTTAAAGATGTTTAATAGTAGTTCCATTTATCCCTCGTATGCTTCAGCAGCGGCAATGGCTACATCTACGGTTGACATATCTTCACTGCCCCAATCGTCCAAGTCCTTCATAAACGACAAGTAGCCAGAGCTACGCATAACGCGCTCTTTCTTCTCTGCACTGGTCATGTCGTTACAAAACTCGTTGTCATCATCAAGACAGTTTGTGATTACACTTACACCGCCTAGCATTGCTGAGTAGTCTTGTGCTTTTTGCTCGTCAGAGCGTTCTACTGATTCAGCCATTTCTAGCCTCCTTTAAGGGTGTTTACTTCGGCCTGTAAAGCCGTTACTTGTGCGGATAGTTCTTGGACTGCTTTAACTAACGGGATAACAAACGCCGTCTTAGCAATTTGTTGTACATTGTATTGATCTACTGACCAGCCGGTAAAATCAGAAACACCTGCGGTATCTAATGCAGCCTTTACCTCTTGAGCAATGAATCCATGTATACTAGTTTCTGTGTCCATCTGGTTATCGGCAGGATCTTCTTTGTAGAGATGCGCTAACTCTGCATCAGTAGAATCAAGTTCGTGACTTGCCTTCCAGTTGTACTTAACTGTTCTTAGGTCATTGATAAAATCAAGGCCAAGGTCAGTGTTTTGCACGTTTTTCTTCAAACGCTCATCAGAAGACCTGCTCCACTCGTCATTCAAAGCAAAATTGTTGCTCACAACATTACTGGCTTTACCGAAACTAAAGTAGCTGTTATCGACAGCCGTTATGTTATGACCTATAACAATCTGATTAGCTCCGTTTGACTGGTGGGCGTCACTGCCGTAACCAATAATTACATTATTGTTCCCTGTTTCTAGCGCATCACCAGCAAGAGCACCGACTATAGTGTTCTGCTGTCCCGTGCTGACCACCAACCCTGCTTGCGAACCGACTGCGGTGTTGTAAATATTACTCGTTGTGGTGGAGTTTTGTGTCGCAAGCGCGTTGTGGCCCACCGCTACGCTGTTTTGGCCTTGCGTGTCAGCCGTTAATGCTTGATATCCAATTGCGGTGTTTGATGAAGCTACAGTAATTGCATCCCCAGCGAGTCCCCCAATGAGGGTGTTCTGGACTCCCGTGGTGACTGCGCCACCAGCAGCGTATCCGATACCTATGTTGTAGTTAGTGGTCGCGGTGGTGAAATTTTGTTGTCCAAGAGCACCCTGACCTATACCGATAGCTCCACTTCCTAAAGTATCCGAACCTACCGCGCCAACACCAACGGCTATATTAAAGTCGGCGTCAGTAAGAGCATCACCAGCTAAACCACCAACGAGGACGTTGTTGACTCCCGTGGTGACTGCGGCTCCTGCTTCAAACCCTACCGCTGTGTTATAAGAGCTTGTTGCCGTAGTAAAGTTTTGGTTTTGTAAGGCAGCTTTTCCCATCGCAACAGAGCCACTACCTAAAGTGTCACTACTTAAAGCGTTATATCCAATAGCTACGTTTTGGTCTGCATCAGTAAGAGCATCACCAGCAAGGCCTCCGATTAGGGTGTTCTGGAGTCCCGTGGTGACTTGTAGACCCGCATCCACCCCCACTGCTGTATTATAAGTATTGGTAGCAGTAGTGAAGTTCTGAAAATGTAGGGCATAAGGGCCGACAGCGACTGACCTGCTACCCAACGTATCTGCACCTAAAGCCTCATAACCTATTGCCACGTTTAGGTCAGCGTCAGTCAAAGCATCACCGGCTTCACCGCCGATCAAGGTGTTGAAGGTTCCCGTGGTGACTTCTTGACCAGCGGCATAACCGACAGCGGTATTATAATTGTTACCATCATTGTTTTGTTTTGATAACGTGCCACTTCCTATAGCAGTTGAAAAGTTTCCTGTGTCTTCATCATTCAGAGCTGCATACCCAACGGCTACGTTGTTATCACCAGTAGTAATCGCCGTACCCGCCTCATCGCCCACGACCACGTTGTAGTTGCCGCCAGAGGTGATGCTGTTACCTGCGTTGACACCTGCGCGGAAGTTAGAGGTGCCGGAGGTTGATGAGACTAGGTCGCCTGAGTAAGTTAGCGTTCCTGTAAACGTAGGGCTAGCAATAGGTGCCTTAGCATCTATCTGAGTCTGTATGGCAGACGTTACGCCGTCCACATAGTTAAGTTCAGCAGTGGTAGCAGTCACGCCATCTAGGATGTTTAGCTCAGCAGCGGTGCTAGTGACACCATCTAGGATGTTTAGCTCAGCGGCGGTAGAGGTAACGCCGTCTAGGATATTCAACTCTGCTGCCGTAGACGTAACCGTTGTGCCGTTAATAGATAGCGCATCAGTTTCTAAAGTACCATCAACATCTACATCACCAGAGATGTCCAGAGAAGCCACTACAGCCGTTCCTGTGAGCGTAGGAGCAGTCAATGTCTTATTCGTAAGAGTCTGTGAGCCAGTGAGCGTAGCAACAGTGCTATCAATAGACAATGTTACTCCAGTACCTGATGCAGCGGAGTCAATACCTGTACCACCAAGGATACCTAAAGACTCTGAGTCAAGGTCAATATCAATAGATGTAGAACCATCAGTAACATCTAAGTCCTGTGCAGTTACCTGTGAGTCTACATAGGCTTTGATGGACTGCTGAGAAGCAATACCTGTAGCACTGTTAGATGCCATATTGTCTTCATCAAGAAATGCTTTACCATCTAGTATATTAAGCTCTGCTGCTGTAGACGTAACACCGTCAAGGATGTTAAGTTCAGCAGTAGTGGACGTTACACCATCAAGTATGTTTAACTCAGCGGCAGTAGACGTTACTCCGTCCAGAATGTTAAGCTCAGCGGCTGTGCTGGTTACTGTAGTACCGTTAATAGACAGTGCGTCAGTTTCCAACGTACCGTCAACATCTACGTCGCCTGAGATGTCCAAAGAAGCTACTACTGCTGTGCCTGTAAGAGTAGGAGCAGTAAGTGTCTTATTAGTCAGCGTCTGAGAGCCTGTAAGCGTCGCTACGGTGCTGTCTATTGCAAGGGTTACACTTGTACCTGATGCAGTAGAAGATAGCCCTGTGCCGCCTAGAATGCCCAGAGACTCACTATCTAAGTCGATGTCAATGCTTGATGAGCCGTCAGTAACATCTAAGTCCTGTGCGGTTACTTGGCTGTCAACGTATGCTTTGATGGACTGTTGAGTAGCCAGTTTAGTGGCACTATTGGAAGACATATCATCTTCATCTTTAATGCCAGTTACAGTAGCGCCATCGCCTGCAATGTTAATGCTGGTGTTTGCTACAATGGTTGTGCCTACGATACTTGAAGCACTAGATGCTCCTATAGTCGTAGCGTCTACAGCACCACCATTGATGTCTGCTGTGGGTATAGTTACTGTGCCAGTGAACGTA
>Ga0213865_10000625_pt1 | contig 23931 bp, 18 predicted proteins | sample PICome_6_FD_160100 | JGI IMG/M metagenome (GOLD analysis project Ga0213865, IMG submission 160100) | Coastal seawater microbial communities near Pivers Island, North Carolina, United States - PICO282 | ecosystem: Environmental > Aquatic > Marine > Coastal | place: USA: North Carolina...
TGTCCCGGGTTTATACTGTTGTTTCTTTTAACTCGGGTATGCTATCTATACCGTAGTATTCTTCTTTTGTGGGAAAATCAAGATCAGGTCGTATTTCTCTAATTTTAGAAATAGCCTCCTTGTTTTTTTTCTCTAAATATTCTGCATACTCCTGATCATCACGATCAAACTCAGAACCTAATATTGACTTGAACTTCGAGTCTTCCTCTAAGGAAGGACCAAACGTATCGCTTGGCTCTTTTTTTTTTACAGGCTGAACACCTACAATGTCTTTGAATGAATTTATATCTCCTTCATAGCCTGTTTCTACAAAGTGATTATACGCATCTTGAACTGCTTCTTTGTTGGTATTTAGAAGATCTCTAAACTGAAGAATGTTTCCATCATATCCAGTTCTGTAGAAGTAATCATATGCGTCTTTTAATGCCTCTTCGTTCATTATTTATTGATTATATTTTGATCCAGTTCCTTGATTCCCTTTTTCTTTTTCTCTTCGTTGTCTAGAAGCTTCCCAGTCCTTTGAGCTTATCATCAGGTCCTTTCTACCCACACCAGCGTAGAAATCATTTATTTCACTTAGATCCCTTATTTCAAAAGATGATCTTACAGATTGTGTTATAGGCTCATTAAGATCACTTAATACTGGCATTCCTTTTTCATCTACTTTGGCTACATCATAACCAACATTTATCTCAAAAACCCCTCTGTCTGGAAAGTAATCAGCCCCTAAAAATTTGGCTTCTTTTGTTGCATCAATCTGAAAACCAACTAAATAATCCTTTTGAAGCTCTCTTGATTTTGACTCTTGAAATCCTTTAAATTTTTCTATATAAGACATTGGAAGACCTTGCAATTTATTTGGTGAGAATCTTATTCTATCACCTCTATCATCATTAGCATCTGCGTTTGTAATCCTACTAGTGCTTACTAAAGATTTATCTACAGGCTTATCTTTTGGTTTAGCCTCAGTAGATATCATTTTAAACTTCTGCTGCTCCCTTAACTTATCTTGCATTGCAGTTGCAACTTGATCTCTAGTTTTGTCATTTACCTCAAAATCAAAGATGTCTTTTGTGCCTATAAGTTTTACGCCTTCTTTTGCCTCTTCAGAGTTATCTGTAGCTAAGCCTAATTCAAACATTGCATCTATGACTTGTTGGTCACTATAACCCTCAACTTTGGTTTTTATTAAACTTTTACCAAGATCATCATCTCTATCATAAGATCTTACTACTCTTTTACCATTTTTAGTTGTGTATTCTCTATAGCCTCCTAGCTTTAATAAATCATCTAAGTCTTTTTGCATATCAACCCCAGAATCTGCTTGTAGTATTTTAGAAAATTCAGATACCGATATATTTTTTTGCTTACCATCTTTACCAATAGTAGACATATAAAGACCGTCAAGTCCAGAAGATACTTTAACGTTTTTAGAAAAATCTTCTAAAAGGTCCAGCCTAATATCGTTTAACTTGTTACCAAGACCTTGCGACTCGAGTTTTTCTTTCTCTTCAAGCATCTTATTAGCTTCATCAAAAACTTTAGTTAGCTTTTGTGACTGAGCTTTTAATGTATTGTTTCTTGCTGTAAGTTCGCTCTCGTCTATGAATCCGTTTCTAAAAGCAAACTCATTTATTTCATATGTTTCTCTAGCAGACTTTGTGAACTTGTCTCCTAGTGTATCGAAATCAGTGAAGCCTGTATTATCATACAAGTCTTCTTTGGCATACTTTCCGTAGGTTTCTTCTTGCTTTTTCTTAAACTCTGATCTAGCCTTATCGTATGCCTCTTGTCTTTGTCTACCTATCTCTTCTTGCTTACGGTACTCTTGAGTAAACTTTTGAATGCCCTCTGATATACCAGCAAGTGGTGCATTTGCACTGTATCCTAACTTAAATCCTTCTGAGTATGATGACATGTTAACCTATATTTCTGTTATTATATGTTCCACTATTATCTATAAACGGAAGATTTGGGGTTTTTAAAAGTCTTGGGGTTCTTAAAGCTTGAATAGACTCTAATCCGCTTGTATCAGCTTGCATTGGCTTTATCCCTTCGAATCCTTTTAAAACGCTTTGCTCTTTTCCTAGACCTAAAAATCCACCTCTTTCTGTAGCAAATTCAGCCGAACCTAACATCCCCTCTTGAGCTTTTAGTCCTGTTTGACTCATCAATGTAGTATTGTTTTTTGGTGTAGCTTTTCCTGCTGGAGATATAAATGAAGTGGCTAATCCAGCAACGTCACCTAAAGCACTACTAATTTGTGCTCTACCTGCCGCTTGTTGACCAGCAAGCCTTCCTATCTCAAACCCTTCCCTTTCTTCTTGCATGCCTCTGATTCTTGCTTCATCTTGAACTCTCATCATTTCTATTTGCTGCTGTTGTCTATCTAAATCAGCGGATATTTGTCTTTGTTGTTGACCTTGAGCCTGCTCTACCCTTCCAAGACCACCTACTAGACCTCTAACTCCTCCAGCTCTTAGAGCATCAACCGAAGATGCAAACCTCTGTTGAGCTGCTTCTGTTTGAAGCTCGGCTCCAAGAGTAGAAACTCTCATGCCCTCTGTAATGTTTCTTAATTCTTGTCTCTGAAAGTTTTCAAGAGCTTTTCGTGCTTTAGACGCTTGAACCGCTCCAGAAATTCCTTTTGCTAATGCTGCTCCACCTGCAATTGCAGCCATGACTACTGGTAATGCCATATTATATCTTATTTAATGCAAATATACGAATAATTAGATGAAGCTCTTAGATGCCTCTGTATTGACTGAGAATAATTCAATCTTAGAAGTGCTACTATTTGTAAGCCTGATATTTGCAAAATAACCCTTGAGTCCATAGCTTTCTGCTACGGGAGCTTTTGCTGCAAATATGTAATCATTTACTGTCGGTGTGACAGCTGATGCACTTGTAGTGATAGAGCTACTTGTAGTTGCGCTAATTGTTCCTATCTTTTCGTATGAGTTTGCTGTTGATTTGTATAAAACGTCTCCTATTGAAACCTCAGAGGGCACATCTTGTACCGAAAAAGTATTTGATGAAACCCCTAATAGTCTCCCTATTCCTTGCACGGACAATAGCTCTGTGTTCACTTCATCCGTAGAGTTTCTTCTTATGTAGGAGTAGTGAAACCCTTCTTTCTTTTCAAAAGAAGTTTTGTCTATGTGACCAGAATCAAGGTCTGTTGTTATTGTTACATCAAAGTCTTTTGTGTCTCCCTCAATCTCTATTGTCTTAAACACCTTAACCTCTGATGGTCCATCGTTCATTGTAAACTCTATCTCAGAGTTATATTCATCACCATAGAATGTATTCCTTACAGTGTCGTTTGCGTGATGCTTGTAAAGCTGACCGTTCTTGAATGTATAAAAATCACCATTAGAGGACACCATAGACTCTGGCTTCCAAGAGTGAAATGTTGTCCAACCATTTACATACTCACTAAAGCTAAGTGTGTAGTCATTAGCATTTGTTTGTGTAGGGTTAGGCATAGACTGTATTGATGGTGTAGTTGTTGTAGCCGTGATACCTGTAGGCAGGTTGTTTACTGGGCAACTATCCGACAAGTACTTTTCTATGTAATCGTCCTGACCTGATACGTTTGCTTTTGTTACATTCGTAGGCTTGCCATTTATGTACTTTCTGAGTGTCTTAACTACTTTATATCCTGATCTAAATTTCATACTACAAATTTAACTAATTACATTGATCATAATTTGGTAAGGATGCTACATCTCCTACCTCGTCTACAAAACCATCTGAGTTTACATGTATATAATTTTTATTATACTTATCTGCAAAATCTAGCTGAACTGATGAATCTGGATTTCCTCTTTTAAATATAGAAGACTCTTCAGTGTTTCTTGATCCGTAATAACCTGATATAAATGGAGTGCTAGCATAATCAGCGTAAAACTTAAGACCTATTATGTTTATATCTCCAGAGCTAGTAAAGATATCATGAGAACGGCTACCATTGAAAAATGTCGGAACAGTGTATCCATCAGAATTTCTTTTAGGAAAACAAAATATAACATCACCATAAACAGGCAAACTTCCATTTATAGATTTAAAATTTGAATTTCCAGTTCCTAATGTTGTTCCACCAGAATACATACCTAGTATATGAGTAAAAGTATACCCAGAAGGAGTTGATAATATAGGTCCATTTGCTGGGTCAAAAAGATATTCTATTGATTGTCCAGAAGCAACAGCACCTGGTCGATCACCAACTGTCAATTCAGCTCTAGAATATCTTTTAAGGTTGGTAGCTGCATCAGTTCCTGTTGCATCTGTTCGCCAAAAACCATTTACATAAACTTTAGGAATAAATCCATAATACAAGAAAGCATCTCTAACAACATAATGTCCAAGCTGAGTTAGTCCTGACGTTCCAAATGATCCAGAAACAAGAGTTCCATTATTTGGTGGATTTGGAACAAGAGATGTAGGCGCAGGACCCATATCAAATACACCCTGATAAGTTGTATACTGTTGATTTGACACTGTATCTAAAACAACTGGAAGAGTTTTACTCAATACAACTATATCAAATACTCCGTCAAATTTGCGCTGATCTCCATTACCAGTTGTGAATACTATAGAAAAAGGATCGTCAGAATAAACTTCATAATAATAACCTTGATTAGCTGATGCTTGTGTTAATGTAGTTCCAGAAGGAAGGGTTGGTGTTGTAATCGTTGTAAATATCCCTGTGTTTGAAATTGTTGGTGTTGGAGCGGGTGGTATTATAGTGACACCAAAAGCGTAGTCTGTTAGTCTCTGTGAATGAGATATAAATTTTCTGTTTTCTTCTTTATCTATAAAAACACTTGATGTTTTTTTATATTTTTTTGTTGTATTATAATCGTATTCTTTTAAAATTGACCAATTATCTATAATGTCACTTACGTTAGCAGAATAAGTTCCACTAACAATGTGACCATATGTGTGGGTCGTTCCGCTTCCTGTATTGTGGAAAAAATACAATGGCGCATCTTCTCCTGGTAATCTAATATCGGTAAACGCACCAGATGTTCCTGGAGTACCATTTACGGTTACCTCTGTAGTGTATTGATTTGCGTATTGTAAACCAGATGCAGACTCAGTAGAGAATAATATTTGTTTTCCCGTATTTGAACTGTCACTTTGATCAAATCTAATAACACTTCCTTTTGGTCCTGAAATAGATTGATTAAATGCTGAATTACCGTCTATAACAAATATATTATTACTTGGTGACGGAGTATAAGTTTGCACTGTAACAACCTTGGTCGTAACAGTGTTATAATCTGTTGCATCTGTCCATGAGGAGGGAACTGTCCCTCCTAATCTAGTGTTTTCACCTTTTATACTAACTTTCATAAAAGCGTCAAAAAGACCAAATGTCGTAGTGCTTGATCCTAAAGGTACGTTTCTATGACCAGCAGCAGATGTACTTGTGATGGCAAATACATTTCCATTTTGTTCGTACAATGCAGGGTGGTATTCTGGATAAATATAATTATCACCTGTTACGCTATGAGTTGCACTAATTGACGGAACATTATCTACAGACCAATTAATTCCGTAATTCCAAGATATAGCATATTCGCTTGATCCCATATAAATACACAGTCCATTGTCTAATATTAAAAATGGTATATTTCCTTGATTAGCAGCAGTAGATTGCTGTAAATAATATGTTTCATGTGTGTTAAAAAAGTCAGTATTTTGATTAGCTGTAGATGTTCCGCTCAATCCAGCTATAATTGGTTTTATCACACAATTATCATTAGAAGTATTGTTGTCTTGACTAGGAAAATATCTATATAACACAGAGCTTGTAACTGAAACATTGTTTTGATTTGTAAAAGTAATTCCGTCCCATCTCCATATAAATAAATAATCATATTCAATGCTTGCGTATATTCTTGATTTATTAAAATTATGCAAAACCGTTCCTGTTCCTTGTCCTTGTCCTCTTGGAGTAGTTAATTGTCCAAAAAAATCTGCGTTTCCTGGTTTTGTTTCATCAAAATCTAATATAGAAAAGGAAACAGCGTTGTCGATTGATTTTGCTAAAAAAAGTTTGTTCTCAGCAGACGCTAAAGGACCTGATATATTTTGAGAGTCATTTAACATACATAAAGCGTACCACACATGGTTACCACTAGAGTTTACTCCAGCGTAACAAAAGTCCTCTACATATGTTTGTCTTCTAAAATTAGCTAGTGATTGATTTTGCCCAAATGTTGCAACAAGTTGACTATCTGTAGGATTAAATTGACATATTTGAAAATTAACTCCATCAGTTGATCTAGCTAATGTTCCTTGTCCAATTTGACCATCTTGTACAACTGATAAATAAATGTTGTTTTCTTTTTTTGAAAAAGAATAAGTAAGAGGATTATTAAATCTGCTTTTTAAAGCAAAATTATGAGCTCTTGTTTTTGAATGTATAACCTCTTGATAAAGGCTAGTTGATCCAGTACCTACATATTCACAATCGTCTATTTTTATAACATTTAATGCATCATTATCCTCAATAGAAAAATAGGAACTTGATGTATAAGATACTACGCAGCTTTCTTCATACCTAATCCAATCTTTTGTAGATCTTAGACCATCATCAAATATCATACTTGCTGTTCCAAAGTCTCCTGAGCAAGTTACTGTTATATCACCCCAATATATAGTTTTACTTCCTGTATAAACAGAGGTTGACACGTTAACTGTTTTAGAAAACTGCCCTGTCATAGATAAACCTGTGCCTGATGTGTGTAAACAAAAAGCATCATCCTCACTATCTATAAACCAAGTATATGTTTGTTGTGCTAGTGCTAAATATAAAGGATCAGAACCATAAAATGTTGTTGCGCTGTAATTAGTTATTGGCTCAAAAAAGTTAAAAGACGGAACCCCACCTCTCATCACAATATACTCTGATGTGTTAGCACATAAATACTTTATCTTTTCTATATGAAGGTTTAGTGTGATTTCATTTGTATTATCATCTGAAGGGTTTAAATCTCCTGCTGCATACTCAAGGTTTATATTGAATGTTTGTGTGCCGTGTATACCATTTCCATTTCCATCAACCTCTCTATGATCAGTTCCCGTTGTTATAGATATGGGAGTATTATCTCCAGTTAAATCCCACTCATCACCACCTATGGTTAATATATCAGGATTCTGTACCATAGCATACCCTTCTTTTACTTTTATAGTATATACACCTATATCTCCAGAAGAGTTTTCTGCTTTTGTAACGGTCTGTAAAAGCTCTATTGCCATAATTTATTTTTTAAGGAACCGTATGGTCTACCTTTGTATTGTTGTTTATACTTATGCTAAATGTCGCTTGAGCATCTCTAGTTGCGTCTAATGGATAGGGGTCTTCAGAATCAGGAACCCCATCCCCATCATCATCGGTGTCTGTTATATCAGGCGTACCATCTCCATCAGTATCTGTAGGAGTATCAGTTGCGTCTAACGGATCTGTACCAGCAGCTATTTCGTCTGCATCTGAAAATCCGTCCCCATCGTCATCTGTATCTGTTATATCAGGTGTTCCGTCTCCGTCTGTATCTGTAGGGGTGTCTGTTGCGTCTAGCGGGTCTGACCCTGCTGCTGTTTCATCGACATCACTAAATCCATCACCATCGTCATCTGTGTCGTAATAGTCTATAGTACTGTCTCCGTCTGTGTCTGTGGGTGTGTTTGTCTGGTTCTCAGGATCCGTTGGAAATGGATCACTATCATCAAGAGTACCATCGTTGTCATCATCCGTATCTGCGTTGTCACCCGTTCCGTCTCCATCCGTATCTATCGATTCATTAGGGTCTGTTGGAAAAACGTCTTGAGTGTCGACAACTCCGTCCCCATCATCATCTGTGTCTGCATTATCACCTGTGCCGTCACCATCTGTATCAGTAGTTTCTGTAGGGTCTAAGGGAAATGCATCCGAACTATCTGGAGTACCATCACCGTCATCGTCTGTATCTGCATTATCTCCTGTTCCATCTCCGTCAGTATCTACTGACTCTGCAGGGTCTAAGGGAAATGCGTCTGTAGTATCAGGCACACCATCGCCATCATCGTCCGTGTCTATAGAATCATCTATACCATCATCGTCTGTGTCTGTCTGGATCGATGAATCTGTTGGGTCATCATCTTCAGAATCTGGTGTTCCATCATTATCGTCATCGGTATCCGTGTCATCTGGAATACCATCTCCATCAGTATCAAGTTCATCTACATCAGCAATACCGTCATTATCATCGTCTGGATCAGCGTTGTCTCCAACCCCATCTCCATCTGAATCTGTAGTCTCATCAGGGTCTTGTGGGAATGCATCTGTTGAGTCAGGAGTGCCATCGCCATCATCATCAGTGTCGGCATTGTCCCCAGTTCCATCACCATCAGTATCAACGCTCTCTGTAGCATCAGTTGGGAAGGCATCATCATTGTCGTTTACACCATCCCCATCAGTGTCTGCATTCGTAGAGCTTGTATCTATTTCTTGCGCATCTGGTATTCCATCATTATCATCGTCTGGATCATGTATGTCTAATATACCATCACCATCAGTATCTAATGTTATTTCTTCTTGAGGATCAAGTGGTGCTGAATCAGTAGAATCAGGTATACCATCTCCATCATCATCGGTGTCTGCGTTATCTCCTATTCCGTCCCCGTCTGTGTCTACACTTTCTGTAGCATCAAGTGGGAAAGCATCGTTTACATCTAATACTCCATCACCATCGTCATCTGTGTCGATAGAATCCACAGTTCCGTCTCCATCCGTATCAGTATTATCATATAGTATTTCACACTCCACTTCATCCTCTCTCCACTCTATCTGTGTTCCTTTTAGTGAAAGAGAATATTGTCTGTCTCTAGGGTCATATTGACCAATAGCTAAGGGAGGTAATCCAGCTGATAAGTTGTCGTTAAACCAATCAATCATTCCATAGTCTGATATCTGAGTGATGCCATCTTGTGATAACCTACAAACAACTCTTCTTCTCTCATCTACAAAATATATTCTACCACCCCAAAGCACTGTAGCAAATGGATTGCTAGTTATTCCATACTCTCCTAGATAAGGTATATCTTGTCCCAGTATAGCTGTACTTGCTGTGATATTAGAACTACCATCAGCATTAAATAATACGTTTTTATTAAATAAAAGCTTACTAACTTTGTTTTCTTGAAATACAACTAAATCAGCTTCTCTTGCAACTATTTTATTGATGTCTCCAAAGAAGTCATCCATATCCTTATAGTTTACATAAGCTAAATTAAACTCATTTAAGCCATTATATTTTGTTGTTTGATCATAAACATTACTATATGTAATTGAGGCTGTCCTGTGGTTCTTTTTGTAGTCCTTGAGGTTTGTAGAAGGTCTGTTCTCTAGCTCAAAAAACTTTGTATTAAAATCATCTTTGATTTTATATGATTCTAAGCAATTACCCCATGAAAAAACATTAAAGAAATCTAGTGTTATGCTTGCAGGAGAGTTATGAGTTTGGCTAACGTCTACATCATCTCCAAACACTACTGTAAAATCACCTCCAGCATTTGTAAAAGATCCAGAACCACTTACGTAGTTGCTTGAATCCATATTGCCTACAGAAGGGCTGTTGTTGAAGAAAGTAATTCTAGTTCCTCCAGTTACATCATATCTTTGAAAATACTGAACTGCAATGGTTATAGTGGCACTACCTTGTGTAAGCGTTAATTCTTTACCATTGCCATTACCAAAACTTCCGTTGTTTGGACCGCTTCCTCCAGTAAAATAATTTGCAAATGCTGTATAAGAATCAGTATCAAGAGCTATTTGAATTTGATAACCATTACTAGTAAAAGGATCAGATGAAAGTGCAGGAAAGTTATCCCAATTATCACTGTCTGGATAATTATTAGTGTTTGTGTATCCTATTGTGGAGGCTGCGCTTAAATTGGTATTTCCTTGTGTTAATGTAGAAGTATCTTCTGGCACTAGTCCAGCACCAACAGGTCCAGATTGGTGGTATCCTTGTGTTATATTGTATGTTCCAGGTATCTCGTAGAATATCTCTTCATTTTTATCTTCTGGTCTAGTTTCGAATGACAATATATCTGATGACTGTCTTTTAAGAAAGCTAATAAGAGAGTCAATCTTTGGCTTTTTATCTAAAGCATTATTTTTAGTGCCTAGAGACCTAATTATCATCAATATATTATCTGATGTACTGTTAGTTATTGTGGACTCTTTAGCTGCAAACGTACCCCTTAAAAAGAATATTCTGTCCTCTGGAATGTCTGCGTTTAGGGTTGCTTTAGCTCCGCTTTCGTGATACCACTCTTCTATGTTAGCATAGTCTGCGTTAGCTGTAAACTGTTGAGCAACATATTGTGTTTCTTCATTAAACTCATCATAAACAAAGTCTACAATTGTTCCTAATGGTATTTCCTCTACTGCCTGATCAAATGATCTATAGGTGGCAAATGCTTTTGTGTTTGGAGTGTAGGGGAATGTAGATGGTCTTGCATTTACAGTCCATTTATCTCCTAGTGTATGACCAGTGTTTGAGGCAAAGTCAACACTTAACCCAGTTCCAGGTATAGCTATTGGCGTACCTGATGTTATGGATTGACTAGTAGTTGTTGATCCTGTGTTGGGGTCATTGTCTAAAGTTTGTACAGTAGTAGTAAAAGTATCACCTCCTGCGTTAACAGAATCAATTTCAATGATTATCCTTGAAAATATATTTGACGTTGTATAAGATCCAGATATAGTGACGTCTGTTGCAAGTGCAGAGCCTCCAGACCCTGAATAAGGAAAAGGACCTTCAATATATGCCCCTACTGTTTGTGAATTTTTTAAAGGATCATCCCTATCGTTAGCTGTATCATCGTAATCATCATGCTCTGTAAGCTCATAATCGTCTGTAGAAACAGAAAACCCTACTGGCTTTATCTTCATATACAACCCAGCTTGTTGAGCTATTGGTGGATCGTTAGTGTCTGGGTAATCATCTGCCTCTAAAAAGTTTTTGTCTTGAAGTTTTATCTCAAGGACTTGAGTCTCAACTAAGTTTGTTTTTTGACCTCTTGTGTCTGCCTTTACTATAAGGAAATCACCTTCTTGTATTTTGTTTTTATCATTCCCATTTAGCTGCACATAAACATAACCAGTTTCTGCCTCATTATAAAATATAGAAGGAGTTATTGTGTCATACCTGCCTTTACTTTGTTTTACATAGAATCTGTAGTATTTAGCAAAAGCTGGTGGTAAATGACTTATAGTTGCATTTATTTGGTTTTGAGTTTTTGAAGCACTCAGAGGAACATTTACCGTGGCATTATTTGATGTTATAACTGAAGTAGACCTTCCGTAGTCATCTAAATACACTATACCCACCTCATAGTCTACGTTTGACTTTATAGACTTAGCTACGCTTGGTGAGGTTATTTGAGATGTGTTAAGGGTTGCGTTTATATTAAAAGGTATAGCGTCTCCGTTTGCATCTTTTAAGTCAAAGTTTTCCGTATAGTTAGCATAAACGATCCTGTTACCTATCATTTGCTGCGTCTTAGCAGTAAGCGGAACATTGTCGTACACCCTTAGTAATTCTTTTTCTGGAAGAACACTATAGACTTTGCTGTTTGAGAACGTGTGTACCTTTGTGCTGTTATCAGCTATTGATTCTTCCTCCTTATTAAAAGTTTGTGCAACATATACATTGTTGCTGTTGCTTTCCTTAAAAACTAAGTCTATCTCTACAACATTACTTGTACCTGTCTTAAATGTAACATCTACTTGACTGTAGCTATTCACCATAGATTTATTTAAACCTGTAGCAAAATCAAAAGAAAAGTCACCTGGTAGAAAAGCAACCTCACTAAATGGAGAAAGTGCACTATATTCACCGTGTTTATACTTAAACCTATAGGCAAAATAAATAAACCTTTCTTTAATGTTGTTTTCATTAGTAGAAGAGGTGCCTAAAGATAACGTAGGGGCTTCAAGAGGTGGTTGTTGCACCACGTCTACATCGTATTTTGTAAATGCATTAGCATCTATAAGCTTTGCCGACTCTATCTCTATTCTTCTAGGTGGGTTAATGCCATCAGTAAAAAACAAAAACCTTTTATCGTTGTCAATATCTATAAGTATATTAGACTCTATAAAGTTTGTTTTGTAGAAGTTCAAGACATTAGTCTTCCAAGACCTTGTGTCTTTCAGGACAAAAGTAGAGCTGTCGTTGTCTACATCATACTCACATATGAATGAACCCGTATCAGACCTTACAAACCAATATATTTTATTATTAGCATCGTCAGACACAGACCCTATGGAAACTGGATTAGCGCCAAAGTCTAGCTGCGACAAACCTTCATTTGAAGGTGAGTTTTCAATAGCCCCCACATCAGATGCAGATGAGCCAGAAACTCTTATATTTAGTGCGTCTCTATACTCTCCTTTTGGAACAAGCCTTTCATCAAGGTCCTTGTTCATTTTTCCAAGGTTAAATATGTTTTTTAACTTCATTATTTAATCCACTTGTTGCGTCCTTTGAATGAGTGTACAATGTCAAATGGATGTATATCCATCATTCTAATTTTCATGTTCTTCATTGCAGCAAACTGCTCGTTTTTCATTCTTCTAACTATGTACTCTTGAACACCAACCTTATACTGAACTATTTGATATGCTATATATTTTATGAGAAAATCTTCTGCAAGCTTATTGACTTTTAATTCATCTTCTGGCAAGTACGCTAAACCATCTGTGATGTACTCAATAACTACTGTTTTACTTTTAACTTCAGAGCTAAATCTTATGTACCCTAAGTTTTTATCTATGTTATATTTACCATTGACATTTGTTTTCTCTGTTGCCATTCCAAAACGACCACCGAAAAACTCATAGTCTAGGTTTGTAAACTGATCATTGTCAACCGTTGACACTTCTGCCAACTTTGTGTCTATTATTGAAGTACCCTCTGTGGCAGCTCCATCACTATCGAATATGATATTATATTCATCATCTTGTAGATAAGCTTTTGCAATAGTAGTTTCACTATCCATCATCAAGGGATGAAGCCTACCTCTATCGTCCACCCAAGACAGTCTAACGAGCCTTACAAAGTCTTTTGGAAGCTCTAGCTGTAAATCATCAGGAAGATCTAATTCAAGCGCTCTAACGTCTTTTAAAGCATCATAATGAAGCTCTTGAAGACCTCTTTTTGCTTGATAAACTACATCATATCTACTAACATCGTTTATAATTTTCTCGTCACCTACATAGAATGCCATGAAGTTGTTGATAATGTCTTTCAACAATACAAATTGATTCTCCCCCCAATTAGTGCTATTTGTGTAATACTGTTGATCTGTAAGTGCCATCTACTATACGTTTTCTTTCTGTGTTTCTACAGCATCTATTTGTGCTGCTGCTTGAGCCACCTCTGCTTCTCTTATTGTAACACCTGTTAATTTTAAAATTTCAATTATTAATTTAGTTTCATCGTCAGCTCCTAATTCGAAGTCTTGATAATCTGCAGCAGATGGATTAAACACTGGGTTTTCTCCAACTAAAATGTAGGTCCACTTAGGATCTACTAAGTCTCTAATGTAATTTACTTTTACATTTCCTGTCAATGTGTTTGGCTTTACGTACCAAAAATCATCTTCATCACAATATCCTGGATAAAGTGCCGAAGGACCAGCAATGTTTGAGGCTTCTATATATGTTTGATTTTGTTTTGATATATATTCCATTTTCTTGTCGTTGTAAACAAGAGAGATTGGTGTATACATATCAGTAGGTTTTGTTATTCTGTAACTAGCTATTGCTGAGGTAGCAGTTTTTGTAAACTTATCAATGTTAGCCCTAACAATAGACAACTTATTTCCTTGATCTCTAGAAAGTCTCCTAGAGTTTTTCATTGTCACAAGCCTAGAATATTCTGAAAAGTATTGATTAAACAAAACTTGTTGTGCGTGCTTGGCATACGAGTTAAATTGAGCTGGCGTTATAAACCCTCTATTCTCTTTATTAAGCACAGTCAAAACTGTATTTCTAACGTGATTTATCATGATACAAAAATACAAAAAAAAGAGGAGCCACTTTCGTGACCCCCCTCGGTGGTAGTGTTGGGTGGAAACACTACAGTTTATTGGTGATGCCTTGTAAGACATCAAGACCATCGTCTGTTTTAAAGAATGCAGCTAGTGCTGAATACACATTCTCCCCATAGGGTACAGTTACAATCTTATCCTTAGCCTTGTTGTTCCAGCATACAGTTCTGTTGTCATCCTTGATAAAGATAACACCCATCTCTACTGCACGAACCGCAAGGTTTCTAAGCTTGATATTCTCATCTTGCGCTAAATCCATCACCTCTGCTGGATTCTTTCTAGCATACACAAGCATATCACGTCTTAATTCTTTTGAGGTCATATCAGATATAGAGCCATCTAATGCCACACGAGCAATAGCCTCTAGGTCTTCTATGTCCATTTCACGAACAAGGTTTTGTGCGTCAAGCTTCTCTTCTTCAGATGCAATCTCAGCCTCAGCAAGTTTATTAGGATCAAACTCCTCATACTCTTTGTTAAGGTCTGGGTGATACAATGAAAGAAACTGTTGCAATAACACTTGTTCTTTTGGAATAATTAGTTTACCATCTTTAAATATGATTGCTGGAAGCGTAACATCTCCGTACTGCTCATCTTCAAACACAGAGGTTTGATTAGACGCAAATCTTAGAGACCTTGTCATTGTTCCATCAAAATATTGTAGTGGTTTGTTTAAGTGGTGTCTAGAACGTAGAATAAAGTTAACTGGTGTTCTATTACCTTTTAGGATGTATATTCTATCCTTTACTTCCCATTGTGGCTGGGTAGCCGTATTCTTTTTTGCCATTTTATTAGAATTTAATTAGATTAAAAAAAAGGGGGACAGGAATCCCATCCCCCTAATTAATATTACTTCAATAAGATAAAGTTGTTTGCTCCGTGAACACAAAGAGCTCTCTCACTTAAGAAGTGTACTTCCATAGCGTCTAGGTCGCTAGTCATTCCAGCATTACCAGCAGAACCAGTAATCCAAGACTTGTACTTGCGATCTTCAGCTTCTGACTTTCTGTACTTCACATGTAAGAAAGGACGTACAGCATTTTTACCTAGAACTTGGTCGTAGATAGTAGTTGTACCAGCAGGTACTAACACACCGTCTACAGCAGAAGTTAAGGCTCCAGTTGTAGCGTCATTTAAGTATTTCCAGTCAGTTTTGTAGAAATCATATCCTAAGTTGAATCCTTTGAATCCAAGGCTGATTGCCATTTCTTCATCGTTATCGAATAAACCGTAAGAGCTTGTAGAAGCACCGCTGTTGTTTTGTGCAGCAAGTACATTGTCAATCTCGAAAGATTTAGTTCTGTTAACGAAAAGAACATTCTCTTGGATCGCTCCTTCTTTGTCAAGAACTTTGATAAGCTCTTCTAAGTCAGTGCGAGCAGCAATTGAACCAGTAGCAATGTTTCCTCTGTTTTCGATTTCGTAGAATAAACCTTTTGTCCCTTTGTATCCAGCAGTTTCAGCACCAGATGAAGCAACAGCAGGCTCCCCTTCGATAAGAGATAATTCCATGTAATCTTCGAAACGTAGACGAGTTTCATGCTCTGATTTTAAGTACCATAGGTATCCAGTAGCACCGTTCTCAGTAGTCACCTCGATCCATCCGATCTGCGCCATATCAGAACCATTGACTTCATACTTGTCTTTGATGATGATAGGGTTAGTAGTTTGGATGTCTTTAGGAGCTTCTAAAGAACCACTCATTCCGTTAGTTCCTTTCTTGAACTCAGAACCGAAAGCAAATACGCTAAGTCCAGTTGTTCCTACAGCAGCAGCTAAGTTTGCTCCAGAATAAGAAGCAACATCAAATGTGTTAGTAGTTACAGCTGTTACGATAGCTTTGTCTTGATCAGTTCCGTCAGAAATGATTACTGTTTGGTTTAAGCGGAAAGGGTGTCCATTTGACGTGATAACGTCTCCAGAACGAGTTGCTCCAGAAACAGCCAAGTGAAGTCTTCCTTGCTCAGACCATTGAATTACATCAGATTGGAAGGGCATCTCAGCTCCTACCATTCTTAAAAAAGCAGATACAGAACGATTTCCGTATTTTTCAAATTCTGCTTCGTATACATCAGGTAAGTATTGAGAAGTAAACTCAATAGCAGAACCTAGATAGTTAGTCGATAAAGTCGACTTTGATGGAGCTGGTGTTAACGCACCTTGTACTCCAGAAATAGTTACACTCATTTTAAAAGTTTTTTAATGATTAATTATCGTTTTCTAATTTTAAACGAAAAATTATCTCCTGAGTCTACCGCTCTAAACTTTGTGCCTCCAGTATCGGTTGGTGTGTTTGACCTAACACTCATATCGATGTTTTTAGTCTCCTTCACTAGTCCGTCTGTTGCATCTGCCTTACCCTGCTCGTAAGCGAACTGAAATAAAGCATCAGCGTTAGTGGCTGCAAACAAAGCCTTATGATAAGATGCCGCATCCTTCACGATCCCCTTTTCATCTAAGTGCTTGTTAAAGAAGTTATTTATGTCTAACTGATTCTCTTTAACCTTACTTACATCATTAGGTTTAAAAACTTGCTTTTTATCTCCGACTTTAAACTCAAAACCTTTGAACTCATCATTGAATAGGGCATTTGTTTTTTCTTGGAAGATGCGAGATCTATCTTTCTGCGTTGCAGACTCTTGATCTAATTCTTCTTGGTATTTAGTATAAAAGTTAAAAGCTTCTTTGTAGTTTTCTGGAATCTCGGCTTCTCTTGACTCAAGGGGAGCTTTGTATTTTTCCTTCATTCCTTCAAAGTAGTTTCTAGCTTTATATAACTCTTCTTTGTACGCAATCTTTTTCTTCTTAATGTCTTTTTCTTCATCAAGCTCTGAATCAAAACTGAACTCCTCATTAATAAGGTAGTCAATCTCCTCAGCATCAAGGTGTGGCTTTTCTTGCTTGTAATACTCACGCAACACGTTAGTATCATCCATAGCATTCCAGTCTTGCTGAAGCCTAGCATAATCCTCAAAGGATCTACCAGTCTCCTGCTTGTACTTCATGAAGTTAGCCACATCCTCTGGTAAAGGTTGCGTTTCTTCTTTGTCATTATTTAAAAGAACGTCTAAAGACTCCGCTTCTACGTTTCGTCTTTCTTTTAAGTAGTTTAATATACTTTGGTCATCAAGCTCAATCGGCTTGGCTACTACTTCTTCTTTTTCTTGTACATCTTCGACTTGCTCTTGGGCTTGCTCTTCGATGTTTTCTTCGGATACGGCATCTGTCGTTTCTTTAACTAATTCTTTTTCTTCTTGTACAGTCTCTTGCACTTGTTCTTGTACGTTTTCTTGTACAGGTTCTTGTACGTCCTCTTGTACACTTTCTTGTTTTGGCTCTATAGGATTACCTTCGGCATCCAAAGCTCTTAATTTCCATTCCATTTTAATTAAATTAGATTATTGCAAAATTATTAAATTAATCAATGCCCACGATTCCCTCCATACCTGAGCCTAACGTGTCTTGACCATCAAAGTCTATAGGATCTAAGTCTTGTTGTCTTTGCTGTATCAACTTCGACTGTTGAGACGCTTGCTTAGCTGTTCTCTTATCCTTCCTATCTTCTTTGTATCTATCTTTTTCTTGTTGCAGTTGTAGCTCTGAAGATTTTATTTGACTTTCAATACCCTTCTGCATTTTAATGAGTTCTGCCTTAAGCATAAACTCTTGCTGCATTCTTTGCATCTCTAGCTCAGCCTCTAACTGTTTTATCTTAGCCTCTGCCTCCATCTTAGCTAATGCGGTTTGTTGTTTAGCTTGTTCAGATGTCATTGATGCTTGCTGATTAGCCTCTGCCTGTAGAGCAATGTTCTCTTGCTGTCTCTTGTTGTCAAGCTTCTCTTTACGTCTTTTTCTAACCTTTAGAAGTTGTGATGCAATCTTTACGTTCTTGATGTTTCTAATATCAATAGCATCATCAATATCAATCTTTCCAGCAGAGAGTGAAGTCTGAATGTTTTGTTCTAGCATCTGCTTCTCTTCTTCGTCTGGATGCATTTCAATAAAAATTCCAAAGTCATGTAGATGAAGCTCTTTGATTTCTTCTAGTATATCTACGCTGTACTTTCCAATATTCTTTACAAAGTCATCCTTCATATCAGAATACTCTAAAACATCAGACAGCCTGTAAGCAATACACTCTGCTAGTCTCTCTGTCATAAAGAGTCCAGACTTTAAGATATGTCTTGTAGCTGTGTTTGAGTTTAGTGCCGCTAGTTTCTGTACACCAACTAGAGCATTAGAGTCTGGCATAGATCCATCTCTCGCTTCATTTAAGCCTGTCACGCCTCTCAACATATTGAGATTGTAGTTGTACATATTAATAAGAGAGGATATCTTGGAGTTAGCCCCAGATGAGGTTAACTCTTGTACTGGGATTTTACCACTGTTAAACTCTCCTTCTTCAGTCAAGCTTCTACCTAACACAGAACCTGTTTGGAAGTACATATTCAATGCCTCTTGTGGAGAGTATGTATTCCCGTTTCCAAGGTTGATAGATGATAGTCCGTCTAAATCAATAAAGACTCCATCTGGAATCATTTTGGCAGCAACCTGCTGAAGCTTAAGGTGTAAGAGTTGTATCTGATCCGCAAAAGGAATCATTCTTTTTACAAGTGAATCAATCTGACCTCTGTACATTTTTGGCGCAGACACAACGTAGGGAGCGTATACTCTCTCCATTGAACTCTTTGGACGCACCATGTTTTTCATCAGTTCCCACTTGAGGATTTTGTTCGTTCCTAATACAAGAACACCTTCGTACCATACATCAATTCTTTTAGATAATTTTTCAAAACGTGCTTGTTCTGTTTTAGGTGGGTTGAATTGATCGTCTTTTTTTAGCACTTTTTCTCCGCCTTGTGCTGTTTTCTTTTTCTTGTATACGATATTCTTGTCAGTCTTGTAACAGAAATATAATAATGTTGCAGTATTCTTATCAAATGAGTCAGTTTTATAACCACCTCTCATTCCTTGATATGAATCAAACTTAGATGCCGACTTAGCAATCTCTTCTACTTCTTCTTGTGTTATTGATGGATCAACCTTCTTGATCTCTGTGATGTTTACATTTTTAACCTCCCCAAAGTAATAGCAATCCTGAAAGTGTGGATCTTCTGTGGGGCTGAATACTAAATCAGCTGGGTCAACGTAATCAACTTTAATTCCATCGTGTGTATTGAACGTGTGCTTTGCAGCAGAGACTCCAATAACTGTAGAGTCTTCATCTAATCTTTTCTTTATGTACTCGTAGTCGTTATGCTTTAAAACAGATGTAATGGCTTTTTCTTCAGCAATCTCGATGTCATCTTTATAATCGATTTGCATATGTATATCTAGCTCATCATCTGTTTCAGGAAGCATGTCTGGCTGTACGCTAAACATATCCTTTCCTAGCATAGCTCCGATTTCCTCGAAGTCTTCTTTGTTTCGCATCTCTGTCTGGATGCGATTCTTGTACATTGCCTTCTTGTTTGAAGATACTGGGTCTACTGCCTCAGCTTTTACATCAAACAATCTATTTGAAATGCCATTTACTACGATGTCTACAAACTTAGGTATAATAGGCACAGGAGTCCAATCAAGATTTAGATAAGATATGTCTCCATTAATAGCAAGCTCGTCTTTATACTTTCGCACAGACTGCTCACCCATTGCATATGTTCTTAGTTTATGATAGGTGTCACGGTTGTTGTAAAACCTTGATTGACCACCCTCTTTTCTAAACCACTCAGACTCTATAGCGTGCCCTACCATAAGCCCATATTCTTTTGATGCTTTAACAGCATCTGAAGCTAATTGATTTGGAAATCCAATAACGTACTTCCCAGAAGTTCCTCGCATATTTTTACTTTATAATAGAGCTAACTGTGCCTGTATTATTATACCTTGCAAAGTTAACATTTATTTCTGTATCTTTTCTTTTAGCCTTAATGACGTATTTCTGGTTTGCCATGATAGCAAGACCTGAGCTTACTGTTGCATCAAACTTGGTTCTGTTACCAATATCATAGTTAGCCCAATCCAATAATGTCCTATTAAAGTACATATTACCAGTACCTTCATCACTAAATCCTACATTGTTCTCTATATAACTTTCTATTGCTTCAGCGTGTATAGATATTACAGCTGGAGATGAGGGAATCCCCCCAAGCTCTCTTTCGGCTTTAGATAAATCATTTCTGTGTTTGTCTGGTCTGTTTATGCTCCATTTTCTATATCCCCTGTTTTTAAGATGATACAAAAGCCTAGGCTTGTTGTTCTCTGCTAATACTGGCATTCCATAAAACACCATAGCCATAAGAACATCCTCATAAAACAGCTCTGCCGTTTGTGGTCTGTATACATACTCTAAGAAGAACATATTAGTTGGACCATCTAAATTCATTCTAGTGTATCCATGTAAAGCACCATTAGAACCTCCACCACCAACAGTTCCTGATATATCATAAGAGTCACATCCAAAAGCACCTATGTGCTCATTACCTGGATACTTAAATCCATTTTTATTTATAACTCTGTTTCTAAGCTCAAGAGGTGGTATCCAACTTACATAAAACCTTCCGTGCTTCTCTGGTGTCCATATAACCTCTGTATCCTTAACACCATTTTTCCAAGAGAACCCTCCTCTTTGAACCACACGCTGTCTTTGAAGGTTATCGTTAAAGTCTATCTGCTCATATATTCTAGTTAAATTAAATAGACTATTCTTTGCCTCATCCCTAAATGCATGACCCTCTGTTCTAGGAAACTGTCTATAGAACTCATTAAGTGCGTCAGAATCGTTTCTAAGGCTCTCTACTTCATTTTCCCAGTAGTCTAGTACCCCTCCATCTATAACGTCTCCATAGTGGTCTAAAACGGCTTTATTTGGCTTCCTGAAGACTGGCTGTCCGTACTGATCTAAAAACCCTTCAAAGTTCCACTCCATAGGAATAAATAAAGAGTATAATCCGCTCTTAGTCTGTCCGTTTGCATTTCTTTGTGTTACATCAGAGTCTCTAAAGAGCTTTTTAAAAGTACCCCCACCTTTGTCTTGAGAGTTTGAAGTAGATCCCATCAGACACTTGCCTATGATTCTTCTACCTAGCCTTAGTGTAGTTTTAGTGACACGCCAGTTGTTGAGGATATTATCGGGACGTTCCCACTTTCCAGATTCATCATGCACGAGAAGTCGTAGCTTTTCACCATCGTAGGAGTTATCTCCAGTGTTTTTCCAGTCAATGGTTGTATCGAGTCCTGCAAGGTCGTCATCATTCTCTGTGTCTGCAATAGACCTTCTTGTAAGCTTTGATGCTGGCACTCTGTATGCAAGCTCTGTCTTCGGTCTATCCATACCGTCTTGGATTGGCTTGAAGAAGAATGGATAATTTGTTGAGATTGGCACGACTTTGTCTGTGAACATTTTCTTTGCATCCGCACCACTCTTGGATAGAATACCAAACCTAGCATCGGAGGTAACTGTAGCTTGGTTAACTGTTTCTGCTGATGACATAAAGCTGAATCCTGAACGTCTGTTCTTAAGATAGCACATGCCGTAGCATCTGTCGTCTGCTTTACAGGCTTCCCAGAAGATAAAAAATATTCTGTTTGATTCTCTGAACTCAGGGTGTCCGACATCAATCTTTGTCCACTGTAAGTACATGTAGTGAGACCCAGTAATATAAGTAGGAAAGCCATTATTTTTAAACCAAAAACCACTCTCCCTTCTATTGAACTCATCCTCAATATAGTCGACCCATGACTCTTTGAATGCACTCGGATACTCATTCCACTGGAAAATGGTCTTGATCCTTGACAGCTCTTTTGGATACTCAAATGGCTCCCAATATTGTTCCGAGTCTTTTTCACTTCTTTTGTGAATTTCTTTCGGTTGCAAAGGTAGTGCTATTTTTAAATTTTGCACTTCAACAACTTCACCAATTTGTCCAGATTTTGATATAACAATTACATCGTGGTCACTGTTATACCCATAGTCCCAAGCTTTCTTTTTGTTTAGCTTATCCCTAGTCTTATCATCGATATGAGAGATAACCTTACATAGCTCAAGACTTTCGTCCTCTGGACTCTGCAAAGCTTTGGAATCCTGTATCTTTTCCTTTGCCGTCTTTAGTCTGATCTTCGCCATTAAGCTTTTCTCTTTCGTTTTCTATCCTTTGAAGTATTTCAAAAGCATCAAATATCGCAAGCTTTTTAGTTGCTGCAGCATTCTTTAATCTATCAGCAGCTAAGTCATCATCAGGCTTTCCTGTAATAATCTTTTCTTGCGCTACTTTTATTAGTTCTTCTACAGCTCTTTCACCTGCTTCTATAACTCTGTTTATAGTCTCAACTACTTTGTTTTCATTATCTCGTTCCATAGTGCTTGCGCTAATCTAACTTCATGTTTATTTTCTATGCAAATATCTTTAGTCAGATCTTCAAACCTCTTCTTGTTCAATTGAATTACTTGTTGTTGTGTTCCACAGCTTGCCATCAATAAAAGGCTTGCCGTTAATGTAATGATTGTCTTCATGTTGTTTGTTTGTTTGTGCCATAAGAATGGCGTTGGTTAGTTTGTCGATACTCTTACGTATCTCCTTTAGTTCGTTTCGAAGTCCGTTAGACTTCACATTTATTGTGTCTTTACCACTCATTTAATTAAATTTTATACAAATATCATTATGATTCATTCTGTAGACTTTTTGATCGTCTATAGTAAACTCATACTCTGAGTTTTTTGTAAACCCTATTTTTTCTCCCTCATTAAATACAGAGCTATGCTTTACAATTCCCACATGCTCCTCTTCTTTCTTGTCCGATCTATAAATTTCACTGTCTTGATTATGATCGATAGGAGAAATGAAACAGTAATTTTTTGTAGTTTTCCACCCCTTGTCATCCTTGTACATATATATTCTTTGAGGATTAACTAAATACTCTCCATCCCTAAAGAACTCGTTACTCTTTCTTTTCTTACCCTTGGCGTCTAAGTATGTTCTAAACACATTGTGATGAACAACTACTAGGCTACCAAGTGGTATCTCTCCACCCTTCGGCACCGCACACACAACTCCCAGCCTGTTCACATAACTGGCATCCTCTATTGAAGTGTTTATCGTGAACTCTTGATCCGCTATTGTTTTTGTGTTGTTGTACTCTTTCCCGAATGGCTTTATTAAATAATCCCATCTTGGTGTCATATTAAATTTATATTGTATTCTACTACTATTGGAATGTCTTTAAACTCTTTCCATTTTACAGACTCTTCGTTTTTCTTGACCCAAACACTGAATCCTTCTTGCTCTTGAGCTATATCACTTATTGTGTATGATCCCCCTAGAACCTCTTGATTAACTATGTAGTGCATAGCATTCTTGTAGTCTGCTCCAACTGAAATCTTTCTAATATAATTCATTACATTTTATTTTCATCACTAAAGTTAGTGATTTTAACTATCTTACCCATATCATAGTGTATGGTTTGTTCTACAAAACCATTTGGTTTATAGACCACAAACATACCGTGATTAATAAGTTTATCCCCTACAGCGATAACATACCCTTCAACCACAGGCTTCCCATTAGAATAAAGAACCATTTTAAGCTCTTTAGTTGGGGACTTGACTATATGCTTGTCGTTTTCTTGAGAAAACCCAACTTGAAAAGTTAAGAATGCAAATATGCTTAGTATGTATATCTTCAATTGTTCCATTGCTTATGCTATTGCTAAATAGATGTATGTTCCCCCACTTTGATTTACTGCATCACCTGCTGATGAAGTCCACTCAAATCCATCACTTAAAAAATCACAATAAACATCACCACTTCCTGCAAATTCAGT
>Ga0213865_10000626_pt1 | contig 23926 bp, 29 predicted proteins | sample PICome_6_FD_160100 | JGI IMG/M metagenome (GOLD analysis project Ga0213865, IMG submission 160100) | Coastal seawater microbial communities near Pivers Island, North Carolina, United States - PICO282 | ecosystem: Environmental > Aquatic > Marine > Coastal | place: USA: North Carolina...
AATACTCAAAGCGCTCAGCTAAGCGCCAGTTAATGTCACCAGTCATCGCATTGTGAACGAAGAGAGGCTCAAACATGATACCTTTAATCGCATCAGTTTGACCTTTCGCACTTGAGAACGGGTTAAAATCATCGACAAATGTTGTGGTGATAATTGGAACAGTGAGCGAGCCACCTTGCGGATGCTCACCCTGTGCCAAAGCCTGACCAGCCATAAGCGCAATAGCCGCAGCAGACGTAATAAGTTTATTGTAACGCACGAGTAAATCCTCCCTATCTGTAACGTTATAGAAGCGCACCTATAACGTTACAGATTGCAATTCAAGGCTTGTTTTTGCAAATTTTGTGTATCATTGTGGTCCGGGAGTAAATTGGCTTTAGGTAACCTGAATGTGCCTAGTGCCAGAGATATAAGGTGGAGAGGCCTGTGAAATTGAAGGAGCATTTGCGAGGGCGGAGCAGCGACGAATTACACACACGGCCAACTTTGCGCACAATATCGGAGCTCACTGGCTTCGCGGTACAGACGGTCTCTCGCGCGTTGGGCGGCGCACCCGATATAAGTGATTCGACAAAAGCAACGATTAGAAAGGTTGCTAGCGAAATTGGCTACGTTCCTAATCGCGCTGGTGTCAGATTAAGAACAGGAAAAACTAATGTCATAGCCTTGGTACTCTCGGCCGAAAATGATGTCCTGAGCCTTACATCGAGGCTTATATCATCGATCGCAAAAGGACTAAGAGGTTCATCTTATAACCTCGTTGTTATGTCGAGCTTTACCGAAGACAACCCCCTTGACACGGTGCGAAATATCGTTCGAAATGAGACTGCCGACGCAGTTATTCTCAACCAAATAAAGCCTAGGGATGAGCGTGTTAGATATCTAATGGATGAGGGCTTCCCTTTTGTTACTCATGGCCGCACTATTTGGTCGGAACGCCACGCCTACTATGACTATGATAATAAAGAATTTGGCATATTGGCAGCAAATCAACTTCATCGAAAAGAACGTAAACATATTCTCTTGATAGCACCGCCAACTGATCAGACTTATGCAATAGAGATGATATCAGGCGTGAAAGAAGCCTGCAGTTTTAACGGGCAACACCTAGAAATCGTGAGCAAAATAACGAGCGATAGCAATCGTGAAGTAATTCGCGCATTTACAGAGCAGAGATTCACGGAAGGCACCAAGCCAGATGGCGTGATTTCAGCATCCCCAAATGCAACAATGGCTGCAATATCTGGGATCGAAGACGCAGGCTTAGCGCTCGGAGAAACACTAGATGTTTTCAGCAAGGAAACCGTTCCAATCCTCGACCTCTTTAGACCAAACATCCTTAAAACTCGCGAAGACGTGGCGACAGCAGGCCAATTTTTAGCTGAAGCCGCGATACAAGTGGCTGACAAGGATGATAAACCACCTATGCAGGCCCTTGAAATCACGGAAACCTACGAAAGCAGCGCGGATGTGAACGCAATCTCAGATTAACGCATTGAGATTTTATTTTGTGGGTCACTTATATTTAACCCGCACACCCCATCAGAGAAGATTTAAGAACATGACCTTTATGAGTTGTACACTGGGTGCTGCCTCGAATAAACACCCAGCGCATCAATATTGGCTAGCTATCGGCTGACTTGACACCAAGCAATGCAAGAACTCCGCCAATCAGCGCCAAAACCATAAAAATAGCCACTAAAGTACCGCCTAAAATTGCCCCCAAAATAGAGCACACAATCAAGATTATCCCAGGTGTTCTGGATGATGCCCCTAGTGCAATTGCACCGGTAACAATCACAGCAAAGCTAAAAATTACGCCACCCCAACCTAATCCAATGACCTGATTTGCTCCATCCGCATCAAGAGCGGCACCAACGCCGCCAAAAAACAAAGTCGCCCCTGCCGCGAAGACACTAAATACACCCGCTATGATTGCTATAATTCCGCCAGCTCGCTTCATCTCTTTACCTTTCACTACTGATATCAGAAATAAGAAGTCCTTAGAGAGCATGTGTTCACGTTGAAAGTCTAGTATCAATTTGACTAAATATTGTAGCTAACTTCTAACCACGAAATGGAAATCAAACGCTCAAAGACGGTCTCGACGAAGGGCGTACGTCTCACAAAACAAACGATATTAGCCGATTTAGCTCATTTATATCGTCGCGCAATTTCTTGCCTTTTGACTAACCTGTAACCCTGGGTATCATGCTGGCTTTATTTACAATTAGTGTGATTATGGTGCTGCTGGAGAGATTTGAACTCTCGACCTCTTCATTACCAATGAAGTGCTCTACCCCTGAGCTACAGCAGCGTTGGGCTTGCCTTAAGTCCGAGCCACAACTACGTCAATTGACGCTCGCCATTTTTTGTCTCTCATGATAGATTAATATCAATGTCGGCCAGTTCATCAAAATCCTCGAAAACAAAAGCCGCTCTGAATGCTGCGCTAAGGGCCAATTTAGCGAAACGGAAGGCGCAGGCGCGCGCAATAACACAGAAAGAAAAAAGACCAGACAACGAGACCACAGAACGGTCGGAGAGTTAAGCCTTTTCTTCCCACGCTGCGCGCCATAAGAACCCGTCATGACAATTCTAGCAGACCATGAAATTCGAGAGCTTGCTAATCAGCAAGGCATGATTGAACCATTTGTTGATCGACAAGCGCGAGATGGCGTCATCTCCTATGGCCTGTCGTCCTATGGTTACGATGCGCGTGTGGCGCGCGAATTTCGGATATTCACCAACGTTGACAATGCGGTTGTGGACCCAAAAGAATTTCGAGACGACAGCTTTGTTACCCGAGAGTCAGATGCCGTTATAATTCCACCAAATTCCTTTGCTCTCGCGCGCACCGTTGAGTACTTCCGAATTCCCGAGGACGTTCTGGTCATTTGCGTTGGTAAATCTACGTATGCCCGATGCGGAATAATCGTAAATGTAACCCCGCTTGAGCCAGGGTGGGAGGGCCATGTAACCTTAGAATTTTCAAATACTACGCCACTTCCTGCCAGAATTTTTGCAGAGGAAGGCGCCTGCCAGTTCTTGTTCCTCCAAGGTCGGAGTCGTTGCGAAGTGTCATACGCTGATCGTGCCGGTAAATACCAAGGTCAAACTGGCGTTACACTACCTCGCTTATAACGCAGTATAAACTTTGAAGACCCAGACCATGATCGAAGCCATTCGCATAAAAGGCGGCAACCCTTTGATCGGGAACATAGAAATATTAGGGGCAAAAAATGCTGCCCTGCCATTACTATGCGCTACGCTTCTAACAGATCAGAAATTAAGTTTTGACCGTGTGCCTGATCTAGCGGACATCAAGACGCTATCTGCGCTGCTGATTCAGCATGGCTGTGAAATTAAGCAAAACGGAAATAGTTTTGAGCTAACCACTCAATCAATTGCTTCCGAAGTGGCGCCATACCAACTGGTCAGCATGATGCGAGCGTCAATACTTGTGCTTGGACCACTACTAGCCCGCCATGGCGCCGCAAAAGTAGCCCTCCCTGGCGGGTGCGCAATTGGGTCCCGCCCTGTAGATTTTCACATTAGAGCGATGGAAGCTCTGGGTGCTGAACTAGAAGTCAAAGAGGGTAATGTAATTGCTCGTGCGCCAAAGGGAGGGCTAGTAGGAGGCAGAATTAATTTTCCTAAAGTGTCAGTTGGCGCAACTGAAAACGCACTTATGGCTGCTAGCTTAGCTCGAGGCACAACAAGAATTGAGAATGCCGCAAGGGAACCCGAAATTATCGACCTTGGGCAGCTTTTGATTTCGATGGGCGCTACTATTTCAGGGCTAGGTACCGATACAATTACCATAGAGGGTCAAAGTTCTTTGAATGGTTGTCAACATTCGGTGGTTGCGGATCGCATTGTAGCAGGAACTTTTGCAGTGGGCGCTGTAATTACAGGTGGTGATTTATTCCTTTCTGGAGCTCGTGGAGACCACCTAACCTCGCTTATCTCACTCCTTGAAGAGGCTGGAGCGAATTGTGTCTCTAGTGACGACGGTGTGCAAGTAAGTATGTTAAAAGGTAGTCCTAAATCTTTTGACATTGAGACCCGCGAACACCCAGGCTTCCCAACAGACTTGCAAGCGCAAGTAATGGCCCTTGCTTGCATTTCCAGTGGTACAAGCACCATTCGCGAAACAATTTTTGAAAACCGTTTCATGCACGCTGACGAGCTAGTAAGGCTTGGGGCAGATATTCAAATACACGGAAATCAAGCAACGGTGCGGGGTTCCAAAAGACTAAGCGGCGCGCGTGTGAAGGCGACTGATCTGCGCGCTGGCGCAGCTCTAGCATTAGCTGGCCTCGCAGCAAGCGGTGAAACCTTAGTTACAGCTCTTGAACATCTGGATCGCGGTTACGACAATTTTGAGGAAAAACTACGCGGTGTTGGCGCAGACCTTGAGCGAATAACATTGAACGCTTAAGTGCAGGTGCATGCAATATCCCCTCAAACTTCGCGCTGAGACCGAAGAAGATTTAGCTCTAATGTCTGGCTTACTACAAGATGCCCTCATTGCCGGCTCCGATATACAATTTGAACCTGGAGAAGGACAGTTCATTGCTGTTTTCAATAGGTTTTGTTGGGAGCTGGATCAAGCCCTCGATGCAACCGATGAAGAAAGACCTGGCCCTGGAATTTACCATCGGACCCATTCTGCACTCGTCGTTGAGGGTGCCATTGGAGTACGTTCACGGAGTATAAATCTTTCGGATAACAAAGAACTACTAAATCTCCTCTCACTGCATAGCGACAGCGATCAAATTGAACTAATGTTCTCTGGAGAGGCCGCACTCCGCATAAAAGCTGGATCAATAAATGTCAGACTCCAGGATTTGGGAGAGCCTTGGCCAACAAAATGGCGCCCCAATCACAATAGCAGAGATGATATACTGGCAGAAGAAAACGCTCGCATACGCCAACAAGCGAGCAAGTCATGATTACCCTTGCCTTGCCTAAAGGCCGGCTATCCAGAACTTTAGCACCCTTACTTTCCAGCGTTGGCATTTCGCTAGAGCCTGCATATTTTCAAGATGCAGATCGTCGTCTAATTTACGGAACAGACGACCCAAATCTACGTGTGGTGCCAATTAAACCTTTCGATGTCGCAACTATCGTCGCGTCAGGTGGCGCTCAAATTGGTATTGTTGGGTCCGATGTAGTCTCTGAATTTGACTACTCTGAACTATATGTGCCGATCGCCTTTCCCTTCGGCGCATGTCGTCTAAGCGTTGCAGGCCCTGAAGGGTTTAATCTTCCCTCTGCTGGTAACACGCTAAGAGTAGCGACGAAGTATCCAAACCTAACACGCAAATTTCTAGAAGCACGAGGAATTAGTCCAACTTTGATTCCTATGTCCGGCGCCCTTGAACTGGCGCCTCATCTTGGACTCGCTGAATGTATCGTAGATCTGGTGTCTACTGGCGCAACGCTAAAAGCGAACTCTCTATTTGAAGGTGAAGTCATACTGCAATCCACTGCGCGGCTAATAGTCGGTCGCCAAGCGTATCAAACAGCCGACAAATCACTTCATAAGTTAGTCGCGCGCTTTCGAGAAATCTCAAAGACAATGCAAGCCGAGGCTGCGTAGATGTTAGTAGAGCCAAGATGGTGCTTACGCGCTAGTGCCAAAAATTTTGATAGAGAGTTTGAGGCCTTAGTTCATGCAGATCGTGGCAACGGCACCGATGTATCAGCTGTCGTAAGCAGCATTATCAAAAGCGTTCGCGCTACGGGTGATAAAGCTCTAGCAGAACTTACACATAAATATGACGGTGTCGATCTTACTCAAACCGCTGCGAGAGTGAATCGTGACGAGCGAGATAAGCTCGCCCAGAAAGCTCCAACCGAGCAAATAGAGGCTCTCAAACTTGCCGCAGATCGAATACGTGATTTTCATCAAAGACAGAAACCAACGAACCTGTCCTACACTGATGATCTAGGTGTCAAACTCGGATATCGTTGGACCCCTGTTGATCGGGCAGGGCTATATGTTCCCGGGGGAAGAGCCGCCTATCCATCTTCGCTTTTAATGGCAGCAATTCCCGCGAGAGTGGCCGGAGTTGAATCTTTAACCATGACGGTGCCAACACCCAACGGTGAAATCTCACCGCTGGTTATGGCGGCAGCTCAGATTGTAGATATTGAGGAGATTTATAAAGTAGGTGGGGCTCAAGCCATAGCAGCCATGGCCTATGGTACTGAGAGCATTTCACCAGTTGATGTGATTGTTGGGCCAGGTAACGCTTTTGTAGCGGAAGCTAAGCGTCAGCTATTCGGAAAAGTTGGCATCGACATGGTAGCAGGACCTTCAGAGATTTTGGTAATTAGTGACGAGCATCAGAACCCAAATTGGATCGCATCAGATTTACTGTCTCAATGTGAACATGATCCAAGTGCTCAGGCAATATTAATAAGCCCAGATAGCTCATTACTTGACGCTGTTAAAAAAGCCATCTCCGATCAATTAGTCACCCTGGCCACGCAAGAAACGGCAAAACTATCCTGGCAGTCGCATGGAGCGCTTATTGAGGCCCGTGATCTCAATCACGCCGCCGAGCTTTCTAATTGCTTAGCACCAGAACACGTAGAATTAGCAGTCCAAGAGCCTGAAATTCTGTTTGAAAAAATCCGTCATGCTGGATCTGTATTCCTTGGCGCATATACACCCGAACCTCTAGGTGACTACTTGGCAGGACCAAATCATATTTTGCCAACGGAGCGAACAGCTCGGTTTGCTAGTGGACTAGGCGTCCACACTTTTATGAAGCGGACTACTTTTCTGGGAGCAAATTCAGTTTCTTTCAGTGCTCTGAGCGATGGCACACGAACTCTGGCACAAGCTGAGGGTCTCCCCGCACACGCCGCCTCGATTGCTTATCGGAGCAATAGATAATGAAGCAAGGCTACATAGCAAAAGTAAAGCTTGATCCCGTTCTAGCAGAGGCAGCCACGCCGCAGCTAGCGCAAGATCGGGATATTGCAATTCATGACTTAATTACAGCCAATCATTTTAAACCAGCAAAACTAGAGCCAGCCCCCTACCAATTAGAGTTAGAGTACCTAAACGGTCGGCTCACTTTTTCGCTGAAAGCAGGCGCTAACACAGCCATAATTGCATTGTCTCTAACCCCGTTTCGAAGATTGTTTCGTGATTATTTTGATATGTACGAGGCCTATCAGGCGGCTATTCAAAAGGGAGGTGCAGCTAAGGTAGAGGCAATTGATATGGCTCGACGCGGATTGCATAATGAGTTAGCTGACACGCTACTAGAAAGGTTGGATGGGAAAGCAGATTTAGATCATGATACTTCCCGTCGATTAGTATCTCTGATTGCAGCAATGTTTTACAAGAAGGGTCTAATCTAATGACATCCCTGCGTGTTCTCTTCCTTTGCAACAAGAATGCGGTTCGAAGCCCAATGGCTGAAGCAATCGGGAGAGTGCTTGCAGCAAACAACAAAACTTTTGAGTTTCAATCGGCGGGTGTCGATCCAAGCGACATAGATGGGTTTGCAATTGCAGCAATGTCTGAGCAGAATATTGATCTTATGCGGCATGAGGCTCGGGATCTATCCGATTTTTCTAAGCAAGATTTTGATTGTTTAATATGTCTATCAACTGGTGCCATCCGTCATGCTGAACAAAGATTTGGTATGGCTGATTTCATTGAGCATTGGGACGTTGGTGACCCCAGTTTAGTAGACGGAAATCGTGAACAACAACTCGAAGCCTACAGACAAGTTCGCGACACCTTGACTGAACGCATTCGCAAAAGGTTTTCTTTGTAGGGGTATACCCCTATAGGCGCATCAGATTAAAGATAAGGAGCTTCATGGCTAAAGAAGAACTAATTGAATTTAACGGAGAAGTGATTGAGGTATTACCCAATGCAACTTTCCGTGTACGTCTGGAAAATGATCATGAAATTATTGCTCATACTTCTGGAAAAATGCGGAAGAATCGCATCCGCGTTTTGGCCGGCGATAAAATTACGGTAGAGATGACGCCGTATGATCTCACCAAAGGCCGTATAACTTTTAGATTCAAGTAAATGTCCGTTAAGCTGGACACATCGGAAATCCCCAATTCAGCTGGACCTAAGCTAGTTTTGGGTTCGGGTTCGCCTCGGCGTCTAGAGCTACTTGAGCAAATTGGACTAGAACCTGATTTTGTTGAGGCTCCAGATATTGATGAGAGCCCTCTGAAAGGGGAAAAACCCCGCAGTTACGCTTCGCGAATGGCGCGAGAAAAAGCAGATGCATTAGAGCCGCATCATGTCGGGAACTTTATAATCACTGGTGACACGGTAGTTGCAGCAGGTTCCCGAATTTTACCAAAAGCCTTGAACCTAAGCGAAGCCAGGGCGTGCCTTGAACGCCTCTCTGGCCGAAGCCATAACGTGTTTAGTGCGCTAACTATCATCTCAGACAAGGGTGATATTTTTGAACGCCTTAGCCATAATCGAGTATCTTTCAAAAGATTAAGTGCGGCAGAAATTTCTTCATATCTTGATTCTGGAGAGTGGCACGGAAAGGCCGGTGGCTATGCAATACAGGGGTTGGCAGCAGGTTTAATATCTTCGCTGAAAGGATCCTTTAGTGCTGTTGTAGGGATGGACTTATTCCAAGTTCAATCAATTTTAGCGGGGTGTGGGTTTGGCCGTTTGCCCCAAACTATTGAAACCCAAACTTTCTTATGAAATCGGACGTGAGCGCCCACGTGGGTGCCCACAAATTAGGGCTCTACATTGCAGTTCTAGGGCATGGCCCAGCGCCGATTTTTCTCCCACTAAACGAAAATCTCCCCTGGAAAACAGGCGCTGTTATTGATGCTCGAGTAATAAGCCTTCGACACGGGAGTGATGGTGGAGGAGGTTTTTGCAAAACGACAACTGGTGAGAATATTTACCTACGACACACCCGCGGATTGCATGAAGGACAGATGATTCACGTCAAATTACAAAGTGAAGCCCGCGGAATAAAGCTAGCGCAAGGGCGTCAAACAAGTGAAGCACTAAGAGCGCCAACTCTTCAAAATGTTCTAACTAAATTTGGAAATAAAACAGCTATTTCCGTTGCTAGTCTCGAAACGCTTAAAAAGCTAAGAGTAGTTTTCCCGAAGGACAGTTTTGAATTTGGCACAGCCGATCTTGAACTTGATAATGCGGCAGAAAGTGCCCTTAATGAAGTCGAAATTTCTACCAGTGATGTGACCATAGTCTGTGAAGCCACACAAACTGCTCATCACATAGATATAAACGGCCAAGGGCGCGTGAGTGATATAAACTCGAAAGCAGCTGACCTTGCTATAAATACTATAATTAGTCGCAACCTAGGTGGAATTATTTTGATTGATTTTCTCCCGCCTCCAACCAAGCTAGAGCGACAAAAAATAGCCAAAAGATTTGAAGATGAATTGTCCCAATTACCGCACCGTGTAAAAGTACATGCCATGAACGAGTCTGGTCATTTAATAATTGAGCGACAAAGGCTTGCCTCGGAGTTCTTGCGTTCATACTTCGGCGACGAACATGACTAAAAAGTGTAGTGTTTGTAACAGGCCTCGAACGCCAGAATATCATGCATTCTGCTCTGCCATCTGCAGAGACAAGGATCTCTTGGCTTGGGGAAATGATGAGTATGTTTTGGGCGAAGATCCAGATCTAAAAGCAGATGATCTGTTTTCTGAGGACCTACGCCAAAATTCTCTAGACAGCTAAGCCAGAGGCCTCTAGGGCCTGCACGCAGTGCCTCGGTAGCTCAGGTGGTAGAGCAAGGGACTGAAAATCCCTGTGTCGGTGGTTCGAGTCCGCCCCGAGGCACCATCATAAGAACCACTGCAGATCTTATACCTTGTTATTTATGCGAGCTATTTCCCTGTTTTCAAACTTTGCAGTTGTAGTAGATAAATAGTTGACCAGGGTCCCCAACTATAGCGATCTTTTGTAGGAGAAAAGCAATGCTTTACTGTCTGCAAGGGGTGCTATAGACACTTGTTCTAACGTCTAGCGAGTTCTCAACCATGAGCGTCCTCCTTTTAGGTACTTTCTTCGGTCATGGCATATGATCCGTAGGCGCGAGCTAAGAAAGGAAAGACACATGCTCTATGAGAAAATGGCACAAACCCAAGAAGCGCGAGATTCAGAGGCTTTCCTAGAGCTGGTTCATGATGATTTCGTTATGGTCAGTCATCAATCAGGCACTCAGCGGGACAAGGCGGCTTTTTCAGAAATGCTCAATCACATGATGTCGAGCGATAAGTTAGTTATAAGCAACCAGCGATGTGTTTATGAAAATGATGACATACTCGTGGAACACAGTTTTATGACCTTCCCAGATGGCAGCAAAGAAGCCGTGATGGGTGTTTGGAGTAAAAAAGATGGTCAATTCATTAAAGTCGAAACGGGTGCAACACCTGTAAAATAATAGAAGTTTGAAAAAAATTAAGCGCAGAAAAAGGAGATCCAAAATGCCAACGATCGAAGTAAAAAATTTCACTAATGACGCCGATGAAGTAGCAACACCGCCAAATGCTCGGGTCGAAACTGTAAATGTCCTAGGCAACAGAGTTATGCGGCTAACCGTTCAGCCAGGCTGGAAATGGTCATCTGATATTAAGCCAGTTGTTGGAACAGACAGCTGCCAGGCAAAACACGTCGGCGTAATCGTAGAAGGCACGATAACTTGCCGTCATGACGATGGAACCCAAGTTACGTATAGCGCGGGTGATGCATACGCCATCGATCCTGGGCATGATGCATGGGTTGAGGGTGACAAACCGGCTGTAGCGTTTGAATTCCACGGGATGTGGGGCGAGTAGCCTAAGTTAACCAGCTCTCTTTATTGGAAGCTATGTTTTGATTTAAATAGGAACATTCATGAGAAATAGAGTTCTTTTAGTGTCAACCGCACTAATACTGCTGGCTGGCTGCAAAGCTGATGAAGTTGAGATAACCTTGCGAACTGATGATATTCTTGACGTGTCGCAAGGCGGCAGCGAAATGGTTGAGTTTGAAGCTGTATTCTCAACATTTGGAGACCTTGATGACGAAGAACGTGCTCAAGTTGAAGCCTTAGAAGATATCTTGGAGAGATATGTCGAACTTGACGACTTCGAGCTCGACAAAACGGATATGGGTTTTGAGGTCTCTATTGAGGGTGAGATTGCGATGACATCTGATCTCAGCACAAGTGATGCATACTTTGTCGGAGTTTCACCATCAAAAATAGTTGAAGGTGCATATCTTGTACAACTGAATACGGGCTCGAATTTCAATGCTATGCAACTAGAAATGGAAGATATAAGCTTTATGCTTTCGCCAGATGCCTTTCACCCCACGAGATTTAAAATTCGCGGAGATGAGGAATTTGATATTATCGCGCCGGCAGTACAAATTGATGGACGCTACCACCTAATCTGGCGAGGTAAAACGCAAGACAGAATATCAATGACATTTGCTAACGGTGCTTTTGATGAAGTGGGTGCAGGTTTCTTGATAAAACCATGAAATATAACAATTAGGGTGGAAAGATTTTGAGCATATCGATCGTTAGTCAGAAGATCATTTTTATCTAATCAATACCTCTAGCAGGAAACATAATGGCACATCCTAAAATTGATTTTTGGTACTCAATTGGCAGCACCTATACCTATCTGACAGTTATGAGACTTGATGGCGTTGTTAAATCCGAGGGGGTAACTTTCAATTGGTGCCCTTTCAACGTGAGACATGTTATGGTGGAACAGAATAATGTTCCATTTATGAATAAGCCAATCAAAGAGGCATATATGTGGCGTGATGTTGAGAGGCGTTCTCAATCCTATGGCCTCTCTCCAATTATCCCCGCACCATACCCAGCACCAAAAATGGTTTTAGCAAACCAAATTGCCATGGTGGCCTCAAAGGAAGGTTGGTGCGAGTTATATACGAAAGCTACATACAAACGTTGGTTCGAGCACGGTGAAGCCCCAGGAGATAAGCAAAACTTAGATAACAGCTTGTTAGCAGCAGGCCAGGATAAAGACCGAGTAATTGAGTTAGCAACTTCTCAAGAAATAATTTCTAGGCTGGAGCAGGCAACGCAGCATGCAATTGATCTTGGAGTGTTTGGATCACCAAGTTTTGTGATTGATGGTGAGGTTTTCTGGGGCGATGATCGCCTAACAGATGCCATCGGATGGGTTAAACAAACATAATTAATTTTAGGTAACAAGAGCTGGCGGAATAGAGGATGTCGCATTATGTGCGTCTCCCAATTATCCCCATATCTACGGGGAAAATGTTTTTAAAATTGGAGAAAAATCGATGACCGCAGCGGTTATAGACGGAAAATCTTTTGCTGATAATGTAAGACAGCAAGTAGCTGATCACGCAAATCGTCTTAAAGCAGACCATGGAATTATACCGGGTCTAGCTGTAGTTCTTGTTGGAGACGATCCAGCCAGCCAAGTTTACGTTCGATCGAAGGGTAAACAGACAGTTGCAGCTGGCATGAATTCTTTCGAACACAGGTTGCCCGCCAATACTGACCAGTCTACTTTGATGGCGAAAGTGCAAGAGTTAAATGATGACCCAAAAGTTCACGGAATTCTGGTTCAGTTGCCACTTCCAAGACATCTAAACGAGCATGATATTATCACTTCTATCAAGCCAGAAAAAGATGTCGACGGCTTCCATATCTCTAATGTTGGACTGCTCAACACCGGGCAAAAGTCTATGGTTCCTTGCACACCTTTAGGTTGTTTGATGATGTTGCGTGACCATCACGGAAGCTTGTCAGGTTTAAACGCTGTGGTGGTAGGCCGCTCCAACATTGTTGGCAAACCAATGGCCGCACTTCTTTTGCAGGAATCATGCACCGTTACAATTGCCCACTCTAGGACCAAAGACCTAAAAAAGGTATGTAAGGAGGCAGACATATTGATTGCAGCGGTCGGGCGGGCAGAAATGATTACTCAAGAATACTTGAAGCCAGGCGCAACGCTGATCGACGTAGGGATTAACCGTGTCGCTGCTCCGGAAAAGGGAGAGGACAAAACAAAACTGGTAGGCGATGCTGATTTTGGGTCATGTGAAAATATTGCAGGCGCGATAACTCCTGTTCCAGGAGGAGTTGGACCCATGACAATTGCGTGCCTATTAGCAAATACTGTAACAGCTGCATGCCGCGCCAACAATTTAGCAGAACCAGAGGGGTTAACAGTCTAATTAAGTAACGCTAAGGCTATCCTTGGAGGATACGTCATGGCTCAGGTCAAATTAGAAAATATCTGCAAATCCTATGGAGAACTAGAAGTTATCCATGGGGCTAATTTGACCATCGAGGATGGTGAGTTTGCAGTCTTAGTGGGGCCTTCTGGTTGTGGTAAATCAACCCTGCTTCGGATGATCTCAGGTTTGGAGCAAATAACCAGTGGAGATCTGACCATTGGTGATCAACTAATGAATGAAACCCATGCATCCGAGCGGGGTGTGGCAATGGTTTTCCAATCCTATGCCTTATACCCCCATCTTACAGTGCGTGGGAACATGGAGTTTGGTTTAAAAATACAGGGAATGCGAAAAGAGGAACGCGACGAACGTGTTCAAAAAGCCGCGGACACCCTGCAAATTACAGAACTGCTTGATCGAAAACCAAAAGCAATGTCGGGAGGTCAGCGCCAACGTGTTGCTATTGGCCGAGCTATTGTTCGTGATCCTGATGCCTTTTTATTTGATGAGCCTTTATCAAATCTTGACGCGAAGCTTAGAGTTCAAATGCGCCAGGAGCTTACAGAGTTGCATCAGCGGCTTAAAACTACGATGATTTATGTTACGCATGATCAGATCGAGGCTATGACAATGGCTGATAAAATCGTCGTTTTGCAATCTGGCTACATTGAGCAAATTGGGACTCCAATGGACTTGTACCATCGACCTGAAAATATATTTGTCGCTGGATTTATTGGCTCCCCAGCTATGAATTTTATGCAAGTTGATGCCAACATAAGTGGAAAAACCGCTAATGTTAATTTGCCTGGAGGTGACCCACTAAAAGTTGCACTCGCCAAACCAGTCGATAAATTTGATGGCGAAATTACTCTGGGTGTCCGCCCAGAGCATTTAGAAATTGCTGGCCGCTCAAAAACAGCCAAAATCAAGGGTAAAATTCGTCACATGGAGAGGCTTGGTTCCGAGAGTTTCTCGTACATCAGGTGTGATAAGATAGAGTTAAGCCTAAAGTCTGACGGTGAAGCACCGTTGCACGCCGGAGAAGATATAACGCTAGCGATAGACCCAAAACGCGTTCACTTATTTGATGCTGATGGCAAGGCTCTTACTAAAGGTACCGGATAGCCCAATAGCAGCCAGGTTAGGAGACACCTCAGATTGACGGTTATTTTTAAACTCACGTAAATTCGGCTGAGTTAAATGCTTATTACTTCTGGATTTGTTGGCTTATCATCAGGCTTGGGACTCATACTAGCCATCGGCTCACAAAATGCGTTTGTCCTGCGCCAGGGGCTCATGCGCCAACATGTTTTCCCACTAGTCCTGTTCTGCGCTGTTTCTGATGCGATACTTATCGGAGCGGGCGTACTCGGTTTTGGAGTATTAGTAGAGAGGGCACCGCTGTTTCCAGCCATTATGCTTTGGTTTGGGGTCGCATTTCTTATTTTTTACGGGATCAGCCGGCTACGGGCAGCATGGCAGGGTTCAAGTAATCTCTCAGCGGGTGAATCACGAACTAATCTTCATGAAGTGCTCCTTCTTGCCGGAGCATTTACTTGGCTCAACCCTCATGTTTACTTGGATACAGTCGCACTAATGGGATCAATTTCCACATGCTTTGTCGGAACGGATGAGAAAATTGCGTTCTTCTTGGGAGGCGCTGCCGCTTCTTTGCTGTTTTTTTTCGCGTTGGGCTTTGGCGCAAAACTACTTGCACCGCTCCTCGCCTCACCGCGCGCATGGCGAATCCTAGATCTCGTTATCGCGTTAATCATGTTTTTGTTGGCGCTAAAGTTAATACTTGGCGGACTTGATGGTTCGGTGAGCTCAGGCTGCTGATCTAACTTAATTGCCTGTCTTACTAGGACATTAGCCGGCTTAGATATCAGGCGGGATGTGAATCCACCTCTTGTTATGTTACTCTCCAAAATCCGGTTCTAGGAGAATACTGGAGGAAATTAAACTGTTATAGGAGGATAACATGATTTCAGAATTTGGTGGCGCGATAAACCTAATAGTTTTTTTAGCGCTTACAGTAGGATGGGCGTACTACGCTTACCAAATGCTATTTACTACAAAAGCGTTCTTTGATCGCTTCAATATTAGCCATACCGGAGTGATAATGGGTGGCTTCGTAGGAAGCTTTGCTGCGGCAGTCTTCGCTCTTCACATAGTACTGCTATTCAACGGTATCGCTGGAGCTTGGATATTATTTACCTTTGTTGTTGTTCAAGGACTAATTGCGGCCCTTGCAAGCTTCTTTACAATTCAATCGCAGGTAGGGGTCTCTGAGGGAGTAAAATACACCATGGAACCAGTTATTGCTCCCTTAGTTTTTGTCGCGGGGTACTCTTACCTTCTTTGGAGCATGTCAGATATAGTTTACGGGGGTTAAAAACTTAAAGAACGATTAACTGTTGATGAAATAATTGCTGCATTAAAGAAGTTAATACGAAATAAAAAAGCCCCGCTGTTTCCAGCGGGGCTTTTTTTTAAATTGATGAAATAGCTAGTGAACTTAGCTTATAAAGCCCCGTGAACATCTTCACGGATAGCTTCAATATCTTCAAGAATACCATCGATGTCGCTGGTATCGAGCATAAACTCAACCAATAGACCCATCGCAGGTCCAGCAAACTCAGGATCGCCATCACGGTCAAAGAACTGTGCAGTCACTGACTTCGATAACATTGCAGTGCCTTGCGCTAAGAACCTGTCCTCTGATGGTGGAACATCTGCATGAGGCGACAGCTGCTGCAGCGCTTCACTAATAGCCTGCTGGTTGTCAGGTTGAGATGCGAATGCCAAAAACTTTTTCGCGTTTTCTACATTTTGAGCATTTGACGGAATGAACATCAGATCCGTTGGAGCATCTTCTCCACGTGCAATTGATGCATCAATATCAGGGAACTGATAGAAATCTAAAGCGTCTTTGGTCTCAACGGGAAGGTTAGGAACCAGGAAGTTACCCATCAAATAAGAACCAGCGTCACCACTAACAAGCGGCGCTTGAGCTTCTTGCCAAGATAAATTCTGGTGACCTTCGTTGTAGCATCCTGCATCGACGGCTTTAGCCCAGTTTTCAAACGTAGCCCGGACTCGATCATCGGTCCAATCGACATTTCCAAGCATTAGTTCAGTGTGGAAATCTAAACCGTTTGTTCTCATGTTTACGTAGTCGAACCAACCGGCAGCTGTCCACAAATACTTAGTGCCGATGGTGAAAAGCGACTTGCCTTGAGCAGCAACGGTTTCACACGCCGCTACCAGTTCGTCATAAGTACCGGGTACAGAAACGCCCGCTGCCTCGTACACGTCAGGGCGATAATAAACTCCCCACTGATAGTACGAGTATGGCAAGCCGTATTGAGCGCCGCCAAAGGTCACAGAAGGCATTGTTGAAGCCATTGCCCTTGCCAAATCATTTTCAGCCCAAACGTCTGAAATATCAGCGAACAAGCCACCTTCAACAAATCCAGCCATCCGGTTACCAGCGAACCAGAAACCAATGTCCGGACCTTGGTCTGCAACTAAGAAGTTACGGATTTCGGTTTTGTAGGCCTCGGAATCACTAATATTGAACTCAACGTCAATGTCAGGATTAGCGGCTTCAAAAGCTGCTACAATCGCTTCAAAGGCTGCACGAGGGGCAGCGTCAGATGCGCTGGACGCAATGACGAGAGACCCCTCTGCCAACGCGACACTAGACATCAGCGCAGCAGCTGACGCGCTAAATAAAAACTTTTTCATTATTTCTCCTCCAAAAAAAGTCTGCGTTTTTTGACGGCTTTTTCACTCTTTGAGATTTCGCCGTGCACGACAGAGACTATAGTGATTCAACTTCATTGCAATATATATCAATTTCTTTGTAATTATCATGTTGCAGGATACTGTTGACGGGCCTCCCCTCTCTCACGTACGATCAATTAGAGGAGAGACAGAATATGTTATTGGGCATAAGCGTTACATTGTGGGTGATAATTGGCATCGCCCTAATGTCTGTCGCATCAGCATTTACTATTGGCCGGTTTATAAAGTTTGGACCTACCAGGATTCTATTCCTCGCTCCTGCAGCCCTGTTTTTTGCTATATTCGTAATCTACCCCATAGGAGGCTCGGCATGGATTTCCCTGCACGAAGCTTACGATGACGCATCCCGATGCGCAGACGGCCGAGCACTAAACGAACTTGGAGAGAGCGAGCGATGTCGCCGGGTTCTCGATATGCAATGGAATGGCCTAGGACACTATCAAGATTTATTTTTGGGTCCTTGGGATGAAAATAAGCAGGAGTTTAAAGGGCTAGCCAAAGACACCAGTCGACTTACCAGATCGCTTAACACCCTGAGCACCTGGACATTAAATGGGTTGGCTAACATTTCTCGACAGGCATACAATCTAACACTTGGCAACCTTGGGCTGGATAAAGTCAGTATTTTAGAGGCAAAGAAGCCCTCTTATCCGCGCTTATCGCCAATGTGGGAGTCTGCTATCAATAACTTGCTTTGGTTATTCATGTTCCAAATAGCAATTCCGATTGGTTTGGCATTAGCAGTCCTATTAAATCAAACAACACTCATAAACCGTATAATCAAACCCTTATTCTTCTTCCCGTTTGTGATTGCGCCCGCAGTAATTGCGTTTCTGTTTCAATTTTTTTACAATGCTGATGCGGGACCGTTAGTCGGGCTTTATCAATGGATGGGGTGGGGAAAGAATGGAATTTTAGGCACTAACGGCTGGTCCAATTTTGGAATCATATTTGCTGCCTGGTACCCACAAATTGCCTACTGTATCATTATTTATCTGGCAGGCCTTACAGCTATAAATCCTGAATTGATCGAAGCAGGAAGTTTGGATGGCGCAAAAGGTTTCAAGCTTTTCCGCCTAATAATCTTACCACAACTATGGCCTGCGACATTCATATGTGTTGTTGTCACAACCATTGGTGCACTTCGGAGTTTTGACTTAGTGCAAGTAATGACCCTTGGCGAACGACGCTCTGAGGTTATGGCGCGCTATATGTTCGAACTTGGCTTCGGTGAAGGCGGCGGTAACTATGGAAAGTCAGCTGCTGTCTCAATGGTGCTCTTTGCCTTTATGCTCATTTTCATTGCCTTTTTTGTGACCCGCATGGTTCGCCAAACCGAGGACTAATTAGATGTATCCAGCTCCTATTCAAACATGGAAAAATGGACCTCGCACCTTTTACTGGATGGTAGTGGTTGCAGTTCTGGCGATATGGCTAATGCCAATTGCTCTGCTTCTAAATACAGCCGTTAAAGACAGTGATCAAATTACAGCAGAGGGAGGAGCCAAATTTTCAGCCCCGCAATGGTCAGATACTACCAATTTAGACTTTGTGTCATCTCGCCAGTTCTTAAGAATGCAGCAACAAGCAGAGGCAGCAGGCGAAACCCTGAAACCAAGTTTTTCCATTTCATTGCCGATATCCGTCGACGGTTTTAGCATGGTCCTTTTCTCAGGTGAATTTTGGAGGTCAATGCTTTTTAGCTTTATTGTAGTTATTCCAGCTGTCATACTGTCTGTAGGTGTTGCTACGCTGGCAGGCTATATACTTGCCAAGCATAGTTTTAGAGGGCGTCTCTTTATTTTCACTTTATTTGTAGCGGGTAACTTTGTTCCATTCCAGGTTCTTACAATCCCTGTACTTAGACTTATGCAGGATATCTCCGTGGCAGGTGCCTCTCCATATGGGAGCCCGGTCGCACTAATTTTGTTTCATGCTGCTTTTCAAACTGGGTTCTGTGTCTTCTTTATGAGAAACTTCATAGCTGCACTTCCAACCGAGCTTATTGAAGCTGCACGAATGGAGGGTGCCAATGAATTCCAAATTTATTTCCGGGTTATTGTACCCCTAATTCGGCCAGCCCTCGCCGCACTAGGCTTACTAATTTTTACTTTCGTCTGGAACGATTTTTACTGGTCGTTAGTTCTCAACTCAGGAACCAATAATCGACTTGCTCCGGCTATGCTAACTAACTTAGCGACAGGGCAATGGAAAACTCTCTGGAATGTAATGGCTGCAGGTTCAATAATTGTGGCACTGCCTCCGCTACTATTTTTCTTTTTCCTGCAACGCCAATTTGTTGCTGGACTGACATTAGGTGCAAACAAAGGATAGTAAAGCTTTATTCCAGCAAGTCCCTAATGGCATTAACTAACGGTATATTAGCCGGGGGCATCAAATTGGCATCGATTGCTTTGACCTTTTCCCATTTTAATGTTTGGCCTTCTAGCCCGACAGGGTCACCGGTCCATCGGTAACAGACATAAGCGAACATTGTGAGATGAAATTCTCCATACGCATGTGAAGCGAACGTAAGAGGCGCAAGACAAGAATTCCAAATTGTAATGCCAATCTCCTCCCTTATCTCTCGACATATAGCGAGTTCGGGACTCTCTCCTGGTTCAAGCTTCCCCCCTGGAAACTCCCACAGCCCCGCATGGGACTTGTCTGGCGGTCTCTGGGTTAACAAAACTTCATTGTGCTCGTTGATTAGCAATAGGCAAGCAACCTGCACCAACGGCAAGTCTCGCTCAATCCAGGCCTGTCCTTTGCACCCAAGCGCAATGTTTTCTCTATCAAAGTCCTGCTTGGCTAAAACAACACCCTCACTACCATAGCGAGCGCCTTGCAACGCCCAATCTTTTAAAACGTCTGTGCTGATTGGATTAGGCAACATCAAACTATTGACCTGGCAAACATCGAAAGCCCACTGGGCAATTAAGCGTCGCGCTTCGTAGTTTAAATTTGGCAGCTGAACCTCTAGACAGATGCTATCACTTGTTTGAGAGTATGGCGTATTATAGACCAACTCATCACTTCCGCGGCGAAGAAGATGAATTTCGTCTATCTCAGCTTCTAAATTGAATGTGAGGCTGTGAAATCTCATGAACGATAATCAGCATTTATAGATATGTATCCGTGGGTTAAGTCGCATGTCCAAACTGTAAATTTGCCGTCACCTGCACCCATCTTTATTGACAGCTCGATATCTTGCCCGCGCAGATGTTCTGCTATCGGTTCCTCATTATAATCCACGATACGCGCGCCAGCTTCTACGATAGGCAGACCGCCAATTGAGACCGATACAGTCGTGTCATCAAACTCAATACCAGATCTGCCGAGCGCCATCATTACCCTACCCCAATTAGCATCTTCGCCTGCAATCGCAGTTTTTACCAACGGCGAGTTGGCTATTGAAAAAGCTAAAGTTCTAGCAGCCTCGATAGATGACGCACCAGCAACGTCGATCGTAATAAACTTAGTGGCGCCCTCGCCGTCTCTTACAATCAACTGCGCTAAGTCACGATAAACTTCTCGCAACTCGGAAAAAAAGACAGAGTTATTATGTAGTTTTGCCCCTCGGCCAGAAGCAAATGTTAATGCCATATCACTTGTGGAAGTATCACCATCAACGGTTATAGCATTGAAAGTCTCTGCAACAGCACGCTGGTGCATTTCCTGTAGTTCTACCGCATTAATTTTTGCATCGGTGAACACAAACGCTAACATCGTAGCCATGTTAGGATGGATCATTCCCGAGCCCTTAGCAAACCCAGAAATTGAGACGGTCTCGCCATCAATTTGAAATTCACGCGCTGCCATTTTAGGGAAGGTGTCCGTAGTCAAACAAGCAGCTGCCGCTGCTTCTATGTCAGATTCTGGCAACTGCGATATCGAACCAATAATAGGGTCAGGGTCGAGCGGCTCTCCAATGACCCCAGTTGATGCTTGCCAAACATCACTGGGCTCTACTCCAATTAAAGACGCAATGCCCAACCCGATGTCTTCAACTGTTGCTTGGCCAGCAGAGCCGACTGCAACGTTAGCGTTACCAGCATTTACAATCAGCGCACGAGGCGCCGCTTTGTGTGCCAAATTTCTAGTCCAAGTCACAGGAGCTCCCACTACTTGGTTCTGCGTGAAGCTAGCCGCGGCTGTAGTGCCTGAAGGAAAGGTTGCTAAAAAAACGTCGTCACGACCCTTATACTTTGTGCCAGAGCTCCCAGTGTAGAATTGAATACCAGCAACTGGCTTGGCCCTGGGCAGGGTTTTTGGCGCAAGAGGGGATCGAGACAATGTCATGGCTTTCGGCCCTACCAACTCAAAACGCGCTTGTCACTCACGGGTCTGCAACATAGGGGCAAAGCAATGATTACCCACAAACCCTCCCCCCATGGTGCCGCTGCAGCGAAGCACTTACTAGATATACAAGCTGTTCATCTGCGTCCTGAGGATCCATTTACTCTCACTTCCGGCCGCCTTTCTCCAACCTATGTTGATTGTCGCAAGATTATTTCCTTTCCTGAGGCTCGGAACGCACTCATGGAAATGGCTGTCGAGTGTCTAGATCAAGCGATAGGACTGAAGAATATCGATGTATTAGCTGGCGGAGAGACTGCTGGCATACCATTTGCTGCATTTCTAGCGGAGCGAACTGGCAAACCAATGGTATACGTGCGCAAAAAACCAAAGGGATTTGGTCGTGGTGCTCAAATTGAAGGCGATTTCCCTGACGGAGCTCGTGCAGTTTTGATAGAAGATCTTGCTACAGATGGTGGTTCCAAAATGTTGTTTGTAAACGCACTTCGTGAGGCTGGCGCTCAGTGTGAGCATACCTTTGTAGTTTTTTTCTATGGCATAATCAAAGGAGCTATCGAGGCACTGGCTAAGGAAAATTTGACTCTACATCACCTTGCATCATGGCACGACGTTGTTGCTCTAGCCAAAAAACAAGGTGCAATCGATGGTGAAAGGTTACAAGCAGTTCAGAGTTTTCTCGAAGATCCCGAGGACTGGACACCAAACCTTTAAATTCGCGCAGATCGCCATCTTAACCTCACTTTTCTCAATTTAAAGAAGATAAAAGTTTGGGGCTAAAAGGTGCATCTTCTGGACGTATCACCCGCCGATCATTGCGGTCTTGCCATTCGATGAGCCCATTGGTTTCGCACGACCCACATTTTAGAGTCCACTCCTCATGCACCGTGCCACAACTCGCGCATACCCATGTGCTGTCTTCTGGCTCTTCCATAGCAACGGAAATCATTGCAAAGACCCGCTCACGCCTAGCAGTGAGAGTTTCTCCACCCTCCCCAGCACCATCGCGCTCAGCACGAGGCGCCTCATCCAGAATTTTCTGAAGCTTAGGTATGATTGCTAAAAGCCTTACCGCACGCAAAGAACCACCAGCTTGGGCACGTTGTAGAGCCTGCTCTGCAGCTTCCAGATCAAGTCTTTTTAGCATGAAGGCACCCAGCGTTACCTGCGCATCACGACTAGATGTAGAACCCTTAAATAATGCTAGTCCTGCATTACGAATTTTCTTCTCATCTTTTCCTGCTTTTGAAGCAGCTAAATACAAGTCAACAAGATCTGGGTGAGGTGTGAGCTTCCACGCCTTACGAATAAAAGTTCGAGCTTGAGCGAGGTTACCTAATGCAACAAGTGCCTGTCCTCGAATTAGTGCCGCCGGCAAATAGCCAGGCATTGCATCTAGTGCTTTTGCAGCGAGCCTCGCAGCCTTGTCGAAATTATCCTCTCCCAGCGCAAACTTTGCCTCATGACTGTAAAGTGGCGCAAGGCGAATTTTGACCTCGTCCCTCGCAATTAGTCCGTTTGCACGACTAGCTTCCAGTGCCGCGATACTACCCTTCGCGTTACCTTCGCGAAGCTCAAGTCGATAAAGTAAGTCTAAGACCCATGGAGCATCTGGGCGCAAAGCTTGCGCCGCCTTAACATGCCGAAGGGCCTCAACTTCTCGCCCTTGCCGCAAAGCCTGCGTTGCTAAGCCACGAAGGCCGAGAAACGCCGTATCCTCATCTTGCAGCAAGATTTTGAATTCGTCCGATGCAACATCTTCCCTTCCCTGCAACTGCGCACTTTGGGCAGCTAGCAAAGCGGTTAGACGTTGATCTTGCAATAGCGCCTTAGATGACCTCGCTAAGCTCGCTGACTCCCTGGCATCTCCTGCCGCAACCGCTGCTAAACCTCGAGTAAGCGCTTGATAGCCCCTCTCCTTGCGGCGAGCAGACCGTCGCTCTCGAATTCGCCCGGGCAAGGTAGCAAAAAATTGCCATACCCGTCCCCCAACAAGAGCAAAAGCAAGGGTGGCACCATAAACTGCAGCTAACACCAAAGCATTCAAAGAAAATTCTGGTAAATTAATGCCGGCTCCTAGCGGATCCCGAGGCTTCATATCAATTATGTACGAGTCATCAATCCAGGAAACGCCCCAGGCGGTTACAGCAATGAGCGTCAAAACAATGATTGATACAACTAAGCGAGACATGGACTAATTAGCCATCCTTTACCCAGAGATTATCAGAAAGCCAGCGGTCAAGTTCAGATCCTGCTGTTTGCAAAAGCGCTAGGGCATTTAGATCCAAAATTAGATCCGTAGCTTGATCAGCCACAACTCCATCGAGCAACTTTAACCAACTCGCAGCAGACGAATACTCATGGTCTATCAAATCCCTCTTCGCCGCAAATAACCTTCCTTGGTTTGACTCAAGATTAGTAGCTGGCGGTATTCGGCCAAACCCAAATCCGGAGGACCTTATCGCTGTACGATCAACCTCTATCAGGTTGTCAATTCCATCAGCTATGAATATTGCCGCAGGGATCGGCCTTTGAAAGCGATCACTACGCGCAAACTCTTGGAGAGTT
>Ga0213865_10000627_pt1 | contig 23874 bp, 20 predicted proteins | sample PICome_6_FD_160100 | JGI IMG/M metagenome (GOLD analysis project Ga0213865, IMG submission 160100) | Coastal seawater microbial communities near Pivers Island, North Carolina, United States - PICO282 | ecosystem: Environmental > Aquatic > Marine > Coastal | place: USA: North Carolina...
CGTGACAAACAGCTCCCCTGCCCGTCCATAAACACCCGTGTTGAAGTACGAGATTCCGGCATTTCCTGCGATGGTCGCACCCCGTGCAACATCTGCCAAACGCTCTGAAGTATAGCGCTCCTTCACATCCAATTCCTCTGCCTTCATCAAGCTCATCGCCGCCTTTTCCAAGGCATCGGGAACCTGGGCATAAAGTGCACTGTCCGAAGCCAGGTTGGTATAGATGTTTCCCCTGTAACGCCAGGTCTTCTCTTTGATGTTGGCTTTGGGGTCCTCGATGGCTTGATCGATGAACTCGGCCGCCTTGAGGTAGTCGCCGTCCTGATTGGCATTGTACGCGCTCACCACATCTTTCTGGGCAAACAACGCAAGGGGTGTAAAGGCCAACAAGGCCAGAATTTGCTTGGTATACAGCATGAATTAAGCTTAATCGAGGACAAATCTAGCACATCCCGTGCCAGACTTTTTGTCCCCGTTTATCCATCAATGGTTATTCCTTCATTCTTCGGTAGTGCCCTCCCCTTCGGAAGCGGCTCCACCCTCCTCACCTGTGGGGCCTTCTGCACCCTCAACGCCCTCTTCGCGTTGGTCTTCCTCCGTTTTTGGCGTGCGGCAGACCGCTGCAATGGAATCGTTGTTGCGCAAGTTGATCAAGCGCACGCCTTGCGTGGCACGGCCCATGGTGCGCAATTCATCCGCCCCTGTGCGAATGGTGATGCCACTCTTGTTGATCACCATGAGGTCATCCTCATCCGTGACGCCCAAAATGGCCACCAACTCACCCGTTTTTTCGGTGATGCTCAAGGTCTTCACCCCTTTACCTCCTCGGTTGGTAATGCGGTAGTCTTCCACCGCTGAACGCTTGCCGTAGCCGTTCTCACTGACGACCAGAACGTCCTTGGACCCGTCGACAATGATGACCATGCCCACGACTTCATCCTTGGGCCCCGCCAATGTCACGCCCTTTACGCCTTGCGCCGTGCGGCCCACGGCACGCACCTTCTCTTCAGGGAAGCGAATGGCCTTGCCGGAGCGCAGCCCCATCAGGATTTCGTTCTGCCCATCGGTCAACTTGGCCTGCAGCAGTTCATCGTCCTCACGGATCGTGATCGCGTTGATGCCGTTCGTCCGCGGACGTGAATAGGCCTCCAGCGTGGTCTTCTTGACCACACCCTTCTTCGTGCACATCACCACGTTGTGGCTGTTGACGTATTCGGGGTCCTTGATGTCCAAGACGGGGATGTACGCCATCACCTTGTCATCGGACTCAATGTTGATCAGGTTCTGAATCGCCCGCCCCTTCGAGGTACGAGAGCCCTCCGGCACTTCGAAAATCCGCATCCAGAAGCAGCGGCCTTTCTGCGTGAAGATCAACAGCCAATTGTGGTTGGTCGCTGAAAAAATCTCTTCGATGAAGTCCGCATCACGGGTGACCGCTCCTTTAGATCCCACTCCGCCCCTCGACTGCTCCTTGTATTCGGCAAGTCGGGTGCGCTTGATGTAACCAGCATGGCTGATGGTGATGACCACCTGCTCGTCTGGAATCATGTCTTCGATGCTCAATTCAGCACTGCTGAACTCGATGCGGGAGCGGCGCTCGTCTCCGAACTTCTCCTTCATCTCCCCAAGCTCGTCCTTGATGATGCCCATCCGGAGCGCCTTATCGGCGAGAATGGCCTGCAAACGACCAATCAACTCCATCAGTTCATCGAACTCAGCACGCAGCTTGTCGCGCTCGAGGCCTGTGAGCTTCTGGAGGCGCATGTCCAAGATGGCCCGGGCTTGCAATTCGCTCAGCTCGAACTTCTCAATGAGGCCATTGCGCGCATCCTCTGGGGTTTGGCTTCCGCGGATCAAAGCAATGACCTCGTCGAGGTTGTCAATCGCGATGATCAAGCCCTGCAAAATGTGGGCCCGCTCCTCGGCCTTCCGCAACTCATACTGCGTCCTGCGGACGATGATTTCGTGGCGGTGGTCGATGTAGTGTACCAGCATCTCACGGAGGTTCAACAACTGAGGACGCCCCTTGACGAGGGCGATGTTGTTGACCGAGAAACTGGTCTGCAACTGCGTGTACTTGTACAGCTTGTTGAGCACCACATTGGGGATGGCATCGCGCTTCAGCTCAAAGACCACCCGCAGGCCGTTCCGGTCAGACTCGTCCCGAATCTCAGAAATGCCTTCGATTTTTTTCTCGTTGACCAGGTCCGCGGCCTTCCTCACCATGTCGGCCTTGTTGACCTGATAAGGGATCTCTTCAACGATAATGACCTCTTTTCCGGTGCGGGTCTCCTCAAAACGTGCCTTTCCGCGCATCACAACACGGCCCTTACCCGTCTCGTAAGCATCGCGCACCCCTTCCACTCCATAAATCACACCCCCTGTCGGGAAGTCTGGCGCCTGGATGTGCGTCATCAGCTCGGGGATCCCGATTTCGGGGTTGTCGATCATGGCCACGCAGCCATTGATCACCTCCGTCAGGTTGTGGGGTGGCATGTTGGTCGCCATACCTACGGCGATTCCAGCTGCACCATTGACCAATAGGTTGGGAATCTTGGCAGGCAATACTGTGGGCTCCTGCAAACTGTCGTCGAAGTTGAGCGACAGGTCTACCGTTTCCTTGTCGAGGTCTGCAAGCATCTCCTCGGCAATCTTTCTCAAGCGCGCCTCTGTGTATCGCATGGCCGCTGGGTTGTCACCGTCGATCGAACCGAAGTTTCCCTGCCCGTCCACCATGGGATAGCGCATGGACCAGTCTTGGGCCAAACGCACCATGGTGTCGTAGACTGAGCTGTCTCCGTGCGGGTGGTACTTGCCCAACACCTCTCCCACAATCCTCGCGGACTTCTTGTGCGCACGATTGGACATCACGCCCAACTCGAGCATGCCGAACAGCACGCGGCGGTGCACAGGCTTCAAACCATCACGCACGTCGGGCAATGCGCGCGACACAATGACCGACATCGAATAATCGATGTAAGCCGACTTCATCTCGTCCTCGATCGAAATCGGGATGATCTTCTCTCCTTCTGCCATGTTGTCAGTGCTTTTGCCCCACTTGAGGCCCTAAATAAGCGTTACGCGAAAATACCGGATGACAACCCGCGGTGATGTTGACTTTGGCCCGTATTTTGAACAAGGCACACGTCCGCTTGTGGAAAATCCAACGCTCACAAAAAAATGAGCCCTTGTGGACGCGATAGATTTGATGGTTCGGGGATTTCCCCTTTTCTAAATGAACATGGACGCTAAATTCTCACCCCGCGTGAAGGACGTCATCACTTACAGCCGCGAAGAGGCCCTTCGGCTGGGGCATAACTACATTGGAGTGGAACACCTCCTCTTGGGCATCATCCGCGAAGGCGAAGGCACTGCCATTCGCATCCTCGAAGGACTGAATGTGGATTTGCCACGGCTCCGGAAAATGGTGGAGGGCAGCATTTCGCCCAACACGGCGCAATCCGGAAACGCCGGAAACATCCCTTTGGTCAAGCAAGCGGAGAAGATCTTGAAGATCACGTACCTCGAGGCCAAGACCTTTAAGAGTCCGGTCATCGGCACAGAACACCTCCTGCTTTCCATCTTGAAAGACGAAAACAACGTGGCCACCAAAGCATTGCTCGCCTTGAACGTGGACTACGATGAGGCCAAGCAAGAATTCGAAAGCATCCTGACGGACGGTGGCAACACCGATTCACCCCGCGCAGAATTCCCTGGAATGGCAGACGACGAAGATGAACCCCGCGGCCCCTCAGGCGGCGGAGGGCGCGGCACGGCTTCCAAAACCGACAGCAAAAGCAAGACCCCAGTACTCGACAACTTCGGCCGAGACCTGACCGCCATGGCGGAAGAAGGAAAGCTGGACGCCATCGTGGGCAGGGAAAAAGAAATCGAGCGCGTGAGCCAAGTGCTCGCCCGGCGCAAGAAGAACAACCCTATCCTCATCGGAGAGCCCGGGGTCGGTAAGAGTGCCATCGCTGAAGGCTTGGCCATACGCATCGTTGAGAAGAAGGTCTCACGCGTGCTCTTTGGCAAGCGAATCGTCACCCTCGATGTCGCCTCTCTTGTTGCGGGTACCAAGTACCGCGGTCAATTTGAAGAGCGCATGAAGGCGGTGATGAACGAACTCGAAAAGAGCCTGGACGTCATCCTGTTTATCGACGAGATCCACACCATTGTGGGCGCAGGCGGTGCCAGTGGTTCACTCGATGCCTCCAACATGTTCAAGCCTGCCTTGGCCCGTGGAGAGATCCAATGCATTGGTGCCACCACCTTGGACGAATACCGACAGCACATCGAGAAGGACGGCGCCCTCGAACGCCGCTTCCAGAAAGTATTGGTTGAGCCGACCAGCGTGGAGGAGACCATCCAGATCCTCAACAACATCAAGGACAAGTATGAAGAGCACCACTCCGTGAACTACACGGACGAGGCTTTGAAAAGCTGTGTCTCGTTGACTTCACGGTACATCACGGACCGCCACCTTCCGGACAAGGCCATCGACGCTTTGGATGAAGTGGGCAGCCGGGTGCACCTCAACAACATCAACGTCCCGCAGGAGATCATCGATATCGAACAGGAAATCGAGCAGGTCAAGGAGGAAAAGAACCGCGTTGTGCGCAGCCAGAAGTACGAGGAGGCCGCACGGCTCCGTGATTCTGAGCGGCAACTGGCCGAAAAGCTCACTGCTGCGAAGCAAAAGTGGGAAGAAGACACCAAGACCCACCGTGTCACAGTCACTGCTGACCACGTGGAAGAGGTGGTGGCCATGATGACCGGCATCCCCGTTCAGCGCATCGCTGAGAAGGAAAGCGGCAAGTTGACCCGCATGGAAGACGACATGGGCGACAAGGTCATCGGCCAGCCCGATGCCGTCCGCCAAGTGGTCCGTGCCATCAAACGCAACCGCGCCGGTCTGAAGGACCCCAGCAAGCCCGTGGGATCCTTCATCTTCCTCGGCCCTACAGGTGTCGGTAAGACGCAGCTTGCCAAGGAGTTGGCCAAGAACTTGTTTGACTCTGAGGAAGCCTTGATTCGCATCGACATGAGCGAATACATGGAGAAGTTTGCCGTCAGCCGGTTGGTCGGAGCACCTCCGGGGTATGTCGGATACGAGGAAGGCGGACAGCTGACCGAGAAAGTGCGACGCAAGCCCTACTCGATTGTCTTGCTGGATGAAATCGAAAAGGCCCACCCTGACGTCTTCAACCTCCTGCTTCAAGCACTGGACGATGGACAGTTGACGGACAGCCTCGGACGCCGCGTTGATTTCCGCAACACGATCATCATCATGACCTCCAACATCGGAGCGCGTCAATTGCAAGACTTTGGAACCGGCGTTGGATTCTCGACAGAAGCCAAGCAAACCAAGGAAAGTGATAACCGCAGAGGCGTCATACAAAACGCACTCAAGCGGGCGTTTGCTCCTGAGTTCTTGAACAGGATTGATGACGTGATCGTCTTCAACAGCCTCAAGCGCCCGGACATTCACCGCATCATCGACCTCGAACTGAGCAAGCTCTTCGGCCGCATTGAAAGCCTCGGATACAGCATCTCTTTGACCGATGCCGCTAAGGATTTCCTCGTGGACAAAGGCTACGATGAGCAGTTCGGTGCTCGTCCGCTCCGCAGGGCGCTGCAGAAATACCTCGAAGACCCCCTGGCCGAAGAGATCATCTCAGCCCAACTGACCGAAGGAGACAAGATTGAAGGCGATGCCATGGAAGGCCAAGAAGACCTGGCCATCCGCATCATCAAAGGCTCGGAAAAGCCCAAGAAGAAGCGCAAGCCTGCAGCCAAAGCCGCTGGAGACAAGGAGGACGACACGCCAAAGGACGAGTCCCCTGAAGCCACTGAGGACAACAAAGAAGAGGACAACGCCTGATGCGCGACCAATTCTGGGACATTTACGACCGTATCAGGAGCAGCAACCGCTACCTCCTCGCCTTCGGGCTGTTTGTGGTGTGGATGTCTACCATGGCCGAAGTCGACGTCTTTCGCATGATCCAGACCCGACTGGAGCGCAACCACGTCGAAGCGAGGATCGCTGAAACTCAAGCAGACATCCAAACATTGGATGAACAACTTGCCGAGATTCAACGCGACCCTCAGGCCAAGGAGCGCCATGCGCGGGAAGCCTACTACATGCACAAAACCAACGAAGACGTCTACGTATTTCGTTGAAGACGAGGGGGTTGAGAATTACTGCTCAGCGCCCCTTCGGATGCATCAACTGCTGTGGTCCCGCACGATGACCCACTTTAGGTTCTTGCGCGCCCACACCAAGCTGAACCAGCCTGAAAGGGTGTCCAAGCCCCCTGTCCGGTCCAATCTCCAGGCCCCAAGCATAACGGCATGGTCGACCCCTACAGGCTCAAGGTCTTGAACTTCAAAGGTCAAAGCCCCCATTTCTTGAGGTGTGGAGTAGCTCTTTTTGTAGTTGTCCAAGGTGGTCTGCCAACCATAAGATGGACCGCGGCTCCCCACGAACAACAGGCTGTCTGACTTCCAATAGGCCGACATAAAACCTTCGAGGTCTCCCCTGTTCCACGCGGCCTCTTGTTGGGCCATCTGATCCAGAATTTCCTGCCTGTCTGATGAAGAAAAGACGGCTGACATTTCTGCCCCCTCATGACAACCCGACAATAAGAGGAGCGCCAAGAGGGAGGAATAGCATCCCATCCCAAAGGGAATTGGGGACAAGCGCGAAAAAAGGAATGACATCATGACCGCAATTTGGCGCACAGCCCGCAAACACATCTGCAGGGCAATCAGGACGAACAGCAGGCCTATGTCCGGCGTTCAGACGTTGAAGCGGAAATGCATGATGTCGCCATCCTGCACGATATACTCCTTGCCCTCCACACCGAGTTTGCCCGCTTCCTTGACCGCCTGCTCGCTTCCAAGGCTCACAAAGTCATCATATTTCATCACTTCTGCGCGAATGAAGCCCTTCTCAAAATCGGTGTGAATGACGCCCGCAGCCTGGGGTGCCGTGCTGCCCGTGCGCACCGTCCATGCCCGCACTTCCTTCTCTCCAGCCGTGAAATATGTCTGTAACTCGAGGAGTGCGTATGCCGAACGGATCAGCTTGGCCACACCCGGCTCCTCCAATCCGATATCGGCCAAGAACATCTCACGTTCTTCGGCATCCTCCAACTCTGCAATGTCCGCCTCGATGCCTGCCCCAATGATGAGGGTTCCCGCACCTTCAGCCGCTGCCATCTCCTTGACCCGCGCGACATGGGCATTGCCATCAACCACCGCCGTCTCCTCTACGTTGCAGACGTACAGCACAGGCTTCCCCGTCAACAGCTGCATCTCCTGAAACATGGGCTCTTCCGAATCCTCTCGCTCCACAGCGCGCGCCGAAATGCCTTGCTCCAAAGCGGCCTTCACACGCTGAAACAAGTCGAGCTGCTTCTTGGCATCTTTATCGCCAATGCCCGCTTGCTTGGCGACCTTCTGAATGCGTGCATCCACCGTTTCAAGGTCCTTGAGCTGCAACTCCGTATCGATGACCTCCTTGTCACGGATGGGATCGACCGAACCATCTACGTGCACAATGTTATCGTCTTCAAAACACCGCAATACGTGCAGGATCGCGTGCGTTTCTCTGATGTTGGCCAGAAATTTATTCCCCAGTCCTTCACCCTTGCTGGCCCCCTTAACAAGTCCGGCGATGTCCACAATCTCCACTGTGGTCGGCACTGTGTTTTGGGGCTGGACGATGTCCACCAATCGCTGCAAGCGCTCGTCGGGCACATTGATGACACCCAAATTGGGTTCGATGGTACAGAACGGGAAATTGGCGCTTTGCGCCTTCGCGTTGGACAAACAGTTGAAGAGGGTGGATTTGCCGACGTTGGGCAATCCGACAATGCCGCATTTCAGTGCCATGGAGGAGCGCGTTGAGGGGGCAAAGATAGCCCCCGGACTCCCCCCCTCTACTTTCCCTGCTTTTGTCCACACTGCGCGCCTTCGGCCATCCCTCGATTTAATATTGCACACTCACTGACGCACCATTCATGGCTGAAAACACCCCCCACCTTACCGACCTCTGCACGCAAGTGCGCCGCGACATCGTCAGAATGGTACACGGTGCCAGCTCGGGCCACCCTGGCGGATCCTTGGGCTGCACGGACTTTCTCGTCAAGCTTTACTTCGACGAGATGCTCATCTCACCTGAAAACTGGAGCATGGATGGAAAAGGGGAAGATCTTTTCTTCCTGTCCAACGGCCACATTTCTCCTGTGTGGTACAGCGTCCTTTCACGCCGGGGATATTTCGATGTCAGTGAGCTTGCGACATTCCGGAAACTCAACACCCGCCTCCAAGGCCATCCTGCGACAGAGGAAGGGTTGCCCGGCATCCGGGTGGCGAGTGGATCACTGGGGCAAGGACTCAGCGTGGCTTGCGGCGCCGCCCAAGCCAAGAAGCTCAACGGCGATGACCGCTGGATTTACACCCTACACGGCGACGGCGAGCTTCAGGAGGGCCAAATCTGGGAAGCCGCGCTCTATGCCGCACACCACAAGATTGACAACCTGATCAGCTTCGTCGATTGGAATGGACAGCAAATCGACGGTGCTGTTGAGGACGTGATGACACTGGGAGACCTCGAGGGCAAGTGGCGCTCCTTTGGGTGGCATGTCCTCGAATGCGACGGCCATGACCTCGGCGCCTTGGATGTGGCCTTCAAAGAAGCCCGTGCAGCTGCAGGACAAGGAAAGCCCGTCGTAGTGCTGATGCGCACCGACATGGGCCGCGGTGTCGACTTCATGGAAGGCACGCACAAATGGCACGGCGTGGCCCCCAACGACGACCAACTGACTGAAGCCCTCGGGCAGCTCACCACACCGCTTAGCGACTATTGATGGGCACGCGCACCCTTTGGTGGTGCGCCACCTTGGCGACCATCTTGACGTTGATGCCCGAAAGGACATTGGCACAAGGTGGAACGTCAGATGAAGAATTGCCCACGCGCATCCTCTTCGTCTTTGACGCCTCCAATTCCATGAATGCCTTTTGGGGGCAACGGCGCAAATGGGACGTGGCCCGCGAGCTGCTTTCTGCCTCCTTGGACAGCCTCTACGGACAAGATGGACTTGAACTTGGCTTGCGGGTATATGGTCATGGCACCAAGCACGTGCCGGGAAAACAGGATTGTGACGACACCGAATTGGTCGTCCCCATCGGTCCTGGCCGCAATTTGATCATCCAGCAAGAGCTCAAAAAGCTCAGGGCCCAGGGCACCACGCCCATTGCGCGGTCACTCCTCAAGGCGGCAGACGACTTCGCCATGCGCGAGACACCCGGGAGGAATGTCATCTTGCTCATCACCGATGGCATCGAAGCCTGTGACGAGGATCCCTGTGCCGTGTCCCGCGCCCTTCAAGCACAAGGCATCACCATCAAGCCGTTCATCATCGGCATTGGATTGGAGGAGAAGTACCGCGATACCTTCCAATGCGTGGGTCGGTACTTCGATGCTTCTCGGCCCGAAGTGTTCAAGGAAGTGCTGAGCATCGTGATCGATCAGGCCATTCACAGCACTACAGCGCAGATTGACCTGCTCGACGACAGTGGCAAGCCCACCGTCACCAATTTCGCCGTGGACCTGCTCGAACAGCCATCGGGCCAACCCGTGCTAGAAGCCGTGCACACGCTCAATGCCAATGGTGTTCCAGACACATTGTCATTGAATCCTATCCCCCAGTATGACCTCACGGTGCACACCATCCCTCCGGTTCACCTCAGCGGCATCCAACTCAAAGCCAAAACGCACAACCACATCAAGGTCTCTGTCCCGACTGGTTTTATCGACCTTACGGATACCCGACCCCGAAGCGCCCTGCTCGAATGTGAAGTGCGGGTGACCCGCAAGGACAGCTGTGCCCATGTGCACACGCAGAAAGTTGGAACCAGAGAGCGGTACCTCGCTGGTACCTATGACCTCGAATTCAACACCACCCCCATCATCAGGGTAGAAGACGTCCGCATCAAAGACGGACGCATCGTTCCGGTCTCCATCCCGGAGCCTGGACTGCTCACCCTCAACACGGGCACCGCAGGATATGGCGGGATCCTGTACCTGGGAGAAGGCCAGCGCACAATGGTGGTGCCCTTTTCTGGACAAGACCCTTCTGGCCGATATCACCTTCAGCCTGGCCCCTACATGGTGATGTTCCGTGCAAAACACGCAACCAAAACTGACCTCACCGTGACAAGACCGCTAGATATTCGCGCCGGTGGCAATCACCACATCGACTTTTAACCATGATCGACTTCATCTCGGCCGACCAGGCCACACTCGACGGGCTGACCCGTAAGGACACCCGCAGCGGATTTGGACAAGGCCTCCTCGAAGTGGGCCAGTCCGATGACCGGGTTGTCGCACTCTGCGCAGACCTGACCGGCTCTCTCAAGATGAACGCGTTCCGCGATGCTTTTCCAAACCGCTTCAAGCAGGCGGGCATTGCTGAAGCCAACATGATGGGGGTCGCTGCCGGTTTGACCATCGGCGGACTGATTCCGTTTACCGGAACCTTTGCCAACTTCTCCACGGGACGGGTCTATGACCAAATCAGGCAGAGCATCGCATACAGCGGCAAAAACGTCAAAATCTGTGCATCACACTGCGGGCTAACCCTGGGCGAAGATGGTGCCACCCACCAGATTCTAGAGGATGTCGGCATGATGAAGATGCTGCCCCACATGACCGTGATCCACACCTGTGATTACGAGCAGACGCGCAATGCCACCCATGCGGTCGCCGCACACGACGGCCCCGTCTACTTCCGCTTTGGAAGGCCCAAGGTGCCCATCATCACTGGGGCGGACACACCGTTTGTCATCGGTAAGGCGCGGCGCGTCATGACCGGTTCTGACGTCACCATCGTCACCAACGGACACCTTGTCTGGAACAGCATTTTGGCCGCGCGTCAATTGGCCGCTGAAGGCATTTCTGTGGACCTGCTGGACATGCACACCATCAAGCCTTTGGATGAAAGTGCACTCATCGAGAGTGTGGGCCGCACCCAGTGCGTGGTTTCAGCAGAGGAACACCAACGCAACGGTGGCCTCGGTGAAAGTGTAGCGGCTTGTCTCGCGCGCCATCAACCCACGCCACAGCGCTTCGTGGCAGTCAATGACTCCTTTGGAGAAAGTGGCACCCCCGCGCAGTTGCTCGAGAAATACGGCCTTGGGCCCAGCGCCATTGTGGAAGCCTGTAAAGAGGTGATCGGCGTCAAGCAAGGGCTCCCCGCCTGACCCTTCCGAACCAACATGGTTTAATCCTCGGCGGGTGCCTTGACCACGTCGAGCGCAGCGACGGCACCGTACAACGTATCCCTGAGGGCTGAACTGGCCGGCATGAGGGGCAAACGTGTGTCTGGTCCGCACAATCCCAGCAAGGCACACACCGCCTTGATGCCTGTCGGATTGCCCTCGATAAACAGGGCATCCAACATCGATTGGTAGACATTTAATTCCTGCTCGGCCTCCTTCACAGAGCCGAACAGCGCCAAGTCCATGGCCGATGCCCAAGCATCGGGATAGGCGTTGCCAATGACACTCACGAGTCCATCCCCGCCCAAGGCCATCATGGGAACGGCATTTTCATCGTCACCCGACAACAGCACGAAGGAATCGGGTACGCCTGCTTTGATGGCACGGAATGCCACAAGGTCATCGCTCGCCTGCTTCAGTCCAATGAGGGCCGGACAATCCTGCGCCAATGCTATGATGGTCTCTGGGCTCATGGTCACCCCTGTGCGCGAAGGCACGTTGTACATGATGATGGGCAAGGGCGATGCTGCTGCAAGCGCTTTGAAATGGGCCATCATACCGGCTTGTCCGGGCTTCACATATGCCGGTGGGCTGACCAACAAGGCGGAGATCCCCTTGGGGTCCAACCTCGATATTCGGTCGGCTGCCGCCACGGTTCCACCTTGACCGTCAAATCCTGCAACAATGGGCAAGCGGCCTGAATTGACCTCCATGATGAAGTCCAATACCCGCCTTTGCTCTTCGCCTGTCAAGAGCTGGGCCTCGCCCGTACTGCCCAAGGCTACGATGTAATGCGCCTTACTGGATGCCACATGGTGAACCATCCGCTCCAATCCGGGAAAGTCAATGGAGCCTTCAGGGGTAAACGGGGTGATCAGGGCTACACCTAATCCTTGGAATCGCTTGCTCATTTCAAGTCGAGGGTTTTCAAATAATGGAACGCCAATTGTACGAAGGATAGCATGTCGCCATCCTCCGGCCAGGTCAACATGAAGTCCAAGGTACCATCATCAGGCCGCAATGGCCCCACTTTGAAGGCCGCTTCTGAACGGCGCATCAATGCCCATAAAGGCAGGTTCAAGGTGTGCTTGTCAAGGGATAACAATACATCCACGTCGCCCAAGGAGTCCAGCGCTATTTGTGGCAACCCAAAGGCATTACAATCGTCCCACCACAGGTATTTCACAGAGGCCATCTGAGGAAAATCCGGTGGAACATCCTGTCCGCCGCCCAACTTTTTGATGCGCTGCGCCCGTGACTTTGCATGGGCCTTCCGGGTCGTACCGGTATACGCCAAGATGCACCAAGTGTCTACCTCGATCCCATCCTGAAGTCCTTCCACCAAGCCCTTGAGCTGGTGGCGCTGGGAAGAGGTCACCGCAGGCACGAGGATGCCGACCCGGGTGTGGGATTCCAGCCGCTGCCCCTTGCGCTCACGCACTACAGGCGCTTCACGCTCCAACATCCTTCGCCCCAGGCGATTGAGCAGCTTTCTCATCGGGATTCTTGACAGACCAAAATACAGGCCTTGCTTCGATCAAACCGGAGAAACATGATATCCCCGGAGATACTTTCCAACGCCCCTTACCAACGCATGGGCACCTCAATCAACAACACCTGGCAATCTGATGTCGCCGCAATGCTGACAGACTGCGTTTCCCACACGCCGATGGCATCTCGCCGGCTCAAATCTTGACCTGCCACTTTCGCTGATCCTTCGAGCACCATGACGTACAGTCCCTGGCCAGCGCCGTGCAAATCCTGGGCGACGGCTTGACCCTTCTCGAGTTGGCCCATGTGAAACCAGGCCTTCTGGTGAATCTTGACCCCGGCCTCGCCGTCTGGAGATACCATGCAGGTCATCGCTTCGCCCGGGGGCGCCAGTTCATAGGGTTCTTGATCATACCGCGGTGTCAATCCTTGGGTGTCGGGGTATATCCAAACTTGGAAAAACGACACCGGCTCCGTCGGGCTGTGGTTGAATTCGCTGTGGCGCACACCGGTTCCAGCAGACATGATCTGGACATCGCCCGTCTTGATCACCGAAGCATTGCCCATGCTGTCTTTGTGCTCCAACGCTCCTGAAGTAGGAATGGACACGATTTCCATGTTGTCGTGCGGATGGGTACCGAAGCCTCCACCGCCGGCCACAGCGTCGTCATTTAAAACCCGCAAGGCGCCGAAATGCATCTTTTTAGGGTCGTGCCAACCCGCAAAGCTGAAGCTGTGGTATGTATTGAGCCAGCCGTGATTGGCATGGCCACGATCGTCAGCGCGGTGCACCACGAACTGCATAGGAGAATCAGGGGTTTCCATTGGTTCAGTATTCAGCGACCCGGCAAGGACTGTTCCAATCGCAGTCAATAAAACAAAACGCAAAATCATGAGTCCACGAGCCTGGAACGTGTTCAATCTGCCGCTTTCAATTTGTCGGCGAACAGCGTCTTGAACTTCTGCACCTTGGGGCCAACCACCGCCACGCAGTAGCCCTGGTCCGCATTGCGGGCATAGTAGTCTTGGTGGTCATCCTCGGCCACATAGAACGGCGCTGCAGGCTCTATCGTAGTCACGATTGGATTGTCCCAGAAACCAGCCTCTTCAGCAGCCTCAAGGGAGGCCTTGGCTTGCTTCTCCTGTTCCGCATCTTGCGGGAAAATCGCAGAGCGGTATTGGGTGCCAACATCGGCGCCTTGCCGGTTCAACGTGGTCGGATCGTGGGTTCGCCAAAACACTTCAAGCAGTTCGGCATAACTAACCACCTTCGGGTCAAACGTGATCCGCACAGCTTCTGCATGCCCTGTCCTGCCTGAACACACTTCACGGTAACCGGGGTTTTTGATCTGCCCTCCAGTGTAACCGCTCTCCACCTTTTCCACGCCCTTCATTTCCACATAAATCGCTTCCGTGCACCAGAAACAACCTCCTGCCAACACCGCAAAAGACTGGCCCTCCGGGGCCACTTTTGGTTCTGTCTGATGTGCGTTCATGTCTGTCCTAAAATGGGTGGCGTCTGTCGTACAAGCGGGTAAAACAAACGGGGCAAAAAGCAAAGCCAGTGCAAAAGAGAGAATTGAAGGTGATGTGTTCATGGGGGGGATTAAAATTTCACCAACACCCTTACAAACCCTGTGCCGGTCTTAAAGTTCTCGTGTAGCTCCATCCCCAACTCCAACGCCGATCTGGTGCGATAAAGCCAAACAGGTCGCCAGTAGCGAGTCCGAATTGACCTTGTCCTTCTTTGGGCGCATAGATGAGCGCCACTGGAGTGGTTACACCCATGGTTTCTTGCCAGCGCCAGCCCCCCATGACGTGGAAACCCACCAGGTTGATTTGCCCCCCTACGCCGATTTCTGTGGGCTGCCGAAGGAGCGCATCGTTGAGCGGGGCCGACAGTTCGATGCCCACCTTCGCCCGATCACCGACGCGCAAGCCGCCATTCAATCGGGCCCTCGTCGGCAAATCCACCACACGTCTTTCGGGGGTCGCCTCCAGAAACAAGGCTGTAGGTGCCAACCCCTGATTCAGCAAATCCAAGACCCCGCCTTGGGTTTCACTCCAATTCCCAAGCTCCGCCACGGGGTTTTGCAAACTGTATGATTCCCCTTGCCAGTCCATGCTGCCGAGGTCATTAATGGCCAAAGAAGCAAACCAAAGCCCGGCAATCTCTGCCCGCACCGCCAGGTCCAATCCCACCCCAAAGCCAGCCGGCCTCAAGGCGCTGCCCAATGTGGCATTCTCTGCGACCAACTCGGCACCAAAGCCCTGATTGAATGCGGCAAAAGCCGTCTGGTTCTCGACGTCGACTTCATAGTAACCACTGCCCCTGTAGTAATGCACCCCCATCCCAAAGGAAATGCCCAATGCACGGGATTGAATGAGCTTCATGCCAAATCCTGCCCCGTAAGACCGCACATGCTGAACCGCAAAAGAGCCCCCATCCAACAGGTCATACACAAGGGGGGCGGCACCATTGCTGATGCCCTGCTCCGCCATTTGAAACTGTTCATCGGTCAGAGAATCCACGGGGACAACGGTACCGTCCGTGAGGAGCACCGCATCATAAATCCCTGCCGCCGGGCCCAGCATGGCATATTCAGCCAGCGCTGAACTGGGGTTGAGCGTCGCAGAATAGCGGTCCTCAATGGACCACGCGACACCGCCCCGGGCCCCATGCCGGGACCAGCCTACCCAACGCAGGTCTACCTGAGATGATGTCCGTTCATCTGACAGCTGCTGTGCAATGTCGCGGCGGTCTTGCAAAGACCATTGGGTCTTCGAGCCAAAGGCATCTACCAATGGTGTGCCATCAAGCAATGGCGTTTGTACGTTCAATCCACCCTCAAAACCGCTCATGAACCTGAGGCGCTGGGCTTTGCGATGGGCCCTTCGCGCTTTGCGGTCCAGCGTATCCAACTGAAAATCGCCGCGCCACATCCGATCAGAAAAAGGGCGTTCCGAAGCCAGCAAGGACATATTGACCCCAATGGCATGGTGGCCAATCGCAGTCATACCCGGCACCGGGCTGCCCATCAGGTCGACCCCAGCTTGTGACCAGGACAAGCCAGGCCACAAGGACAGCGACAATGCCATGATTCCGAAGAAGCGCATGCTTCCACAGGAATGTAGAATGTTCATGTTGTCAAAGTACCACACGCCAGCCAAAGGGGTCCTCCCCTTTACCTCGGCGCAAATCATCCAATAATTTCGCCAAGACAGGCATGACCTGCCACTGATCTACAGGAGGCAGGTCCACGTCACCACCGGGGAAACCGATGGCCTCAATGGGCGTCATCGTCGCCGCAGTTCCCACTCCAAAGGCCTCTGTAAGTGCGCCGGACTCTGCCGCTGCTTTCAATTCCGAAACAGCCACCTTGCGTTCTTCGATTTCAATGCCTTTATATGCCGCCAAGCGCAGCACGGAATCCCGCGTAACACCAGACAAGACTGTATCTCCCGTCGCTGGTGACACCAACTTTCCATCGAGCACGAAAACCACATTCATGGTCCCGCTCTCTTCGATGAACTTGTGCTCCACGGCGTCCGTCCAAAGGATTTGATCGTACCCTTCATCACGGGCCATGGCCGTCGGCTTCAATGATGCCGCATAGTTTCCAGCCGCCTTTGCATAACCCGTCCCACCGGGCGCTGCCCGTGTAAAGAAGGTCTCCACCTTGACCCGGACATTGCCTTTGTAATAAGGGCCTACCGGACAAGTAAAGATGACGAAACGGTACTCTTCGCTCGGTCTCACACCCACGTGCGGCTCTGAAGCAAACATGAACGGCCGGATATACAGAGAACTGCCATCTCCATTCGGTGTCCAGTCCATGTCCACCTTGATCAACTCCGTCAAGGCGCTCAGGAACAAACCCTCATCCATCAACGGCATAGACATGCGCTCTGCGCTCTTGTTGAAACGGCGGATGTTCTCCATCGGCCTGAACAAGGCCACTTCCCCACTGGGTTGACGAAAGGCCTTCATCCCTTCAAAAATGGCCTGACCGTAGTGAAGTCCCATGGCGGCTGGGCTCAACGCCATGTCACCAAATGGCTCAATCACACCTTGCTGCCAACCTCCATTTGAATAGACCATCCGGAACTGGTGGTCAGAAAAGACACTACCGAAAGGAAGCTCCTTAAGGTTCATCGCGTCAATCCGGGATTCAGCGACAGGTCGGAAATCAAACAAGGTCTTCGTCAGCATGGGCCTTTCATTTAGGACACTTCAAACACACCGCAAAAGTACTGAGGAGAAGTGTGACCTAAGCCACACTCAATCAAGACACTATGAATTAACGCTCCTGACCAAACAGGAACTTATTCGGGCTCACCAGGCCCGACTGAACCGCGTACATGACAACAGCAGCTGTGTTGTTGGCGCCCAGCTTTTGGAGAATGTTCCTGCGGTGCGTGGTCACGGTGTGCGGACTCACAAACAGTTTCTCTGAAATCTGAGGATTGGTAAATCCTTCTGCAATCAACCGAATGACTTCGAGCTCTCGTTTGCTCAGGCTCACCCCCATGCAGTCAGGGTCCACAACGTCCAGCGATTCCAGGTCAATCCCCTCCTTGCGAATGGTCTCAAGGATCTGGCCACAGAAGAACTTCCGACCCCCGTGGGTCTCACGGACAGCCTCCACAATCTCTTGCAAGTCACAGTCCTTCTTGACATAGCCGTCCACACCGGCGCGCAATGCATGCACCAAGGTGCTGCCCCGCTGGGCATCCGTAAGCGCCAAGATGCGCAGGCGGCCCATCGCCTTCAGTTTCACGATGGTCTCCACAGAAAAGCCCTCTGCCACAAAATCAAGAATGACGACGTCAGGAGAAAAGTGCTGGACCAAATCAAACAGCTCATCCTCACAACTGGCATGCCCCACAACCTGGTCCATACCATGAGAACGCAAAGTGGCGTGCAAACCACATGCGACCAATTGGTGGCTGTCGGCGATGAGGATCTTGGGCATGACCTTATTAAGACTCAATCTATATAGCAAAGCTACATTCCAAAAGACCTTCTGTCAGCATGAGGCACACCTGCGAGCGCACAATTCTCAACACTTGTGATTTACAGGAATCACCAACCCATCATTGGCCGCCACCGTATTGGGGAATTCAGCCCTGGCCTCTTCCACCAATTCTTCCGCCCCATCATAGCGCGCTGAAATGTGCCCAATGACCAACTGCCCCACTCCTGCTTTGGCGGCAATGCGCCCGGCTTGCGCAGCGGTACTGTGAAAGGTCTTGGTGGCGCGCTCCTTCATCTGCTGCCCAAACGTCGCCTCATGGTACAGAAGGTCCACACCCTTCACTGCTTCAGCAACCTTCTCCCAATAGCGGGTGTCGGCGGCAAAAGCGTAACTCCGAGGAGCTGGCGGCATGTGGCAAGCATCCGCAAACAACACGGTGGTTCCATCGCTTCGCACTACGTCCTCTCCCCGCTTCAGCGCGAGTATTTCAGTCAATTCCAATGCGTATTTCCTCACCCATTCGCGCTTGACGCCCGGCTCCTTGGGCTGTTCACGCAAAAGAAATCCCGTGGTGGGAATGCGGTGCTTCACAGGGAAACTCTCCAATGTCACGGTACTGTCCTCAAACAGGACTTCCCGCGCATCAGGATTGGTCACCTTGAAATCAATAGGATAGCCCCGCACAGTCTCATTGGCCGCCTCGTGCGCCCTGACCAACCCTTCGAGCGCCGGGGGCCCGTATACATGCAATGCGCGCGTTCGCCCCAAAAGATTGAAGGTCGACAACAGACCAAAGAGCCCGAAATAGTGGTCGCCGTGCAGATGACTGATGCAGACGTGGTCAATCCGCATCATGCGGATCCGCGAATGGCGCAAGGCAATCTGGGTGCCTTCACCGCAGTCCAATAAAAATTGCTTCTCGTGCACATTGACCACTTGGGCGGTTGGATTGCGCCCAGGCAGTGGCAAGGCTGCACCGCAGCCTAAAATGTGCACTTCAAACCTCACTCAGTCCGCCTTCCGCGTTTAGCGGACCAGGGACAAGCGAAGGACCTCGCGGCGGCCTTCAGCAGTCAACTCCAAGAAGTATACTCCGGGAGTACATCCAGCCATATCAACCTGCTCACGCAAGCTGTTGACGCGCCACTGACGAACCAACTGGCCGTCCATGGAACGCAATACAGCTTGACTGCCCACTGAGGCATCGAGGACAAAAGATCCTGCTGTAGGGTTGGGGTAGGCTTTCGCCCCGACACCCTCAACATCACGCACACTACTGGTTCCATCCGTGATGGGGAATGGGAATCCAGAAAAACTGAACGGCGTTGCCAAGGGGAAGCCAAAAATCGTAGCCCACACCTCGACTTCCATACTGAGCATAAAATTGCCAGACACCGTTGGGACACCGGTAAAAGTGGCGCAGTATTGACCGCCTCCCAAGAACGTACAGGGGTCCGTGCAATCGCCAAGGTTGTTGCAAGCATATTCCAAGCCCGCATCTACAAACTCCAAGGTGTCCCCTGAAATGGTGTCTACCAAGAGGACCGCCACGATGACAGCAGAATCGATGGGCGCATCCAACGGCGTTTCGGGCACAACCTCAGAAGCAAACGAAGGCACCAACAGATGGACATCATCCGTATACTCCACCCCCACCTCGGCAGGATCAAAAAACGTCACTTCACCATCAGGAGCAAGGCCCCAAGGCTCATCCGCAAAGTCCACCGCCATGGGGTCACACTGGGCAGAAATTGTAACGCAAGCGAAACAGGCTAGGGCCAAAGCGGCACCGCGAAAAATAGAATTCAGCATTGTTTTGGTGGTTAAGATTAGAGGTCGCGCTCGACTTCCTCCATGTATACAAAATCAACAGCCTCCTTGGCCGTAGGCACAATTTTCAAAACGCTATCCAGCTGACTGATGCTCACCAGCTTCTCAACCGCTGGTTGCAGACCACACAGCACAAAAGAGCCCTGTGCATCGCGGCAGGCACGGTGCCCAATCAGCACGGCACTCAATCCGCTGGAGTCGATGTAACGCGTTTCAGAGAGATCGAGAACCATATTGCGGTGCCCTTCTTTGTTGGCGAGAACCAGCTCACCCTTGAGCTCAGGTGCACACAGTGCATCCAATTTCTCAACCTTGGCCGTCACAATGACCACCTTCTCCTGCTTTTCGACTTCAAATTTCATGTCACGAATCGGTATTGCCCGAAAGTAGGTCAATCCGCTGACCCACCCAATCGACCGGCGAGGAGATACAACACAGCCATACGAACAGCCACGCCATTCTCGACCTGCTCCAAGATCACAGCGTCGTCCCGGTCTGCCACAGCCGAATCTATCTCAACCCCACGGTTCATGGGGCCTGGGTGAAGAATGATGGGCTTTGAATCCAAGCCTTCAAAGCGTTCCTCAGTCAATCCATATCGCCGGTGATACTCCTCAAGACTGGGGAAAAAAGGCACTTCTGCACCTTGTCTCTCCAATTGAATGCGCAACACATTGGCTACATCGCACCATGCCAAAGCCACATCCATGTCGTATTCCACCTTCACACCGAGGGACTCAAAGTGCTTGGGAATCAACGTCACCGGACCGCACACCATCACTTCAGCGCCCAACAATTTGAGACAGCGGACATTGGACAAAGCCACCCGGCTGTGACGGATGTCTCCAAAAATGCACACCTTTCGGCCTTCCAGGCTGCCCAATCGCTCCGTCAAGGTGAAGCAGTCCAGCAAAGCCTGCGTTGGGTGCTCGTGCGTGCCATCACCGGCATTGACGATGGGCACATCAATCTTGGATGCGAGGTAGTGGGCGGCTCCGGGATGCGGGTGGCGCATGACGACCATGTCCACTTTCATCGCCAAGATGTTGCGCACTGTATCAGCGAGGGTCTCCCCTTTCTTGACACTCGAAGAAGCCGCGGAAAAATTGACCACGTCAGCACTGAGCCGTTTTTCGGCCAGCTCGAAGCTCAACCGGGTACGGGTGCTGTTTTCAAAAAACAAATTGGCCACGGTCAAGTCCCTCAAGCTGGGCACCTTCCGAATCGGCCGGTTGATGATGTCCTTGAAACCCCGGGCTGTCTCAAACACCGCCTCCACATCCGATCGTTTCATGCCGCGGATGCCCAAGAGGTGATGTTGCGAGAATTCAGCCATTCTGTTCTGAGGGATTCACCAATTCAACACGGTCTTCGCCACCATCGTGTTCCGACCACAATACCTTGACGCGCTGGCTGTCCAGGCTGTCCACACTGCGCCCAACGTATTTGGCTTCAATGGGCAACTCACGGCGGAACCGGCGGTCGATCAGCACGGCCAACTCCACGGTTTCCGGGCGTCCATGGGCCAGTAAGGCATCCATGGCAGCGCGGATGGTGCGACCGGTAAACAACACATCATCGACAATGACCACGCGCAGATCCTCTACGGTGAAGTCCAAGTTGGTCTGTGCCGCCATGAGAGGTTGGTCCCTCCTGCGGAAATCATCCCGAAAAAACGTGATGTCCAAATCGCCAGATTTGGGCCTGGTACCTCCCAAGATTTCTTGGATGCAATCGCACAAACGGGTCGCAAGGTGAATGCCGCGGGGTTGGATGCCAATCAGCGCGCTTTGCGCGAAATCTCCATGCTCCTCAACCAATTGATGGGCGAGACGATCCAGCGTCAACCGAAATTGGTGTGGGTTGATAAGGAGCTTGGTTGAACCCATAATGCGGCGCAAAAATAAGCCATATAAAAAAGGGAGGCCTCATGGGCCTCCCTTTCTTCGTTCAGTGAGCCGGACAGGATTACTCCTCGCCGCCTTCTTTGCCTTCCTCAGCCTTGCTGTCGTCCTTCTTGGCGGTCGACTTTTTGGCTGTGGTCTTCTTGGCAGCGGCCTTCTTCGCAGGAGCCTTCTTTGCAGCTGGCTTCTTCTTTGCGGCAGGCTTCTTTTCTTCAGCTGGAGCCTCTTCGGCGGCAGCTTCCTCAGCGGCCGGAGCCTCTTCGGTAGCGGCCTCCTCAGTAGCAGGAGCCTCCTCAGCGGCCGGAGCCTCTGCTGCGGGTGCCTCCTCAACGGCCGGTGCTTCTGCTGCAGGAGCCTCCTCAGCGGCCGGAGCCTCTGCTGCGGGTGCCTCTTCAGCCACTGGGCCATCTTCCATCTGCTGCTTCAATTGAGACAGTACATCGAGGTCTCCGAACGTGGTCTTGGCCTGACGCTCGTTGACTTCACGCACCGCACGCTGCGTTGCTGGGCTTGAACCCTTATCCCGGTCATCACGGCGCTTGCGCTCTGTGGTGCCGCCGCGCTTCTTGGCGGGTGGCTCCTCATAAGTACGCAAGTGCGACACGGTGATGCGCTTGGCATTGCGGTTGAATTCGAGAACGATGAAGTCCGCGATCTCTTCCACCTTGATGTCCGTTCCATCCTCGCGCTTGAGGTGCTTGGCCTGACAGAATCCTTCGACACCATAGGGAAGCGCAATGCCGACATTGCTGCCGTCGATGGAGACCACGGTACCCTTGTGGGTAGAGCCCACTTCAAATACTGTCTCGAACGTATCCCAGGGGTTCTCCTGGAGCTGCTTGTGACCGAGGCTCATGCGGCGGTTGGTCTTGTCCAACTCGAGCACGACCACTTCAATCTCATCGCCCACGTTACAGAACTCAGACGGGTGCTTGATCTTCTTCTCCCAGCTGAGATCAGAGATGTGCACCAATCCATCGATGCCCTCCTCCATCTCGACAAACAAGCCGAAGTTGGTGAAGTTGCGCACCTTTCCACTGTGCTTGGACTGAACAGGGAACTTGAACTCGATGTTGTCCCATGGGTCTGGAACGAGCTGCTTCATTCCGAGGCTCATCTTGCGCTCTTCGCGGTCGATGCCCAAAATGACCGTCTCGATCTCGTCGCCCACCTTCAGGAACTCCTGAGCGCTGCGCAAGTGCTGGCTCCAGCTCATCTCGCTGACGTGCAACAGACCCTCGACACCTTCCGCCACTTCGACGAAGGCACCGTAGTCGGCCACAACCACCACTTTTCCTTTGATCTTGTCTCCGACGTTGACGCCTTCTGACATCGCATCCCATGGGTGTGCCGTGAGCTGCTTGATGCCGAGTGCAATTCGCTTGCGGTCGTCGTCGAAATCGAGGATCACCACATTGAGGCTCTGGTCGACTTCGACCACTTCTTCCGGATGGTTCACGCGGCCCCAGCTGAGGTCGGTGATGTGCACCAATCCGTCCACGCCACCGAGGTCGACGAAGACACCGTAGGAAGTGATGTTCTTGACCACGCCTTCGAGTACCTGGCCCTTTTCGAGACCACCGATGATCTGACGCTTCTGCTCCTCCAACTCGGCCTCGATGAGCGCCTTGTGTGAAACCACCACGTTCTTGTACTCCTGGTTGATCTTGACCACCTTGAATTCCATCTGCTTGCCGACGTACTCGTCGTAGTCGCGGATGGGCTTCACGTCAATCTGGCTACCTGGCAAGAAGGCCTCGATGCCAAACACATCCACGATCAAGCCGCCCTTGGTGCGGCACTTGATGGTACCCATGATGATCTCGTCATTCTCCATGGAGGAGTTGACCTTGAGCCAAGCACTGTGGATACGCGCGGTGCGGTGTGAAACAACCAGCTGACCGTTGCGGTCTTCTTGCTGCTCGACGAACACGGGCACAGAATCTCCAACGCGGAGCTCAGGGTTGTAACGGAATTCAGAAGCACCAATGACACCCTCGGACTTGTAGCCGATGTTGACCACAATCTCCTTTTTGCCAATGCTGACAACGGTACCCTCGACCACTTCAGATTCGCGGATCAAGTTGAGGCTGCCCTCATAGAGGTCCTCCAACTTGGTGCGCTCCTCAGGATCCATGTCCTCCTTTTCGGAATCATCCTCGTCCCAGTCGTATTCATCACCGGGCACATCCAATTCTCGCCTCACCCATGGCTCAGCAGGCTTCTCCTCAGCGGGAGCTTCCTCGGCAGCAGGTGCCTCCTCAGCGGGAGCTTCCTCGGCAGCAGGTGCCTCCTCAGCGGGAGCTTCCTCAGCAGCAGGAGCCTCCTCAGCGGGAGCTTCCTCAGCAGCAGGAGCCTCCTCAGCGGGAGCTTCCTCAGCA
>Ga0213865_10000635_pt1 | contig 23793 bp, 23 predicted proteins | sample PICome_6_FD_160100 | JGI IMG/M metagenome (GOLD analysis project Ga0213865, IMG submission 160100) | Coastal seawater microbial communities near Pivers Island, North Carolina, United States - PICO282 | ecosystem: Environmental > Aquatic > Marine > Coastal | place: USA: North Carolina...
CAACCAGGTTTGGGTGATGATTTCACAGCCTCAATTACCTACGGTATAAATTTTGATAGAGGGTTTGTAGGATTTGCAGCAGAATACGTTGATCAAAAAATGGTTACCTATGCAGACAGACCTTGGACTTCAGACTGTGAAAGTCCCGTAGAGATTACTGAAGATGGTGAAATTAGAACCATGAATATATATTACGAAGCAACAAATAACGATGTTGTTAGTCCATGTGAATATTCTGGCGCAGGTTATGTATTCACCAATGAAACATGGGGTCCATTCATTATGAATTACTTAGAGGGGTATGACATAAACGATTATCTTACTATTCCAGACCCTGCTGATTGTACTTTTGTAGGCTCTAACCCAAATAATCCAGATTGGTATGAGTTATATTGGAATGGTGTAGTGCAGTGTTATCCTGGTTATCAAGACCCTGATGCTGCAGGATGGGTTGCTCAATCAGTTATGGCTGTTGCAGTAGATTTAGATGGTAATGGCGTACCTGATGTATCAAAATTTGAATTTAATAGAAACGGTCAAGACACGTTTTCTTCAATGTATCCTGACTTTACAAAACAAACATTCATGGCATATGGTGATTTTGCGCTTGAAGATGCAAATAACACAACAATATTTTTTGAATTACAGCATGCGGAAAAGGAAACTTATTCAATTAACGGTGGCGCTCAATTATATCCATGGGTTCCAGCGTCTCACGATTCAAATATTTTTAATCCAGATAATGAAGTAGGTTTTGATGCAGGTCTCATGGGAGCTGCTATTCATTACACTGACAGTTTTGTTTCAGCTGCTGATGCATTCTATACTGAGAGTTATAACGAAACTGTTGCTGAAGCAGGATTCGGTGATTTATATGCAGGTTGGTTTGGCAACTATCCCAACGGATCCTACTTTTGTGGTCATGATAACTCCGGAGATATTGATTGGCCAACAGGGCTCATGCTTTGTTATGCACCATCCGGCGCTATAGATGTTCAACCAGTAGTATCTGTAAAGGGAGATAGAACACAGGTTGTAACTACAATTGATCAAACAAGAGCTGTTATTGGTGCTTCTGGAGATTTAAATATTGATTTCGGTTCATTTAGAGATTTTTCATATGAAGTTTCTCATGTAAGAACTGAGTCTTCTGGTTACTCAAACAGAGTGGGAATAAGAGCTGATAGATTGTCATTCGGTCTTGGCTGGGATCCTTCTGATCCAGATTATGGTCTAAATCCTGAACTTGATCAAACTGTTGGTGAATCTTATGTACCATTAGCCACACCTCTTCCAGGAGGGGCTTGTGATTCTACTGGTTCTATTGGTGAAATATCTGCAGATGTTAGCGACGGTTGTGTTTCTATTAATATGTTTGCTCCGTCTTTATATAACGGTATCATTGGAGAATTCGCTACTCAAGCTGAAAGAGATTATCTTTTTGATGATAGAGAATTCACTACTGACATAGTTCAAGACGTTACTTCAGCATATGTATCTGGCTTTATTGGTGAATTACCAGGTGGTGATATTGGTTTTGTAGCTGGTGTCGAAAGAAACAAGACAGATCTTGAATCAATACCAGATGAAGTTGCTGATAAGGGTTTGTTTTTTGGTTATAGTGCCGATGGTGGTGCTAGAGGAACTAGTGTCATGGAAGAGGGCTTTATGGAGATTGGTTTACCTCTATTAGCTGGTGCAAGGTTTGCTGAAGAGCTTACAGCAGAAGTTTCAGCAAGACATACACAAGTAACTTCAAACAATAAATTTAATGGAGTTGAACAAGTTTCTCACGGTAAAACTTTTGCAGTAAAAATGAGTTACAGACCAGTTACAGATCTACTCTTAAGAGCCACTAAAGGAACATCTTTTAGAGCTCCAAACTTAAGAGAAACAGCCCTTAGAGATGAAGAAGGTTTCACTTCTATTGTTGATTACTGTATAGCACCACAAGCGGCATGGAGATTAAATGATGACAAGACCGCATACATTTATGACTCTTCATTTGATTATAGAGATCAAATAATTTTAGATAATTGTGAAGCAGCAGGAGTCAACCCATTTAATCTTGGTAATACTTTTGCATCTGGAGGAACTACAATTCTAAGCTCTCAAAGTTCTACAGTTAAATCTATTACAGGTGGAGCTGTTGGCCTCGAAAGTGAAAGATCGGATTCAATTACTTTTGGTTTTGTGTATGACATTCCATACACATCCTTATTCAAAGGTAGTGATGGGTCTACAAGAACAACTATTGGTGTTACAAGATATGATATTTCAATTACCGATACTATAGTTGAACCATCTCTTGGTTACATTATGTATGACTGTTATGTCGGCCAAGAAGGTTATGTAAGTAGGTTTTGTGACAATATTTCAAGAAATGCAGATACGGGTTATCTCGAAGAGATTAGAGGCGGTTTTTTAAATCGTGATGAAGAGACAGCTGTTGGTGTTGATGTGAATATTCTTCATGAATATTCATTTAGCGCTGGTAATTTATTTGTTGATGCAGGAATAGATATTTCAGCCAACTTTCCTAAAGAAAAAGCTTTGCTATACATAAATGATCAAAACGAAGAAGATTATACTGATTATCTAGGTCAGCCAGGTTTCCCAAAGAAATACATTCAGGCTAGACAATTCTTCAGAACAGGAGATTGGACATTATCATTTGCAACAACTTTTATCGATGATGTTGAACAAGATGAAGACCAAATCGATGATTGGGGTAATGCATTTGGTCTAGCGAATGATGAAGGAAGATTTATTGAATCTGAAACTTGTTATGGAGAAACAAGAGGTGATGTTAATTGTAGAGACGTAGGCTTTATTAAAAACTATGTAGTACACACCGCTTCTGCATACTACAGACGTGATAACATGATCGTTGGTTTTGGTGTAAGAAATCTATTTGATAAAGAACCGCCAATGGTTGATGGCAGTGAAATAACTTCTAAAAGTAATGTCCCGTTAGGATATGGTTATAATGTCAACGGTAGAAATTTCTTTATGAATGTAGAGTATACTTTTTAGTAAATAAAGTTATTATTAAGGGGTGCAAATATGCACCCTTTATTATTTTGGTAATATGAAATACTTAAAATCACTATTTTTACCCTTATTTTTAACTGCTAATTTATTATCTGAGCCATATCCTATTGAGTATTGGGCTGTCAGAGATGGAGTTAGTAATTTTAATATATCAGCAGATGGAACCTACGTTTCATATCAATATATAGACTCTAAAAGATCAAAACCTTTAATTCATATTCTTAAAACAGAAAATTTAAACGAATCTCCGAAGGTTATCGGTGCTGATAAAATGGAAGTAGAAGATCATTATTGGGTAGATGATTCTAGAATGATTATCGCATTTAGACAAAAAACACGTGAAAATATAAAAGGTTTTAATGAAGGTATCTATTCATATAAACTAGCTCTGCTCGATCTTAATACTAATAAATTCACTGAACTTGAGAATATTAATCGCACCGATTCAGCTAAAAGTTCAATAATGAGGCTTGTGAATTCTCTTCCAAAAAGACCTGATGAGATACTTGTTGGAATTGCTGAATCATCTAGGAAGAGTGGTATATCACCATACAGTTATTACATTCTAAATTTAAAGACCTTTAAACGTAAACTTGTTCTAAAGGGTAATTCTAAATATAGTAATGTTTCTTTTACCAATGATGCAAAACCACTTGCAGCATACTCGTTTGATAGAGCTTCATCTGAACTTGTTTATTATTTTAGGGATTACGAAGATATTGAAGACGAAAATGATAATGGAACATGGTTAGAGTACTTTAGATTACACGAGGATAGCTATGAAGATTTTAATCTTCTAGCACCTGTAACTGATGATAATTTGGAGTGGGATGAGCGTAGTATTTATGTTATAGCTCAAAACGGTAGAGATAAAGCCGGTTTATGGATTTACGACATTGTTGATAAAAAATTTACTCAACTTGTTTATGAACATCCGCGCGTTGATATTCGCAATGGTGTTTATCACTACGATAGTGTTGAAAGAGAGAATAAGTTAGTTGGCTTTTCTACCTTTGAAGATAGATTTAAGAGATATTATTTTGAAGGTGATATTTCTTTAGAAGTAGAGGCTCTATATTATCAACTAGAGCAACTTATACCAAATGCTTATCAGTTAAACATTGTTAGCTCGACCGCTAGCAGTGAATCATTTATTGTACGAAATCTTGGCCCAAAAGATCCAGGAACATTTTATCTTTACCATAATCAACAATTTGTGAAATTAGCTAATACAAGACCTTTTTTAGAGCCAGAAAAATTAGCAGATTTAAGTTACATCACTTACCCATCCTCAGATGGTACCTTGGTAAGCGCATACGTTCATACTCCTTTAGGGAAAGGACCTCATCCATTGGTTATAGTTCCTCACGGAGGGCCTTTTGTTTCAGAGACTATTACTCATGATAGGATTGCTCAATTCTTAGCAAATAATGGTTTTATGGTTGTTCAACCTCAATATAGAGGCTCTTATAATTATGGGCTAGAATTTCACAAAAAAGCATTTATAAATGGCGGTCAGGGTGGAAAGTTAATGCAGGATGATAAAGATTATGCAGCAAAATATCTTGTTGAAAAAGGGGAAGCTGATCCAAATAATATTTTCATGTGGGGTGGGTCTTACGGTGGATATGCTGCTTTGCATGCGGCAACTAATCCTTTATATAAGTGCTCGGTAGGTTTTGCAGTTGTATCTGATATGAGACAACAACTTTCATATTATGCAAATTTCATGAGCGGTTCTCAGGAAGAGCGTCAAAAAGCTTACAGAGTTGACTCCATATCTCCAATTGATGTTGTTGACGAGGTCAAGATTCCATTATTAATTATCCATGGAGATAAAGATCAAAGAACTCCTATTAAACATGCATATAACTATGTTAATAAGTTAGAGAAACTTAATAAAGACTATAAATTTGTAGAATTACCTGGAGCTGATCATTTTTTTAGCACTATGACTTACGATCACTTTGAAACAGTATTTAATGAAACATTAGACTTTTTTGCTACTTGTGGAGCTGACTAGTTATTAAAGAAATGTTTTCTGCAAACTGATTCATACAAATCATTGCCACCAATTAATATTTGGTTACCTGTTTTAACAACATTACCAAATGCATCAATCCTTCTTACCATCGTAGCTTTTTTATCACAGTACCTACATACTGTTTTAATCTCAATTATATTATCAGCTAATGCTAGCAAAGCTCTGCTTCCTGGAAACAATCTTCCTTTAAAATCAGTTCTTATGCCATAACACATCACATTAATATTTTTTATATCAACAATTTTACTTAATTCTTTAATATGTTTTTCTGTTAAAAACTGAGCTTCGTCTACAAAAACACATGAAATATTATTTAGATTTTCAATTGATTTAAAATTAAAATTATCATCAATTATGACTGCCTTGGCCTCTAGGCCAATGCGCGATTTAATTTTTCCTTTACTTGATTTATGAGCAATCTTAGGAAGAAACAATAAAGTTTTATTATTTTTTTCTATGTAATTATGATTAACCTGAAGCAATGATGTTGATTTACCAGCGTTCATTGTAGAGTAAAAAAAATGAAGTTTTGCCATATTTCCATATAATAACAAAGTATGAATGTCATGGAAGAAAAAGGTATAACCACGTTAGATCTTCATGGTGAAAAACATGAATTTATTTATGACATCGTTTTGGATTTTGTCTTTAGATATCAGTCTAAAATTCCTCTAATAATTATCTGTGGTAATAGCAATAAAATGATCAATTTGGTTTTAGATTGTTTGAAAAAAAATAATATAAAAAATAATAGTCCAAGATATGGTATTGTAAGAGTTGAGGGTTTTAATTGAGTAAGTTTGATACATTTTTAATAAAAAATCAGTTATCTGATGAAGAATTACTTATTCAAAAAACTGCCAAAGATTATGCCGAACAATCTTTGATGCCTCGTATACTTGAAGCTAATAGGAATGAAAATTTTGATATAGAAATATATGAAGAACTTGGTTTACTTGGTTTATTAGGCCCAACTATTAATGGTTACGGATGCGCTGGTGTTAATTATGTTTCTTATGGATTAATTGCCAAAGAGTTAGAAAAAGTTGACTCGGGATATAGATCTGCCTTTAGTGTTCAGTCTTCGCTTGTTATGGCTGCCATAAATGATTTTGGCTCTGAAAATCAAAAAGAACTTTATCTTCCTTCGTTAGCTGAAGGAAAAAAGATTGGATGTTTTGGGTTGACTGAACCAGACGCAGGGTCAGACCCTGGATCAATGAAAACAACTGCAAAAAAGGTTTCAGATGGTTTTAAATTAAATGGTTCTAAAACATGGATAACAAATGCACCTATTGGAGATATATTTATTATTTGGGCTAAAGATGAAGATGGGGTGCTTAGAGGATTTATTCTTGAAAAAAATATGAAAGGACTTGAAACACAGATTATCGAAGGAAAGTTTGCCCTAAGAGCTTCAGTTACTGGTTCAATTTTTATGAATGATGTTTTTGTTCCAGAATCAAATATTTTACCCAATGTTTCAAGCTTTAGAGGACCATTTACATGTTTAAACTATGCGAGATACGGTATCTCATGGGGTGCCTTAGGCGCTGCTGAATATTGCTTAGAGGCATCAATAGATTATGCGCAAACAAGAATTCAATTTGGTGAGCCTATAGGTACTAAGCAGCTTGTTCAAAAAAAACTTGCTGACATGCATACAGAAATATCTATAGGCCTTCAATCATGCCTTGCTGTAGGCAGAAATATGGATGCAAAAGTAAGCACGCCTGAAATGGTATCAATTGTAAAAAGAAATAGTTGTTCTAAGTCATTAAATATTGCAAGAAAGGCTCGTGATATTCATGGTGGTAACGGTATTAGCGATGAATACCATGTTGTAAGACATTTAATGAACTTAGAAGCTGTTAATACTTATGAAGGAACTGAAGATGTGCATGGGTTAATTATTGGAAAATATTTAACAGGTCTTTCAGCTTTTTAAACTTTAATTAATTTATTTTGTCTATATAAGATATGATCATTAAAACATTAGATCTAAAAAGAAATTTTCAAGTTGGATCAGAAAAAATTCAAGCTTTGAAGGGTATTAATCTATCTATTAACAAGGGTGAGTTTGTATCAATAATGGGACCATCTGGATCAGGTAAAACTACTTTAATGAATATAATTGGATGTCTTGATACACCATCAAGTGGCAAGTATTTTCTCAACGAACAACCTATTAATGAAATGAATGACAACCAGCTTGCTAAGATAAGAAATAAAGAAATTGGATTTGTTTTTCAATCATTTCATTTATTAGCTAAAAATTCAGCACTAGATAATGTTTTATTACCTATGAAGTATGCTGGAAAAAATTCAGATGAATCCATTGAAAGAGCCAAAGAGGTATTAGATCAAGTGGGTCTAAGTGATAGAATTAATCACGGGCCAACTGAGCTTTCTGGTGGTCAGCAACAAAGAGTTGCTATAGCAAGAGCATTAGTCAATAAACCAAGTATTCTATTTGCAGACGAGCCAACTGGTAATCTTGATTCAAAAACTGGAAACTATGTCATGGATTTATTTAAAGAATTAAATAAAAATGGACAAACAATAATCTTAATTACTCATGAAGATGATATAGCTCATAAATCAGATAGAATAATTAATATTAAAGATGGCTTAATTGAATCAGATCAAAGGAAATAGTTATGAATAAAATTATTACTAAACATTCTATTAAAGTTTATATATTATCTTGTACTTTTTTTCTGGCTGCATGTGGCTCAAACAATGAATCAGAAAAAGAAACCACATTTTATAAAAAAGAGAATGTGATTCAAAATAAACTTGAATTAAGTATAGAAGCTTCAGGAGTAATTGAGGCTATATCTTCAGTGGAAATTAAATCTAAAGCATCTGGCGAGGTTTTGTTTCTTGGTGCTGAAATAGGAGATATGGTTGAAAAAGGGGCAATATTAGGCCAAATTGATCAAAGAACCCCAAAAAATATTTTAGATCAATCCAAATCAGACTTAGAGGCAGCAAAGGTTAGATTAAGCAATGCAAAATCTCAATATGATAGAGGTAAAGAATTACATGCAAATGCAAGCATTTCCGACAAAGATTTTGAAGATATTCAAGAAAACTATGCACAAGCTAAATCTACTCTAGTTAGAACAGAGGTCTCTTTTGAAAATGCAAAAATTGCTCTAGATGACACTATTGTAAGATCACCAGTGAAGGGAACAATAATATCCAGAACTGTAGAGGTTGGCCAAGTAATATCCTCTCCAACATCAGCAGTTGGTGGGGGAACTGTTTTGATGACAATGGCAGATCTATCTAAAGTTAGAGTTAGGGCTTTGGTTGATGAAATAGACGTTGGCAAGGTTTCTATTGGACAGGTCGTTTCTATAAAAGTAGCAGCTTATAGAGACAAAGAGTTCTTTGGTACCGTATCTAAAATTGAGCCCAAAGCCATGATTGACCAAAATGTTACAACTTTTCCAGTACTTATAGATATCGATAATGATGAAAACTTATTGTTGTTAGGTATGAATACCGATGTGATTATTGAGGTTCTCAACAAAAATGTTTCTATTAGTGTTCCAACGATGTCATTAAGAACAAGAAAAGATATATATTCAGCAGCTGCAATTTTAAATATTCCAAAAGACTCAGTAGATATATTTCTTCAAGATTTTGTAGAGGGTGAAAATTTTAATAAATTTATAGTTATCAAAGATTCAAAAAAAGGTCCAAAACTTACTTGGGTTAAAATTGGATCTGCCGATTTATCATATGTTGAAATTATTAGCGGTTTAGATATTAATGAAAAAGTATTTATTTTGCCAAGTAAAAGTTTATTTGATTATCAAAAGAGATTTAAAGAAAGAGTTCAGGCATCTTTTAGTTTTGGATAATGTTAATAAAAGAATCTCTTAAATCAGCTACTATTTCAATTAGAACTAATATAGTTAGATCTATCCTCACAGCACTTGCAATAATTATCGGAACAGCAGCGGTAATAGCAGTTATTGGCATTGGTTCCAGTGCAAACAAAGCACTTGAAGCACAAATTGATGATTTCGGTCCAAGAACATTAGTTGTAAGCCCTGGACAAAATAGAAGAGGAGCAGTTACCAAGGGGTTGATTCCGCTAGACATAAAAGATGCTGAAGCATTACAAAAAAATAATGATCATAATTGGTTAGTTTCGCCCTATATTGCCAGAAATAGACAAGTAAAATTTAACAATGCAAATATCAATGAAAGAATTCGAGCTAATTTACCGATTCATTTTAAAGTTCGAGGGTATGATATCGAATATGGTCGTATCTTCACAGAAGAAGAAAATTTAGGAAGAAAAAAAGTTGTTGTATTGGGTTCGGACGTCCCTAAAGAACTTAAAACGTCACCGAGTAGAATTTTAAATAAAGAAGTCTTAATCGCTGGAAATTCTTATAAAGTTGTTGGTATTTTAGAGGAAGAGGGTAGCACTGGATGGCAAAATCCTGATGATGAACTTTATGTTCCCCTACTTACTGGCTCTCAAAGATTATTTGGTACCAAAAATCTAGACTCTCTTAATGTTGCTATTGAAAAAAATGCAAATGTTGATGAAGTAATGATGACTATTGAGCGCATTTTAAGATCTCAACATGACATAGGCCCGGGCGAAGATAATGATTTTAGAATCAATGATTACAGTCAATATTCTGACTTGAGAAGGCAAGCTACTGGAATATTTACTGCCTTAATTGCTGGTATTGCTGGTATTAGTTTAGTAGTAGGAGGAATTGGCGTAATGAATATAATGCTTGTCTCTGTAACTGAAAGAACTAGAGAAATTGGTTTAAGAAAAGCATTAGGTGCTACTTATAAAGCCATCATGCTGCAATTTATAATTGAAGCTGTTTTGCTCTGTGTAATTGGAGGAATAATTGGTGTAATTATGGGAACTAGCATCTTATATCTTTTCGCATCATTTAATGAATGGCCTTTTGCAATGCCTGTAAGTGCAATAATTGGTTCGATTAGCTTTTCTGCAATGGTTGGATTATTTTTTGGAATATGGCCAGCTAGGAAGGCTGCTAATCTTGATCCTGCAACTTCACTAAGATACGAATAAAATCTCTAAAGATGGATAATCAAATTAGAAATATTGCTATAACCCTTATATCTCAATATGGAGATGAAGCACAAACCATAGCAATGTTGAGGGCTGCTGAATATGCAGCAATGATGGATTCTTTAGAATGGGCTAAATGGGAGAAAGTCTCAAATTTAATCGAAACAATTCATAAGCAACCGCACGACGGCTGATACATATAGTTAATATCTATATTTTTTAAAATAAGTTAATCTTTGTGTATGAAAAATATTTTTAATAAAAAAATTATTATAAATAATTTATTGTCGGCATTTGGAGCTTTTCTTTGTATTAGTCTGCTCTCTTTTTTACATTTTTCAGAATATGGAGATGTATGGTTAATACCTCCTTTTGGTGCCAGCATGGTTTTAGTTATGGCAGTTCATGATAGCCCACTTGCAGAACCAAAAAATATTTTTTTAGGTCATACCTTATCGGCTTTGAGTGGAGTGATAATATTTTCATTAATGGGCTCTTCATTCTTTTCATTGGGTGTAGCTGTTGGTCTTGCAGTTTTTGTTATGGCAACTTTTGATTCAATTCACCCACCAGCAGGAGCTAATCCAATAATTGCAATACTGGGAGGTAAAAGTCTCTTATTCGTATTGATGCCTGTAGCTCTGGGATCTATAGTTATAATATTATTCGCACTTTTTTATAACAAGCTTCTTGGCCGAGAATACCCTTAATTAAAGTTTAATAATAAATATCTAAGATATATTCATCTATAATGGTCTTATGGCTAAGGGACCTATTGAATTAAAGATTATCAAAAATCTTAATGACAGCATGAATATATCATCATTAAAGATAATTAATGAAAGTTTTATGCATAATGTTCCAAAGGATTCTGAAAGTCATTTTAAGGTTATTATTGTCAGTGATGACTTCAAAAATTTATCACAAATTAATAGACATAAATTAGTATATACAAACTTAGATACTATCATGAATGATATACATGCTCTTTCTATTCAATCTTTTAGTCTAGATGAATTTAGACAAAATCCAGTTGTTTTAAATTCACCTGAATGCGCTCATAAAAAAATAATATGAAAAATTTAATAACTAAATATTCAATTTTTGTTGTTAAAAACCCTTTAATAATATTATTTTTAACTTTTTTAGTAGTTTTGACCGCATCTCAAGGTATTAAAAATTTTAAACTAGATGCATCTTCAGATGCATTAGTTTTAGAAGGAGATGAATCTTTAAAAAAATATAGAGAAAACGAGAAAGAATTTGGCGATTCAAGCTTTTTAATAGTTACTTTTAAACCTGAAAAAGAGCTTTTTTCTTATAAATCTTTAGATCAGCTCTCAGAAATTGAAGAAGCAATATCGAAATTAGATGGTGTTGATTCAGTTTTATCCTTGCTAGATGCGCCTATCTTTTTTCAGCCAAAAGTAGGTTTAACTGAGGTCGCTGATAATTTAAAAGATCTAACAACAGATGGGATAGATTTTCTTAAAGCAAAAGAAGAAATAATTAATAATCCAATTTATCGTGATTTAATCATTAGCAAGGATGGTTCTACTACTGCCATGCAAGTTGTTTTAAGGGGTAATGATGAGTACGACTCACTTATTGATAATCGTTATAAAATACTTGATGCTCTCAAATCTAATGAACCCATAACTAATGAAAGTAAAACCTTACTTCAAGATAATTTAGATAATATCAACAAAAGAATAAGTGAACTTAATGATAATGAGTCTAATTTCAATACTCTTTTAGTATCACAAATAAGAGGTATTCTCGACTTGCACAGGAATAATGCAACTCTATACCTTGGCGGTCCTGCAATGATTACCTCAGATATGATGGAATATATTAAATCAGATCTTATAATTTTTGGTGCGGCAGTTGCTTCTGTATTTGCAATTATGTTGTATATTTTCTTTGGAAATATTTGGTATGTAATCCTCCCAATATCTAACGCCTTTTTATCAACTTTTGTAACTGCGGGTTTTCTTGGTTATATGGATTGGAAGATTAGCGTTGTTTCATCAAATTTTATTGCTTTATTATTAATTTTAACAATCTCATTAACGGTTCATGTTTTAGTAAAAATAAATGAACTAAATAAAGAATCTGCTGATAAACAAAAATATTTAATAGAGGCAGTGGATCAAATGTTTCTTCCTTGTTTTTTTGCAGCCTTTACAACAGCTGTAGCATTTTTATCATTATTATTAGGGGAATTGAAGCCAGTTATAGAATTTGGAAAAATGATGGCATTTGGAATATCAATCGCTTTTATTTTTACTTTTTCATTCTTGCCAAGCTCTCTGAGCTTAATTAAAAAAACTAAAAGTAAAGATTATTTATCTTTACATAAGATAACCAATGCAATTTTAGTAATTTCTAAAAATAATACTCTTTATATTTATCTATTTTTTAGTTTCATTTTTTGCATTCTAATATTTGGAACATCAAAACTCGAAGTTGAAAATAGATTTATTGATTACTTTGATGAAGAGACTGAAATTTATCAAGGCATGTTAGAAATTGATAAAAATTTAGGAGGCACAGCGACACTTGATATTATTATTAAAGAGCCTGTATCTATAGTATCTGATGATTTAGTTGAAGATGAATTTTTTGATGATAATCTATTTGATGATGATAGCAGTAATGCTTCTGGTTATTGGTGGAATGTATATACATTAGCTCAGCTTGAAGAAATTCATGATTATTTAGATTCTTTGCCTGAAATTGGTAAAGTGCTCAGCGTTGCTAGTGGAGTTAAATTAGCAAGAATGATTAATGATGGTGAAGATTTGAATGATCTTGAGTTAGCTCTTTTAAGATCAGTGCTACCAGAAGATATTAGAGAAACACTTTTATATTCATATATTAATAAAGATGATTCAGTGGTTAGAATTTCAACAAGAGTTAATGAATCAGCTAAAAATTTGAATAGGAGTGAATTGTTAAAAAAGATAAATTCTGATTTAGTATTAAAATTCAATTTATCAGAAGATAGATTTGAGATTACAGGTTTAGCAGTACTCTATAACAATATGCTGCAATCTTTATTTCAATCACAAATTGCTTCATTACTTGTAGTATTTAGTGTCATTGGTTTCATGCTTTTATTAATTTTTAAATCATTGAAAATTATGATAATTGGATTAGTGCCAAATATTTTTGTTGCTTCTTCTGTTATTGGTCTTTTAGGGTTACTAAATATCCCATTAGACATTATGACTATAACTGTTGCAGCAATTAGTGTGGGAATGGCTGTGGACAATACCATCCATTATATTTATAGATATAAAAAAGAGATAAAAATTACTCATTCAGTTAAAACAGCATTGCAAAATGCACATACAACCACAGGAAGAGCTATTTTTTATACTGCAGCTACAATTGCAACTGGTTTTTCAATATTATCTCTTTCTAATTTTTTCCCAACTCAACTATTTGGAATATTCACGGCACTAGCAATGTTGATAGCTTTTATTTCTTCATTATCTCTTCTTCCAAATTTATTGGTGAAATTCAAAGTTTTCCAATAATATAGTTTCATGGGTCCATTAAAGGGTATTAAAGTATTAGAGTTTTCAGGTATTGGTCCTGGACCATACTGCGGAATGCTTTTAGCAGATATGGGTGCGGATGTAATAAGAGTTAATAGAATTAATGATAAAGATAAACAAAATAAATTTGATATTCATAACAGATCTAAAAGATCTATTGTTGCAGATTTAAAAAACCCTAATTCAATTAATGAATTGCTTAAATTAATATCTTCAGTTGATGTTGTCTTTGAAGGTTTTAGACCAGGAGTTATGGAGAAATTGGGCCTTGGACCTGATGAGTGTTTCAAGCAAAACAAAGCTTTAGTTTATGGAAGAATGACTGGATGGGGTCAAGATGGTCCAATGTCTAAAATGGCGGGCCATGACATAAATTACATAGGTTTATCTGGCGCATTACATGCAATTGGAAAAAAAGATTCTAATCCAACTATACCGCTAAATCTCATAGGTGATTACGGTGGTGGAGGAATGATGTTAGCTATGGGAATACTAGCTGCTGTTATTAGCTCAATGAAAACTGGAAAAGGGCAGGTTATTGATTCAGCTATGATTGATGGGAGTTTATCTCTAATGAGCTTCTTTTATTCTTTAAAAGAAATGGGTTTTTGGCAGGATGAAAGAGAATCTAATTTTCTTGATGGAGCTGCACATTTTTATAATACTTATCAATGCTCTGATAATAAGTATCTTGCAGTTGGATCCCTCGAGCCACAGTTTTATTCAATTTTGTTAGAAAAGCTTGAATTAAATGATGATAAGTTTCAAGACCAAATGAACAAAGAAATATGGCAAGAATTAAAAGATTTAATAGCAGATAAATTTAAATCTAAGCCAAGAAGTCATTGGGAAAATGTTTTTTCTGATACTGATGGTTGTGTAACTCCAATTTTGAATATGGATGAGGCTCAGGAATATCATCATAATGTTGCAAGAAATGCATTTGAAGATATTGATGGATTCAAACAGCCTGCACCTGCACCAAGATTTTCAATTGATAAATTATCGATAAAGCATAACTCAAAGAAGGTAGGCTCGGATATAGATAATATTTGTGACGAATTTAATTTAGATAGAAAAGCTTTTATTTAAAAAAATTTATACTATTTGCATATGTTAACTCAGCAAATTTATTTACATCAATTTTAACTAAATCAGCTATCTCTTTAGCTATATGCGGAAGATAAGAGGGCTCATTTCTATTATTTATTGGTTTATCGTTAAGGTTTCTGGGAATTAAATATGGACAGTCAGTTTCAATCATTAGTTTTTCAACGGGAATATTAATTAATGATTTTCTTAAATCAACATTTCTTCTTTCATCACATATCCAGCCAGTAAGACCGATATAAAATCCCATATTTAAATAATCGTCTAACTCTTTTTGTGTTCCTGTAAAACAGTGCAAAACAGCTCTCGGGATATTATCTTTATATTTTTTAACAATTTTCATAAAATCAGCATGAGCATTTCTTTGATGTAAAAATAACGGCTGGTTATTATCAATGGCAATCTTAATTTGTTCTTCAAAAGCGAATAGTTGCTCTTCATAAGATGATATATTTCTAAAAAAGTCTAAACCAGTTTCTCCAACACTATGAGGTTTATACTTTTCTATGAGGTATTTCATTTCTTTAGAAGATGATAAATTAAATTCATTTGCGTGATGCGGATGAACACCAATAGTAAAAAAACATGAATCTTTGTTGTTTAGATATATTTGGTGAACTTTTTCTACATCTTTTAAAGAAGCAGATACAACCAAAAATTTTGTAACCTTTTTTTCTTTCGCTCTTTGAATAACATCATCTAGATCCTTATCAAAACGATCACTAGAAAAGTTACAGGCTATATCAAATAAATTATTCATATGGTTCGTATAATTTCTTTTAAATGGGATTATGAACTAAAATTGTTTAATCATGAATCAATTTGATCAATTTCAAAATGCTTTATTGCTAGAACCAATTGCTGAAAATAAATATACAGCAAATCTTGATTCTAGATATTTTGTTGGCAAAACTCCTCATGGCGGTTATTTAAATGCGTTAATGCACAAGGCTTTAATATTATCTGTACCACATTCAGTTGCAATAAGCTCATCAATACAATATTTAAATAGGATTGAAAATAAAGATGTAGTTTTAGAAGTTGAAATTTTTAAAATATCTAAAGGTAGCTCATCAGGCCTAGTTAAACTTAGCCAAGATAATAAAATCTGCACTGTTTTTAATGCTATTTGTTCTGATTTTGAACACATGAAAGGGTTTAATGGTCTTTTAACCAATCTACCTGATCTATATAAAAAAACTCCAATGAAAGATTATAAAAATTTAAACTATGATGTAATCTCTCCTGGTTTTACTCCTTCATTTATTCATCAATTAACTTGTACTGTTCATCCAAATCATGCATGGTGGGATAGAGATATAGGTGAGGATCATGCTGAAGCTCGATGTTCTGCATACATGCAAATGGACGGAGGGGTGCCAGATCAATTTGTTTTAGCATTTTATGTTGATGTTGCACCACCAGTAGTATCTAATAAATATGGACCATTAGGCTGGATACCAACTTATAGCTTAACAACCCATATAAGACAGTTACCAACTACTGAAATTTTATTTGTTGATTTTGTAGCTAAAGATATAAATAAAGGATATTTTGAGCAAGATTGTAATATTTGGGATTTAAATGAAAATTTAGTTGCTTCAAGTCGACAACTAACTAGAATACTAAAATCAGAAGAAAAACTATCTAAGTAGAAGGAAAAATTATGCAATTCAAAGGAACTAAAAATTATATTGCTACAGAAGATTTAAGCATGGCTGTCAATGCATCAATCGCACTTGAGAGACCTCTTTTAATTAAAGGCGAGCCAGGTACGGGCAAAACCCTACTTGCTGTTGAAGTTGCAAAAGCATTAGATATGGAACTTATAGAGTGGCATATTAAATCTACCACAAAAGCATCTCAGGGTTTGTATGAATATGATGCTGTTACTAGGCTTAGAGACTCCCAGCTTGGCGATGAAAGAGTCAAAGATATAAGTAACTACATTAAAAAAGGTAAATTATGGGAAGCATTTACCTCAGAAAAACAGGTTGTATTATTAATTGATGAAATTGATAAAGCAGATATTGAATTTCCAAATGACTTACTGCAAGAAATAGATAGAATGGAATTTTTTTGTTATGAAACAGGGGAAACTATAAAAGCTAAACATAGGCCCTTGATTGTGATGACTTCTAATAATGAAAAAGAACTTCCAGACGCTTTTTTAAGACGATGCTTCTTTCATTATATTCAGTTTCCTGACAGAGAAACAATGAATAAGATTGTTTCAGTGCATTATCCAAAAATTAAAAAGAAACTTGTAAATGAAGCATTAGAAATATTTTTCGATTTAAGAAAAATACCTGGCCTTAAGAAAAAACCTTCTACATCTGAACTAATTGATTGGTTGAAGCTTTTATTGTCTGATGATATGCCAGATGAAATCTTAAAAAATGCTGATTCTTCTAAGGCTATTCCTCCACTATATGGTGCTTTACTTAAAAATGAACAAGATGTTCAGCTTTTGGAGCGTCTTGCCTTTATGTCACGAAGAGAATCTGCAAGTAAATAAATGCTAATTAACCTTTTTCAAACTGTAAGATCCTCTGGAGTGCCATGTACATTGAGAGAGTTACTTGATTTGTTAGGAGCTTTAGAAAATCAATTGGTGTATGCAAATATTGATGATTTTTATTATTTATCTAGAGCAATTTTAGTAAAAGATGAAAAACACTATGATAAATTTGATAAAGCCTTTGATATATATTTTAAGGGAATCGAAAAGCTTGAAGATGTGTTCCAAGCATTAATTCCTGAAGATTGGTTGAGAAAAGCCTTTGAAAAAGAATTAGACCCAGAAGAACTTAAAAAAATTAAATCACTTGGAGGTCTTGATAAACTTCTTGAAGAGTTCAAAAAAAGGCTTGAAGAGCAAAAAGAAAGACATGAGGGTGGAAATAAGTGGGTAGGTACAAATGGTACTTCTCCATTTGGTCATGGCGGTCAAAACCCCGAGGGAATTAGAGTTGGAGGAGAAGGTGGTCAAAAAAGTGCAATCAAAGTATGGGAGCAAAGACAATATAGTAATTTAGATGATTCTATAATTATTGGTATAAGAGACATTAAAATGGCTCTTAGAAGACTTCGTAAATTTGCTCGTCAAGGTAATGATTTAGAATTAGATATGGACGGTACTATCAAATCTACAGCAAAAAATGCTGGATATTTAGATATACATATGGTCCCAGAAAGATCAAATACTGTAAAAGTTATTGTACTCTTTGATGTTGGTGGTTCAATGGATCCATATATAAAGTTATGTGAAGAGTTATTCTCTGCGATTAAAACCGAATTCAAGCATTTAGAATATTATTATTTTCATAATTGCATTTATGAATCGGTATGGAAAGATAATTTAAGACGTTCTCAAGAACGATTCTTGGTACAAGATATGATAAACAAATACTCATCAGATTATAAAGTTATTGTTGTAGGAGATGCCACAATGGCGCCATATGAAATAACAAATCCTGGTGGAAGCATTGAGCATTGGAATGAAGAGGCTGGTCATGTTTGGATTAAAAGATTATCTGATCATTTTGATAATATTGCATGGCTCAATCCTGTACCAGATGATCATTGGGACTATACATCATCGGTATGTATTTTAAGAGATTTATTTGATAATAGAATGTATCCTTTAACACTGAAGGGTTTAGAGGAAGGAATGGCTGAATTATCAAAATAATAAGGGGGAAATAATATGAATAATAACGGGATAAAATGGGGTCCATTTAGATTAAGGATTCCCTTCATTCACACAAAATTACTAACCGCAGAATTTCTTCAAGGTATGGTTATATCAGGTGCAACTGCTCTTGCTGCAGCTCCTGTTGGAATGGCTTTAGGTCTATCATTAAATGAAGCAATTGCCGCATGTTTTATTGCAAGTGTCTTAATTACTTCAAGTCCAATTATTTTTGGAGAACCAATGGCCGCTGGATGGATAACTCCTGCTTTGCCGTTAGTTATAGGTTTTTTTATCGCTAAAGGAATGTTTGATGGTGTCTATCGGGTTGAGACATTCCATTACATGTCAGCAATGGCAATAGAGTTTACTTTTCTTGTTTTAATATTAGGTTTAACTGGTATTGGTAAATTAATTGTAGAAAAAGTTCCAAATGGTCTTAAATCAGGAATTATTCTAGGTGCTGCTTTAGCTGCTTTTTATCAAATATTCTTTAGTGATTTTGAGCGTTATATTGGTAATGCTCCTGTATCTATGATTTCTGCTTTGTTAATTTGTACTATTACAACTTTTTCAGAACCTTTTAAAAGGTTAGCTCAAAACAACAAAATTCTTGCCCTTATTGGGTCTTTGGGTTTGTTACCAGGATTTATTGTTGCCGCATTTGTTGGTTATTTTACTGGAGAAATTAGTTGGAATATAGAATGGGGTTTAGCTGTTCCAGCAGTAGGTGATGTCTATACTCAAACTTCACCATTATCTATAGGTCTTCCTCCAGCTGCAATGTATCTGGAAGTTTTGCCACTCGTAATAATTGGTTATCTATTATTATTTGGTGATTTTGTTACAGGTATAGAAGTTATTAAAGAAGGTCAGGAAAAAAGACCGGATGAAATAATAGATATAGATATAAATAGATCACATAATAGTGTTGGTATTAGAAATGCACTTGGAGCTATTATCAATCCTTTTTTCCCTACTCAAGGAGCTTTATGGACCGGTGTCCATGTTGTTATTGTTGAAAGATGGAAACATGGCAGAGAAGCTATGGGCTCATTATTTGATGGTATACATTCTTATTATTTAATGGGAATCCCTTTTTTATTTTTTGTAGTTCCATTTATTGATGTGATGGAGCCATTAATGATAGTTGCTCTAGGAGTAACGCTTATTTTAACAGGATTAGCGTGCTCATATATTGCAATGTCACTTGCTACTAAAAATTCTGAAAAGGCAGTATCTTTAATTACTGCAGTTTTAATAGCTTTTGGTGGAGAATATATGTGGCTTGGAATATTGATTGGGCTTATTTTAAGTTATGCACTAGTAGACAATAATATAGAAAATGGCTGAATTCGCACTTGAGATCAATAACTTAAAAAAAGTATATGACAACAATGTCGTTGCTCTGAAGGGCATTGATCTTAAAGTAACAAAAGGTGACTTTTATGCTTTACTTGGTCCTAATGGTGCTGGTAAGTCATCAACAATTGGAATTATAGGATCACTTGTAACAAAAAGTGGCGGCACAGTCTCAGTTTTTGGAAATGATATTGATAGAGATTTAAATAAAGCAAAATCATTATTGGGTGTTGTTTCACAAGAGATTAATTTCTCACAGTTTGAAAAAGTTTTAGATATTGTTGTTACTCAGGCTGGTTTTTATGGAATTCCAAAATCTGTAGCAATGCCAAAAGTCGAAAGTATTCTTAAAAGATTGAGTCTATGGGATAAAAGAAATTTTCAAGCAAGAACCTTATCAGGTGGATATAAAAGAAGATTAATGATAGCAAAAGCAATAATTCATGAACCAAAATTATTAATCTTAGACGAACCAACTGCAGGAGTAGATATTGAGTTAAGAAGAGAAATGTGGTCTTTCTTGAAAGAAATAAATAAAAATGGCACTACTATTATTTTGACTACACACTATCTTGAAGAGGCCGAACAATTATGTAGAAATATTGGCATTATTGATAAAGGTTCTATTGTTGCAAATACCAGTATGAAGGATTTATTGGGAACACTTAATGTTCAGGGTTTTGTTTTTGACCTGCATCAACCTTTAGAGCAAGCTCCAATAATTGAGGGCTTTCCATTAAAACTAGAAGATCCATTAACACTAGTTGCAGCAGTTAATAAGGATAGATCAATTAATGCACTTTTTTCTGAACTCACAAAATTAAATATAAAAATTAAATCAATGAGAAATGAATCAAATAGGCTAGAGGAGTTATTTATTGAGATGGTGAATTCTAGTGAAAAATAACTTTAGCGTATCAGTGTCTCTATGGACCTTAACAGTAAAGGAAGTAAGGCGATTTCTTAGGATATGGGTTCAAACACTTGTTCCACCTGCGGTAACAATGTCATTGTATTTTGTTATTTTTGGTTCGTTGATTGGTCCGAGAATTGGCTCTATGGATGGTTTTGATTACATCCAGTACATGATTCCTGGATTAATTATGTTATCAGTTATCACTAATTCTTATAACAATGTAGTTTCCTCTTTTTATTCAGTTAAGTTTCAAAAATCTATTGAAGAGCTTTTAATCTCACCTATGCCTAATTGGGCTATCCTCCTAGGATTTGTTCTTGGGGGAGTATGTAGAGGAGTGCTAATTGGAATAATAGTATTTGGTGTAAGTTTACTATTTTATCCAGATTTCACAGTTGCAAACCCTTCACTTACAATAATGGTGTTATTTTTAACTTCAATATTGTTTTCATTAATGGGATTTATCAATGCAGTCTTTGCTGATAGCTTTGATGATATTTCTATCATTCCTACTTTTATACTTACCCCTTTAATCTATTTAGGAGGAGTTTTTTATTCAATTAATATCCTGCCTGAAACCTGGAGATCGATTTCAATGGCTAATCCAATGTTATATGTTGTTAATACTTTTAGAGAGGGTATGTTGGGAGTAAGCGATGTATCAATATCATTTTCTCTTGGTATGATTATTGCTTTTATTTTAATACTTACAGCATCATGTCTTTATTTATTAAAGAAAGGAACAGGAATAAGACAATGAAAACTAAATATCTTGGTAAAAATAATAATAAACCACTTACTGGCTATAAAATTCTTGATCCAATATTAAGAAATATCAATGGTCTGAGTTATGGGCATGATATTTGGAATGCATATGAATTTAGCTACTTAGACTCAAATAAACAACCAACCTTAAAAGTCCTAGAAATAAAAATACCTGCTTCATCTGAGTACATAGTTGAATCAAAGTCACTAAAACTTTATTTGAATTCCTTTTATAAAAAAACTTTTATAAATGAAAAAGATGTTCTTTTAAGAATAGAAAAAGATCTTACAAAAATTACAAAAACTAACGTTGAAATTAGGTTTGTAAATAAATTTCATATAGAGCCTAAATCCTTAAATCTAAATACAACATCAAGAAAATTTACTAAACCAAATTATCCCATTTGCTTTGACGGTTTTAGGTCTATTTGTCCTGTAACATCACAGCCTGATTTTGCAAAAATTTATATTCTCACATCAACTAAAATTGAAATTCAATGGCTTAGAAAATTTTTGTCTTCATTTAAAGAGAGTGGTGAATTTCATGAACAATGTATAGAAGATATATTTTCAAAATTACAAAGTAAATATTCGCAAGAAAAATTTGAAGTATGCGGTAGATTCTTAAGAAGAGGTGGAATTGATATTAACCCAATTAGATCATCTAAAAAATCACTTTTTTTTAAAAATTTTAGAGCATTTAATCAATAAAAAAACTACTCAAACTGTTGTAGAATGCTTCATTCGGAGAGATGGCAGAGTGGTCGATTGCGCTACCTTGGAAAGGTAGTAACTGGGTAACTGGTTCCGGGGTTCGAATCCCCGTCTCTCCGCCAAACATTGATGATACTGAATTAAGTGTTAATATTACACTTATGAATTCTAAATATATTCAGCAATTATCTAATATTCTTCAAATGCTTGAGAATATTGATCATGATTTAAATCTTGTTGGTTACAATGAAACCGAAAAAAAGATTTTTTACACAATTGCAAATAATATTCATACAAATAAAAAATGTAATATTACCAATGTAATAGAATCATCAGGTTTCTCTAGATCAACCGTTTATAAAGCAATTAAAAGATTTGAAAAGCAGGGATTAGTTGCTCTTATGCAGTCAAAGGATGATAAAAGGGAAGTATATTTAGATTTAATATTAGCTTAACTTAATAATTAAGTTATATGAAATACTTTATTCAAGTTACTCTTACAACATATATTGCTACAATTCTTATTTATGCGTTATGGTCATATATTACTTTTTCTGGTCCTGATCAGGGTTGGGTTGGTAGTTTAGTTTATTTACCACATGGCCCTCGTGTAATTCTTTATTGTTTCTTTGGTATTAGAAGCCTACCAGCCTTATTTTTAGCTGAAACAACTGGGCCGGCATTAGTTTATGGAGATCAATATCCTGATTTTTGGGCAATTGCAAATATTGCCTCATTACTATCTGTAGTTCTTGCTGTTGAAATTCTTAAATGGAGCAGAGTTACAACTTTTAACTACTCCATAATGAAAAAAATAAATTTTTCAAATTATAAATTTCTTATCCTGGTGATTGTTCTTTCTGCTTTATTTAATTCAATTTTTACAAACTTAATAGTTGATCTTTTAAATACTAATATGCAAATTAGTGTAAACGTTGTTTTTAGATTTTTTATTGGGGATATAACAGGAGCATTTGTTTTTTTGGCATATTTAATGATAATGTTCCAATTGCTCAGCAAGAAAAAACTTTACAAAGTTTATAAAGATTAACTTGTATACTGTATAAATATACAGTATAATTAACTTATGGATCAAGTTAATAAATTCGACTCAATTATTGAACAATATTTATCTGCTAATGATAAGAATGCCTCAAAAAAAACATTAGCTTTTAAATATTTTAACAATGATATTTCAACCTTAGATAAATATATTGAAGGACATCATATAACCTATTTTAAATCTGAAAATAATAAACTACCTCAGGTTCAGCTAGAGTTTAGTTTTTAGAATATTTTATATAACAAAAAACTTTATTTAGATTTCATACTGTATATAATTTAAGAGGGTGTCTTGTTTATTGGTTTTTTAAGGGGACCAATACACATTTTATTATTACCCTGAACATGGAGGTGGTCCTATTAGTATATATTTTATAACAGGAAACGGAGGATCTGCCTTTTGACACGGGGTAGAGATTAAGT
>Ga0213865_10000639_pt1 | contig 23735 bp, 42 predicted proteins | sample PICome_6_FD_160100 | JGI IMG/M metagenome (GOLD analysis project Ga0213865, IMG submission 160100) | Coastal seawater microbial communities near Pivers Island, North Carolina, United States - PICO282 | ecosystem: Environmental > Aquatic > Marine > Coastal | place: USA: North Carolina...
AAGGAATGCAATGTTTGGAGCTCTGCCTTGAACCGAGTCAAGTAGTATTTGCCTCTTGAGATTAGATGTAAAGATATGCTTTTCATGATCTGTTAACGCGTCAAAGTCTTTCTTATCTTTTGAAATATCAACCTCTTCTGGTCTCCAAAAGAATCCTAATTGCTTTTCTGTTATCTTTTCAATTTGAGGATATTTTAATACATCGAATCTTTGAATGTCAACTGACTCATCTAAAAACATATTTTTTGTTAAATGTGATTTTTTATTTTTACTTAGTATTGACATCAGGTCTCCATGAAATTGTTGATTTGGTTTCTATTGCATCTTGTGCACATTGTATATATTCTCTATCTTCTTCGCTTAACACCGGCCAAAACTTACTGATCGTTAATGTATGTTCATAAACGACTTCCGGTCTTTTCATGTGATAGTCTTGTTCCATCCAGTTTTGTAGGATGTCCATTCTTTCGTTAATCTTATCTTTTAAATTTTGCAAGAGTCGCAATCCTCATCGTCAATTTCGGGTGAAGTACCACTTTCATAAGTATGTAATTCCTCTACCATTTCACCAGCGCCATCATATGTATTAAAATAGTATAACTGTTTTAACCCATATTTGTATGCTGTTACTAAGTCCTGTATCATTACGGACATAGGTATCTTATTATCCTCATAGTGTTCAGGATTATAAGATGTGTTAACCGAAATACCTTGATCGATATATTTTTGTAATATACCACAGATGCCAAGGTAACCTACTGGAGATTTCTGCTCCCATAGCAAATCGTACTTATTCTTAAGGTGGTGATAACCAGGTACTACCTGAGCCATAACTCCATCCTTAGATTGTTTATATGATACTAAAGCTCTTGGAGGTTCAATACCATTTGTACTATTACTAATTTGAGCGCTTGTTTCAGCAGGCATTAATGCCATGAGAGTTGAGTTTCGAATACCAGTTTCCCTGAGTTGCTTTCGCAAATCTTCCCACGGTAGACGTTCTTCATGCTCTATTAAATTATCTATCGCTTCTTTATAAGTATCGATAGGAAGTATTCCTTTAGAATATTTCGTATCATTATTATATATCAATTTTCCTTTCTCAAGTGCCAAATCTGCAGAGGCTTTGATTAAATAATATGACCATGCTTCTGCATATTCATCTACTATTTTATATGCTGATTCATCATATTTTAAACCTTTTTTGGCTAGGAAATACGCTAGGTTGATAATACCTATACCTAATGGTCTTCTACCCATTGTACCTTTTTCAGCTGCAAACACTGGATAGTTTTGATAATCCAATAATTCATCAAGTGCTCTTACTGATAGGTCACAATATTTTTCAAATTCATGTGGTTCATTTATTAAACCCCAATTGATTGCTGATAGAGTACAAAGAGATATTTCACCTTCATTATCAGTATCCATAGGTTGAGTTGGTAAATCAATTTCACAACATAAGTTACTCATATGAATAGGTGCAACCTTTGGATCGAATGCACCATGATCGTTTGCATGGTCAACATTCATAACATATATTCTACCTGTATCTTTTCTTTCTGTTAAGAATTGTGAAAATACTTCTAATGCTGGTAGAGTTTTCTTTCTGATACTATATGCTCTTTCATACTTTTCATATAATTCTTTAAACTTGTCTTGGTCTGCAAAGAATGCATCGTATAAACCAGGTACATCATTGGGATCAAAAAATGTTATATTACCACCCGTCAACAATCTTTCATACATCAGCTTATTAAACTGAAATGCATAATCCATGTGACGTACCCGCGTTTCTTCGGTACCTTTATTATTTTTAAGTACTACTAAATCTTCAAACTCATAATGCCATAGTGGCAAATATACCGTAGCCGCTCCTCCTCTGACACCTCCTTGCGAGCACGACTTAACAGCTGATTGAAAATATTTTAGAAATGGTATAAGACCTGTATGTACTACAGAACCATCTCCAACTTTAGCACCTTCAGCTCGTATAGAACCGGCACCAATTCCTATACCTGCTTTCTTACTTATGTATTTAACAATAGAAGAAGCAGTAGCATTAATAGAGTCAAGACTATCCCCAGACTCAATAAGAACACATGAGCTAAACTGTCGAGTAGGTGTTCTAACTCCCGCCATGATCGGCGTAGGGAGCGAAATGTAAAATTGAGATATCGCATCATAGTAATCCTTTACGTATTTTAATCTGTTTTCTTTATATCCACTAAAGAGTGTGGCTGCAACCATCATGTATAGCATTTGAGGTGTTTCGTAATGTTCTTTAGTTCTTCTATCTTGAACTAAATACTTACCTCTAAATTGTTCCATACCTGCATAAGTAAATGAATCATCTCGATCATGTTTAATGTATTCGTCTAATTCATTGATTTCTTCTGGGCTATAATTTTCCATAATAGCACCATCATAAACTCCACGATCAACGTTTGTAACTATTAATTCTCTGAGTGGCCAAGGTTCATATTGACCATAGACTTCTTTTCTGAGTTTATATGATATTAACCTAGCAGCTACGAATTGATAATTAGGTGTTGCATCTGAAATGAGTTCAGCAGCAGATTTGATTAATAATTCATGAATGTCATAAGCTGGGATTTTATCATAAAGTTGTATATTAGCTTTCAGTTCTATTTCAGACATTGATACGCCTGTAATATCTTCAACTGCCCATTCTAATACTTTATGTACTTTGTCTAAATCGAAAGGTTGTATACTTCCATCTCTTTTTGTAACATTCATAGTGCTTATTCCATTCATAATATATTATATATTATACCACAGTTTACCTTAAATGTAAACTACTTTTTTTCTAATTCTTCTATTCTTTTTACCAAATCGTGGTAACCATCAAAATCTTCTAAGCAGATAGGTGGGTGAGAATCGCGTTCTAATACTGCAATTCTTTTTGATATGCCTGGCCACTTTTGATGAAACTTTTTTTCTTGTTTGATTATATCAATACCAAGTTTCTCTTCGCACCATGCATCGAGTTTTAACAACCAAGGATGTAATGGTTTAAAGGCAATATTCTTTGAAGCTAGAGAAAATATAAGTTTTAATACTTTTAATACTAAACCCCACATTAGTTCTTCTCTACTTCAACCCCTACGCCTTCCTCACCATTTGGTAAAGTTACGTTTCGATAATAAACTATTACTTCACCTAATTCTCTTATGTATCTACGAATCTCTTGATTATTCACTGTCATTTGTTTATAATCACCAACAGTTGTTGCAACAAAAACAACATCACCGTTATTTTGAGCTTTCATATCATCAAGAAATCTATCTAAGTAAGTATATCCTACAGGCCATTCAGGATTTTCTCTATCCTCTAACTCACATGACTTAGGTCTTTTAGTTTCACCTTCAACCTTTTTACATGGATTAGCTATACGTGCCTCTGATACAACATACCATTTTGGTGTATTTAAAGAGACTTCCCTAGGCAGGGTTGGTTGTATGATTTGTAACTCTACTGGTTTAGATACAACTTCGATTTGTTTAGTTCCTAATAGTGAACATCCACTAATCAGAACTATCGTTGCCAAGGTCACTAATGATTTTAGTGTCATTTTCAATCTCCTTTATCACTTCTTCTGTCCCTTTGTTAAATCTGATTTCCATTAAACCAGGTTTAGCAATAGCCAGTTTTTCAAAATTATGTTTAGATAATATACTTAAATACTTATCCTTATCTGCTTCAATCTGAGCATTCTTACGAGCAAGATTAGATAACTCTTTACCTTGTCTTTCGTAATTCTCTTTGATTGCGTTTATGGTTTGCTTCTGTTCTTCAACAGCTGCTTCTAATTTGATGTTATTACCTTTAAGTGTTTCATTTTCAGTATATAACCAATAACTACTTCCACCTAATACTAATACAATTCCAATCAATACTTGATACATTATTGTTCCTCTATTCTATATCTCAATCCGCTTTCGCATCGTATATTAATATTCTTTTTATTCTCATCAATAAATCTTAATTCTTTAAAATTTTGTTTACTGATCTTACGAACATTCTTAAATATTTTATCATCACCATTACCCCATTCACTATCGTAAGATATATGTATTGTATATCTTGGTCCAGTGAATAAACTTATGAACCAATTAATCAGTTTTTTTAGCTGCTTCACGTGCTGTCCTTCTAGCGAGGATACGTTCTACAAACTTTTTACCCTCTTTAGTTCTACCATCATAAACTTTTTTCTTTCTTTTGAGTAATGCTTTTTTACCCATAGCATCTGCAGGCATAGCAACACCACCACTCGCTACTGAATTGGCAGCGGCGTCTTCCCATTGCTTACAATACTCTTGAAATGATTTTGTATATTTTGTTGCCATCTTATCTCTCTATATCGTATTCTGAAATATATATTTTTTGTCCTGTTGCAATATGTTTTGCTTCAAATATATTTATATTTAAAACTTTGTCAACAGGGTTTGTAAAATCTTCTACTCTGACCTTTGTTCCCTTAAGGAATATTGAATCGCCCGTAACTTCATGACAAATTTCTTTATTTAAAATATATGTTCCGGGTTTTAATTCTTCAAAGTCTGTTGTGTATATTGTTTTTTCTTGTATAGTATCTTTATCGATTTCTATATCAAGTTGATCTAATACATGTTCTATATCGTCATCGGTCATTCCAGTATGTTCTTTAATTAAAAATAATGCTGCTGCGAATGAACCAACTTTACCTAATGGTATTAATTTTTTTAAGTTAAAAACTAATCTATGGAATACTGTAAAGGCTGCTTTTTCTTGTGGAGTTTTTCTATCCTTTCCTTTCTTAAGTACTTTACCTTTTTCGTCAATAATACCTAATTCAAAAGCTTTTGTCTTATTAAACGGAGTAACAAGTAATTTGAGAAAACGTATAGCATAACCAAAATCTGCTACTCGAGTTAAACCTGACTTTACATTTTCTCTTATATATGTCATAACTTCCTTAATACTTCTACAATATATGGGTCCATAGGAATCTCAACCTTTTCATCTTCAGGTAAGTAATTTAAAAATATAAGAAATGGTTTTATATAATGCCAATGTTCTTCATTGATCTTATACCACATCATCTTATTACATGCTTTTATACCAAATACGTTATAAAGTATAATAACATGATTTAATATCAATCTTTCCTGTAGATCACCAGTAAGTTCATACCTTCTGAGTAATCTTTTTAAGTATTTAAATCTACTTAAATCCTGGTTAAACTCTTCTATGTCCAAACACTCTGGATTATCATAATGTTTAGCCGCAAAAAGTTTAAAATTTCTACGTGTCAATTTATCAAAATTTTTCATCATATATTATATATAACCCGAGGGTTGATTACGATTCTAATTTAAAGTTTGTTGATTTATTTAAAAAAGCAACTGACCACTTATCATCTGAATCAATAAAGCAGTAAGATATTTTACCTTTATTAGGTCCTTCAATTATTTTCCATATCCAGCATGTCCATCCATAAGGAATTTTTTTACCATCTGACTCTGCTGCAATAGCCTGGAAAAATGTTCGCATTCTATCTTGTGCATTCCAGAATCGACCATAACGAATTTCTTCAGTGTTCCAAATATCTTTGAATTTTTTCTGAGCATCTTTATAGTCTTTAGCAAATACATGTGAAGCTTTAGCTGGTTTACCCATTGGTACGTTACCCATACCTAATACTTGAACTTTTCCACCATAAACGTTTTCACCTTGTACACCATAGTTACGTGCTGATTTACCATTGTGAATAACATTTAGTTTCATACCTGGCTTGAGTTTTGCCATAGAAACTTTAGCTTCATTCAGTTCTTGTATACCCTCTTTAAGTTCAAAATAACTTTTCATTAGTCTGCCTCGTTTTCTCCTTCATAGTTTTTATCAACATAATCGAAGAACTCTTTTTTCTTTTCGCCTTCTAATTCGGCTGGTGATGATACACCAAATTTCTTTAAAGCAGCTTGAAAGAATTTTTGATACTTAGCTTTTTTGTCTTCAGCTTCTTTTTGATCTGTTTCTTCTGCATCAACATCTTCAGCTGCTAGCTTTTCTTTTTCCATATCTTGTTTTTTCTTTAAAGCTTCTTTTTCTTTAGCTTGTTTTAATGCAAGTTGAGCTTTTTCTTCAGGAGATGCAGCTTCTTCAGCTTTGTCTTCTTTAGTAACTGTTCCGTCTTGGTTTTCACCTGACTTCTTAACAACATGCTTTCTTTTGAATTCCTTTTCCTTTTCAGGTCTAGGTTCTTCAACCTCATCTATTTTTTTCTTTTCTTTTTTGACAGCCTTTCCTTCCAACACATCTTTTACGACGGATGCAATCTCTAGGCCCTCTTTATCTTGTAGTTTCATTTCTGTTATCCTCCGTTAAAGTAACCACTGTGTAATACCATTTCCCAAGTAAATGCTGATATTAAACCAACAACAATTACCCAAAAAACTTTATTAATTAAAGCAACAGTATTGGAATTACCTGTTGCCAAGCTTTCCACTCTGTCTATTCTATTTATAAGATTTTGTATCTGTTCTGACTGTTGTTTACTGAAACTTGTAAGAGTATGTATTTTCTCTTCAGCCCTAGCTAACATAACAATAGCCTCGCCCATCTGATCAATCTTTTCTTCTATTCTATCCAATCTTTGAGATTGAATTGTATAAACTTGTCTATCTTCGCTCATTTCTGAAATCTAATCCTGCATTTAAGAGGAGTTACTCCTCTGATTAATCTGTGGTATTCTCCCTTTTTAATTTCAAAGATCATACCTGTTTCTAGTAAATACGGTAAACAATCCTCATATTGAAATTGCCAACCTTCTCCTTCAAGTACTTCAATCTCACGGTCCTCTTTGTCCCTATGCCATACATATTCAGAATCATCTCGCGTAGGATAAAAAGTACGAATACTTCCTCCTATTTCTACTTCCTCAACAAATGGAAAGTTGAGTTTACCAGAAATAGTTGCCGCCACCTTTCATCCCTAGTTCTTTTGCAAATTTTGGTAACCTACATGCCCAATAACCTGCTTTCATTTTATCTGTTTTTGTATCACAATTATGTCGTGATGCAAAATTCCTGGCAGCATCTTTATCATTTATCTTTGCTGATAAGCCACCTTTTTTATCACCGAAATTAATCTTTTTAATATTACCTGTCTTTGGGTCCTTTACATATACAACATATTTACTTGGACCTGAAGATCTTTTCGGTTTATTGAGCTCAGGTTCTTCTACCATAGGCATTTCTAATGGAACATATTTACCTTCATACAGGGCAAACCTTTCTTTCCATTCAGTAAATGTTTTAACCTCCGAATTCATGTCCTGCTACTCTCTTCATTTGTTTAACATATTCTTTATAATCTGGTTTTGATTTATAGAGCTTAATAGATATCTCATCTCTTTCCTTACCTTTTATTCTCCACTCATAACCTTTTTCTTTATGTTCTGGTTTAGTTGTTTTTACAACTCTTCTTTTAAATCCGTCTTCCCAAGATTCACCTTTATTCTTACCAGTTCCTTCAAAGAATGATTTAAAATCTTTCACTTTCTTTTAAACCCTTTTTTTAAATCAAATAAAAAAGCTTTATTCTTTTGTTGACCCTTTGTAGTAATTTTGAGTCCAACAAGTCTGCCTATATTATTAGCTAATTCTGTTTTGCCTTTTCTTAAATCTTTTTCTAATTTAGCTTGAACATCTTTTAACATAACTTTGACTATGTTTGGTATATCCATAACCAAAGCACTTCTTTCGTCTATTTTGTTCTTTCTAAATTCTTTAAAAGTTTTCATATTTATTTAATCATCTTAGATACACTCATAGGAGTTTTAAGTTTACCTTTAGCATCTACTGCTTTAGGATACATCTTAGCGATTAAATTATTATAACCTACAAGTACATTTAAAATATCTGCTTTAATTTCATCAGTACTAATACCTTTAATTATTTTCTTAACTGCACCAAGATTACCTTGATTTAATGCTCGAGCAACTGCCATATAGTCTTTCTTCTCTTGCCCCTTTTCTTGCTTTGCAAGTCTTGCCATATTCTTTTGAGCAAGATCTAAGTCTTGAGCATAATTTAAATTACCCGCGGCATATTTTTCTTCAACCCATTCTGACATTGCTTTAATTGCAATTGAATTTGCCTTGGCAATAATTTTCTTGTCATCAGATTTAACTCTGACTGTATAGTGACCACCGGTTTGTTTTTCACTATCTACAACTTCTAGACCTTTAAGCTTTAATGCTTTCATCATAAACTTATTAAGGCTTTGCTTATCAAAGAATGCGTATGAGAAGTTTAACTCATTAAGTGTTTCTTCATTTACACTTTCATTTGCTAGTCTTAAAGCATCTTTGACCATTGGGTCGTCCCCTAACCCACGTTTCATTTTTTCGATTTTCTTATAAGCACCAGTCATGTTACCACCCATGTCAATTGCAATTTTAACAGCGGCTGATACTAGAGACGCTGGGAACTTACTTCTATATTTTTCTCTAATTTCTTTAAATTTCATTTTTTCCTCTACTTAATTTTAACAGAATAAACAAAAGGTTTACCTGGTGTTACCATTTTATTATATTGAGCACCTACATAAAAATCATCTATAGGTTTATTACCTGGCCAATCCGAAGGATCAAGGTCTGGTTTCTTTTTAAACATATCAGCTGTGTATTTTGAATATTTAGACATATCAGCCGCGCTTTTCTTAGCCATTCTAAACATTTCTTGTACTTCAGCAGTATCAAAATCTGGAAATTGATATGATACTACATCTCTACCATATTTTACATATTCAGCTGAATCAGTGTCAAGACCTAAAATACCACCTAATCCAAAGTCGCCATCGCTCATTCTTTCTTCATCATATTTTCTAAGGTTACCCTTAAATCCTTTGACTTGAATTATAATTGTAGTTCCTTTAGCTTCTCTGAGTTGTTTTCTCATTTCTACAAAATTTTTCATTTTTTTCCTCTTAAACTTTAGCGGCAAGGTCTTTATCGGCGCCTCCCCATGTACCTTTACTTTTAGTGACAAAAGAATTTACTCTTGCCAATCCCCATTGTACAGGGGTAGTACCTGGTCTGTGTCCAGTTCTCCAAGCTGCTACTCCTCTATCAAAAACTTTTTTAAGTATTCCATAAGGCATACCTGACTTATCAGCCTTTTTCTTTAATGCCTTTTTACTATCTTGTTCTGTAACTGTAAAATCTTCAAATGTTAAATGCTCTGCCATTTCACCATACATTTGTTTAAACTTCTTAGTATGTTTTGATGGCTTAGTCTTTGCAGTTGCATCACCAGGTGCTGGCTCATATGCCTTTGGATTATCATCATCCATTTTAGCTTTCTTTTTAAAATGAGCTGCTCTCTTGGTTTTTGTTGATTTTGTTTTAAGACCTTTATAATAACTTGCTGGTTGTGAACCCTTACGATCTTTAATGTCTGGGTCTTGTGCAACTTCAGAAAATGGTGTTGCTTTTAAATAATTCTTAAGCATTTTCTTAGTACCAATTTCATTATACTCTTGAATCTTTTCTACAGCATCTAACCAATGTCTTTTTCTTTCACCATTGGATTCAACCATTACATAGTTTGCACCACAATAAACTATTTTACCTTCATTTTGTGATTCTTTAATTATTACATTATCACCTACTGCATATAGACTTCCTTCTATATAATCTTCTCTTGTTTCCGATATTGGTGATAATTGAATGTGTTTTCGAAATGATTCTTTTTTAAGACCCATACCTTTTCTTACGGCATAGTATAACTCTATTGGTGAACCACCTGGTATTTCAGGGACGCCATCAGAGAATTTTTGTAAATCGCCTTGAGCTGCTGCCTGTCTCATTTTAGATGCAGACATTCCAGATGCATCGTCTACATCTGGATCTCGTTCCCCAGCGCTGACTACATTAATAGCACCTTCAAATTCATAAAATCCATGACGTGATTTTACGCCATTGTACTTATTAAGTAGTATATCAAATTCTCTGATTCTATCTGAACCCGCAACCATTGTTGCTTTTGTAAATCCCTGATCGTATAATTTAACTGCAATGTCTAATACTGTTCTGACATCTTTATCTGACATAATGTTTCTTGCATATTTTGGAAACATTTTTCTTAGAAACTTAATTTTATCTTTGAATAACAATGGATTCTTTTTACTATCCACTGACTTTGAAGCATAAATTCTATATGCTCCACCACGACTGACTTTTTTCAGATGATCAAATAATTTTTCGTGACCAATTGTTGGAGGATTAAATCTTCCAAACACGAAAGTTACTTCTTTTGTTGATTCTGTTAAAAAATCATTAAATGATTTAATTGACATGTATTTCCTCGGTATCCCATTTAGTTGGGGTTGTCCCAACCTTTTATAATATCTTTGCTAAAGTTGTTAGTAGAAAATTCCATTCTATCAACAAGCTTAACAGCACCACCTTCTAATCGGTCTATTGCCACAAAGCCTTCTACGCCGGTGACCTTAAACCCATTTTTAGTTTTTACAAAGGTATCTATTTTAGATAACTTGTTTAATTTATTTATAATAATTAACTTGCTATCGATCACTAAATTTTGTAAATCAAAGATTAATTGTAGGTTTTTTATATTATTTTTACTAAAAAACTTTAACAGTTCATCTCTTTGTGCTTCTTTTTTACCTTTTCCAGCAGGTGTTTTAAGTTTATCGATTTGTTTAGCGTATCGATTATTAACAAACATTACTAATCCTGTTGCATGTGCTTTTGTATTAGTAATCCTTTGACCTTCTCTTACCTTTGTATTGTTATATACATTTATAATAAGATTTAATTCTTTATTAGATTCGATTTCTTTCAGTACTCCACTTGAAATCTTTCTAAATATTTTACCAGCATCTGATAATTTTTTAGAAACTTCTAAACTATCTTTTGCTGTCAGGGTTGCTGTACCTGATAAATCTTTAAGTGTAGCATCCACCATCCAAACTTTTGAACTTTTTTTGAGTTTAGGTACTATGTCTTTACCGAACTCTGCATTCATTGATTCAAAATTAGCTCCTGAATATGAGGTATGCCATACTATACCAACTTCCGCTTTACTTATTTCTTTTCCTATTTGACTTTTAGCTGGGACTGCATATACAATTGTATTGGGATGAAATGTAATATGTGATTCACCATTGATATTTTCTTTCTTTAAATCTTTTTTCTCAAACATAAAGTCGCCTTGAATCACACCCTTGACTCCAAGACCTTTAAGATTATCAAATGCTATTTTTAATTTACGATTGAGATCACCTGATGTATCGGCATCGATATCAGCATGATTTTTATAAACTTTTGGATTGGCATTGAATATACCTTTTTTGGCCACAAAGAATTGACCATCTCTCGGGTCTTCACCCGCAAATAAGGCGGGGGCACCGTCCCACTTGACAGTAATGTCCATTGGTGCTTTTGCATTACCGCTCAACATATCCCTCATTGATCTCAGCGCTAGGATTGCCTGGCGTGCCCCCTTAACTCCACCGTCTAAGATTAAGTCCTCAATATGAGTCATATGAGTATTCTTAGCTTCGGCTAAATAGTTATTAAAATTTTTCATGTTCCATATATTCCATTAATTTATTTGCAAGTATAACTCCAGAATTATAATCAGCAGGATAGTGTAATCCTGCTATAACTCTACCATAGCCACATTTTTGTGCTTGAGCTACTAATTGATTTTTATGTTCTGGATATTTTTTTGCATAATGTAATGCAACCACAAGTGGTTGTACTGTATGTCCTGATGGATATGAAGGAGTGCTTGCAGTTCCTGTCTTAAATCTCCTGAGTTCTTTGTTGTAATATGCAGCTACTTGATATGGTCTAGGTCTATTGAAATAATTTTTATAGTGTCTTATGACTGGACTACATTGCTTTTCAATATATTCTATATTCGCATTATCATATTCTAGACCTTTATTATTTAAATAATCTTTAATAAAGTATGATGCATCTTTATCGCATAATTTATATTCTTCTTTTTGTTCTTCTGTAGCTGAATGACAAATTTCGATAACTTTATCGATTTCAATTTTCTCCGGGGGCGGTGGAGGTAATTGTATTTTTTGCCAACCATCTTTAAAGATTTCAATGTCATTATATTTTACAGGCTTAAGTTCATTCTGTGGTTTATACACTATAATGTCTTCTATAATATATGATTTTAGTCTTCTCATTTAGGTGCCTTTGCAAAATGTTTTGGTAATTTAAAGTATTTAATCCAATGTGAATTTACTTTCCACCCTTGGTTATCCCTTAAAAAACAAGCTGATTTTGAGGCTTTACCATAACCTCTAATAAAGAGTGCAGCTTTCACTCCATGACTTTTAATTGGTTTTGTTCTATCGAGTAATGCGGTAATTGTTTCTGTAGGATCGCCTTTTAACCAACAGTTGGCTGTAGCTTCATGTCCTTTACCAAATTTATTCTCACCACTAAAAGCTTCTAAAGATTCTTTTTTGTCTAATATAATACCTGTATGTTTTTTAGTAATACTTGTATCAACAATAAACCAATGAAGTGTTGGAGCTTTTGAATTACCAACAACTGCTTTGGAATCTTTATTTAAATCTTCGTACATTTGCATAATCGTTCTGATTGATTTTGCTTTACCAAAGATTTGTTCGAATCTTTCTGGTTTCATCCAGTTTTCAATAAACGTTGCATTAGCAGCCTTTAAGCTATACTTTAATTGATTACCATATCCTGGTAACTTTTCTACTAACTCAACATAAAGATCTGTTTTTGGATTACCGACACCTTTATAATGTGGTTCACCAATTCTTTTAATATGATATTCTTTTCCTTTGTGTTCAAACTCCCAATTACCACCTGAACCATTAATGAATACATTTGCTATTTGACCTTCGTGCCCATGACCACCTTTGAATGGTTCCCATACACTTGGATTGATTTTATCTTTTAGATCAACTTGAATATAATCTACTTTTTTACCTGATGGTTTGAGTATATCAGATAACCGCATAAAGTATTCTTTACCTTGGTATTTAATTTTAGTAACATAAGAACGACCCATCATATTCAGGTCTTTTTCATCTCTATCTACTATTTTAAATTTTTCACCTTGTGATATTTCACCTACAACATTTTGTCCTAGATCATAAAGTTTAGCATCACGATCAGCTTCAAAATCCATATCTGGGTCTTTAGCATTTTGAACGTACTTATAGAAAGCACCAGTAGGTCTTTGGTAGTTTGTGGTTGAACCAGCTAAACTGGCTTCGTATATAAAAGTTTTTAAGCTTTTCATAAATAGATCCCTTTGTTTATTAATCTATTTATACAAGTTTAAACTTTAAAATATGGATTTGGAACAATATTCCCTTTATTATCAAAAGAAATTACTTTATTATCATGTAACATTTCAATTGTAGTTTCAGCACCAGCACGGACACCTTCATTATGTCCTATTTTAAAAGATGACCATGCGCACCCTGATAGAATAATAATAAAAATTAAATATATTATATCCATTTTCTATTAAGCTCCACATCGTAGCCTTTTTCTACCATTTGCTTTTGAAACAATAAAGCTTCTTGCATTTTTTCAAAAATATAATCAGCAACTGGTAATTTCTTCTTACCTTTAGTTGCGATTACTTGGAAAGCTTGGTTCTTAGTTTCCATATCAATTAATTTATCGATTTTAGACTCAATATCATCAAGCCTAGCCATTACATCATCAAAGTTATACATTTTTTATTACCTCTATAATACTTATTATTAAAAGAGCAACTGCACCACCATATAAGAAATACATTGCTCTCATTGTTCTTTCCATTGAAGCGTCTAATTTATCAAACGCTTTCATACACTTTTCAAAGTTTTCTTGAATTTTAGGATTTTCCATTTTTTAATTTTTCCTCTATTATTTTAATTACTTTTTCTTTTTTATACCACAATCCTGAATACATTGTGGTAGCACCATTTTGCCATTCGACTATATATCTTTTATAGCCAAATGGTCTTTCGGAGAATATTCTTACATCTCCATAATTAGCCTCTAATAATCTCATAAGGCGTAATAATCCCAGCCATGCTTTTCGCATAGCTCTTTAACATGAGCCCATGCCTTAGGGTTCATGCCGAAGAACTCATCGTCTCTACGACACTCCTTCTTAAATGTTAATACGTATTCTAAATCACCCATAATATCTTTCACTCCTTTCATAAATATATAAGTCTACTCTTTCTGCATGTCTCAAAGGTAAACTTTGATCATATGCATTCCTATGTCTTCCATCTGCTATAGCAGCTTCTTTTCTAGGACCTCTCCCTTGAAGCTTTACTCTATATCTTGGAAACTTAACGCCTGCTTTGTTTTTCCATGGACTTTGTTCTGCCCACTTTGCTTCGTTATTAACTGCCTTGATAACTTCTCTTATTTTAGAAACTTCTAACATATCACCTGCGCAATCAGTCCAATATGTTCCTACGTATGTGTTTGATCCTCTAGCCATTATACTATTGCCTCCTCTGGATGTCTTTCATTAAATAAACTTACAACTAATGTAGCTCTGAATTCAAATAAGAAATCATCATCGAACATTTTAGTTGCTTCGACTGTTCCATCGCTTACTAAGTTTCTATTATGTAATGTTTTGAATAGTTCAAAACCATTTAACTTCCAGACTTCTTCACAGATGTCTTTAACTCTTTTATCATTACCTTTTAGCATTATATACACTCCTTTTCAAATCTTTTATTTGCTAATTGTTCTATAGCCCAATCTCTATCAGTTAGACCAACTCTTTCATCCCAGGAATCACAAACTCCCGCTTTCATTCCACCATCTAATTCTCTAAGGATTGCACTTGTTGACATTTGCTCAACCTCTTCTACGATCCTTTCGATGACCTGTGTGTTTACTTCGTTTGACATATTCTTTCTCCTTATCATTTTTGAATATAGTACTATTATACCACTGTATTGAGAAAAAGTAAACCGTTTTTTGCATATTTAACACAATTGTAACACAAATGTAACACAAATGTAACAATTGAAAAAAGAAAAGGGGCCGAAGCCCCTTATTGAACTTACAAGCGCTTAATTAAGCAACTTCTGACTTAACAAAAGTGTAGACACCGTAAGCAAGTGCTACCCAGGCTAACCAATCAATTAGTCCACCTAATAGAATATATCCAAGGGATAATCCTATAATCACACCGCCATCCCAAGATGTTCTTTCTGCCCATCTTGCTACGACCCATTCTTTTGCTTTATTTAGTAGTTCCATAAAGTCTCCTTTTATATTTTGAAATCGGCAAAAGAATCATTCTGTTCTCTTTCACCGAACTTATTTATAGGTTTGTCGGGTGTCATATCAGACATAATATCTGACTGAGCCGACTCTTCCACATCATATAGTTTCATGCGGGAACGATCAACACCAACTACAAAACGTTTATATTTGGTAGGATCGTTATACCTATTCTTTAATTGCTTCACCAACAATTGACCCAACTCTTCAAGTTCCTCTGTTGAAATAAGAGCAAACATTAAGTCAGCCGTTGCTGGTAAACCAAACGATTCAGATGTATCCTCAAGTCCAACATCGGTATTTGAATACCCAGACCTTGTAGTCTGTGTTGCCGAAACTATCGGTACATTGAATTCCACAGCCAATCCACGAAGTTCTTCCGCAATGGCTTTTATATATGTATAACTATTTATACTTCCACCCATGCCTCTCATACGGCTTGAGGCACAAATATTTAAATAATCCACATATATAATGTCAGGTTTAAAGTTTTTCTTTAGTTTGAGTTCATTAAGTAATGCCCTAAAGTGACCAGTGTGTGCTGATCCTGTAGGATATTCTTTTACAATAAGTTTACCAATTGCACCCTTTGCTATCTTTCCTATCTTATCATCAAAGACTTTTTTAGGTAAAGATGCAAGTCTTTCAATTGGAAGGTTCATAAGATTAGCATCAATTCTTTCAGCTATTCTTTCTTCTGCCATTTCCATTGTGATATATAAAACATTTTTGCCTTGCTCTAGAACCGATGCGGCGCAATGACACATAAACAAAGACTTACCTACACCAGTTCCAGCAAGAGCGATATTCAATGTTTTATTTGGTAAACCACCCTTTGTTATTTTATTGAAGTAATCCAAATCAAATGGGATTCTATCTTCTTTAAGATTATAAAAGTCAAACCTTTCAGATGAATTATCAATGTAATCATGACCGATTGCTTGGTCAAATGATACACCTAATGCATCCGACAATATTTCAGGTATTGCACCTTCACTTCTTTCTTTATCTTTTTTATCAATGATTTGAATTGATTCCATTATGGCGTTATAGACTGCACGATCTCTACACCATTTTTCTGATTCTTTAATTAAGTAATCTGTATCGACATCTGTTTTTTCTTGTATTTGTTCAATCAGTCTTGATGCTTGGTTAAGTACTTCTTCATGTGCACTTACCTTTTTTAATTCTAAATCAAGTACATTTGCTGTAGGTAATTTATTATGTGAATGAACAAAAGAAACAATGAGATCAAATACAGTTCTATGTGAACCATCAAAGTATTCCTTTTTAATATAAGGAATTACTCTTCTACAATATTCTTCGTTATTAAGAAGATGATTCAGTATGTGTGTTGGTAGTTGATTGTTCTGATTCAATATTTCCTATCCTTGCTTTTTCGTTATCCAAATTATTTATAATGATGTGTCTTAACACATCGCCCATGTAGTTTTTGAAGTATTCATCTTCTTCAAGTTCATCGATTGTATGTTCTGCAGGGTCAGCGATTTGAAAAGTAAATCCTAACCTTGCAGTATCCATTTCAATATCTTCTTTTACAGAAACTGTACCATACATTACAATTACATCTTTATATGTACCAGTCTTAAACTTCACACCTTGTATTGGTGATTGAGGATTATCTACAAATGCGTAGTCAGCTTCTGTAATTTCGATCATTATTCTTCCTCTAGGTCAAGGTCAATTTCTAATAATGGCTTATGACCAATAGAGTAATACGTTTTGATAAATTCTTTAAAGTCTGTATTCTTAAAGATTGGGTCCCAGAACTTTTTAGTAAGTGTATCTTTTTCTCTTACTTTAGTATCTTCAATTTCACCTGTTTCTCTATCGACCCTGGCGTACCAACCAACATTTGGTTTAGTTACATATCCACCAGCGAGTCCAACTTCAAGTAATCCACCATAAGTTGCAATACCACCTTCCCATGTAACTGATACTGGAATCTTAGATTTTTCTTTTACAAACCTTGACTTTTCTACATTAATGACAAAGTTATATCCTTGAACTTCAGTACCTTTTTTCTGTTGTTGTCTTCCAATAATCCAAATGTTATCAGCTGAGTAATAAATACCTGTACCACCTGAAACAACTGCTTTAGGAAACAATCCAATCTCTTGATAAGTATGATTGACAGCGAGTAAAGGGATGTTCTTCATCGTAAGATAAGGAGTGACCATTCGGAACAATCCCTTTAACGCTTTGGCTCTTGACATATCAGCCACTGACTTTTCATTAAGTGCATCTTCTAATTCTTTCTTAGATGCTAGGTTACCGATTGAATCTATAACTATAACTACCTTATCTCCTCTTTCGATATTTTCTAACTGACCAACTAAATCAAACTTTAATTGTTCAACATCTGTAATAGGTGTATGCAATACTCTGTTTGTATCAATACCAAATGATTCAAAGTATTTTTGAGGTGAACCAAATTCTGAATCATAAAATAACATTACAGCATCTTCATATTTATTAAGATAAGCTGCACCCATAAGTAATGCAAAACTTGTCTTAAAGTGTTTTGATGGACCAGCCAATACAGTAAGTCCTGATGATAGCCCTCCATCCATATCTCCTGATAAAGCTACATTGACCATAGGTACATCTGTAGCAATCATATCCTTTTCGGCAAATAGTGGAGAATCAGCAAGTACATCAGTACTTTTGATTTTACTATTCTTTTTAAGTTTATCCATTATAGACATTATCTACTTCTCCTGCCACGAGGGCTATTTAATTGATTATCCAATCTCATTTGTTTGAGTTGGCGGCTACGAGCCTCAGCTGCTTTTCTTTTTCTTTTAGCTGTAGGCTTTTCATAAAATTCTCTTTTACGAACTTCTTGTATAATACCAGCTTTTTCCACTTGCTTTCTAAACTTTCTTAAAGCTATATCGAAAGGCATTGGTTTAGATGGTCTTTTATCTTTTGGGTGCCTCTTTCGAGGTCTTAAATCTACTGACGGCATAAGTCACTCCTTTTTAAAAACATATAATCTATTATACCATAAATTGGTCTAATTGTAAACTACTTTTTTCATATTTAACGGCTTTTTTTCGATTGTCCTGAGTCAGGAATGATGTTTCAATCATATCGCATTTGCCATTAAGGTAATTCAAAACTTGTTCTGATACAAACTCTGCAGTTTTAACTGGAACGTTTTGACATATATGATTTATAGTTCTTTTGGGATTTAATAACTCAAAGTCATTTGGCATCCTCATTATATATAATGCTTCTCTGACTGTGAGATATCGATCTTCATCTGGGTGTGTTAACATTGTAGGTAAGTGTCCAACAAATGCACCTATCTTATCGCATGGTACTTCAACATTTTTTCTCATGATATTACCACCTGCTTTAAGCTTTTCATACATAGTTAAACATCTATTCGCTTCTCTTTCAAATCCATGTTCTCTCATCCAAGGTTCAACTTCTTTATAAGTTGTATGTTCTTCGATATAATCCATTATGTTTGCTGTCTTTTCAAGTGAAGCAGAAAATTCTTTATGTGTTATTCCACCATGTATTACTTCTAGGACATAACGATAATATGGATTCTCTGATGGAACTTTATCGTTTGTCAATATAGACATAGGGTCATCTTTATTATATTCTACTGAGCGTATATCTTCTGCGATATTCCCAGGCGCGGCATGCATGTAGTCAAATAATGGTACACGATCATCTTTCCAAAAGAAATAAAATGACCTATCTCTTGTTTGACTTAACCCATGAAGGATTGATTTTGTTTGCAATAAGGAGAAAGTGTAACCATTTCTCTTACCTATTTCTTTTAACTTTTTTACTATAGGTTCACCCATCTTTGATGCAAGTCTTGGTGCATTCTCACCCCAGAATACTTTAGGTTTAATTTCGTCTAATACATATTCTGCAGAAGTAATCATCCAATCATTTGCTTCATTAGTTGAACTTGCTGAGGTTGACAATGAACTTAATCCAGCACAAGGACATACAGTATTTACAACATCAACTGATTCGAGTATTGGATTAGGTGTATTCGATAAATTTATATAAGGCACTTCATTATTATAATAATGTATTAAGTGTTCTTCATTTGCTTGAAACCCATCATATGTCAACATATATTCAGGTCTTTTACCAAATACATTTTGCATTGCGATTGTTGACCCACCAATAAGTGGAACTATACTTGCATATTTCATCCGAAGAAATCCTCCAAATTTGTTACAGTTACTTCATTATAATTTAATGTCTTATCTGCAATATCGTTATATACTACACTTGCATCACAGTGTTCTTTCCAAAAATCAAACATCATATGTCTCCATTCATCCCTCATACCATTATCCTTTGAAAGTTTTGTTATAAGACTTGTTTGTGGATTATCATAATCAACACCGATAGTGCCTGTATTCTCACACTCGCTTATAGGTTTGCCTTGAGTACGGTGAATTACATTATCGCAGAAATGTTTGTGAAATATTGGTATGACGCCAGCCATAAAAGAATCTGTATGACAATACTCAACATTGTCTCCATATATGTTATCTTTAAAATACATAAGGTCACTACCAAATCCACCTAAGCTCATACGTTCTATCATATCATCATAGGTATATGGTGTATAAAGATAAGCACCTTGATTTTCTTGTTCAGTTCCATATTGTGGTTCCTTAGTTGGATTATCGTCTATACCTTTTTCAGGTCTAAAATAGTTTACTACATCTCTTCGAATCTTTTGGTCAAACCCATCTTCGTATACAACTAACGGCCATTGTATCGATGCTTCTAATCCTTCCAACACTGTAATGAAACCTTTTTCTCTATAGTGTTTATTATGTAAATCTATTAATACATCTGGTCCTTTCCACATTGCTGAACGGCCAACCCATCTTATGTACCTAGGGTCTTGTTCTTCTATAGGCTTCCAACGATCTTTAGTAAAGTTAAACCCTACACCCATATTTGTGAGTGGTGTGGTGATACCTTGTTTCTTAACCCATAGTCCAAATGGATTCTCTACATAGTGGCACATTAATACATCTACCTTTTCACATATTTCTTTGAGTTTATAGTTACGTGTAATTGATTGTATTTTATGATCAACTTGTACTAATGACTTTCTGACCTTAATTTCATCAAGCATTCTTAAAAAGTTTTCACCACATTCTTCAGGGTGTGATTTAGATGGTACACTAAATACTATACACGCATCTAATTCATTTAATCTTTTAATTACATCTGTACATGACATGAGGTCTGGAAATTTTTTAGCTGGTTTAGATACTTCATCCCAATCTGCACCTCTAAAATAATTTACGTTAAACTTCATTGAGTCCATTCTTTGCCATAACTTATCGATAGTGGCAAACACTTCAACATCAGGATATAGATTTTGAAACTCAACTACATTCTTAGTTAAGCCTACTCCTTCTACTCCTCTACCTAATAATATTCCTATCTTCATTTTAATCTCACTATATCTTCAAGGGTATGTGTTGGTGCCATAAACTTTGACATAAATGGTACTTCAGTTGATGCTGCATCACCCTCTCTTCTTGGTCCATATTCCACTTTAAACAGTGGTCCATTCACTTTTAAGAATGTATCTACATATTGTTTTACAGTATATGACTTGCCTGAGCCTATAGGTTCATAATCTGTCATTGCTGCTTTTTGATTTACTGCACTGACTATTGCAGCTGCTAAATCTTTGACATGTACATAATCTCTTACACATGTTCCATCAGGCGTGTCATAGTCATTTCCAAATATTGTAAATGTACCTGATTCAATTGCGTTCTTTGTTGCTTGGTATAATCCTTCTGGATTATTTGGTTCTTCACCTCCAACATTAAAGAATCTAAAAATTGTATATTCATCGCATAATTCTTTAACGATATCTTCAGCTGCTATCTTTGATCGAGCGTATGGTGATGCTGGATCGAATGCTGCACCTGTAGATGCAAATATAAATTTGGCGCCAGGGAATGCTTCAATTACATTTCTTGTTCCTGTTATATTTGTATTATAGTAATCCCAAGGCTTATTGACGCTTTCACCTACTTTAACGAGTGCTGCTAAATGAATAACCACATCATACATTAACCAATGTTGTTCTATGCCGCTTCCATCTTTCGGTGGTTTACGTATATCCCATGTATCAATATCGATACACTTTAATTCAATACCTTGTTTTTGTTTTAATTGAGCAACGACTTCTTGTCCTATATAACCATTTGCTCCTGTTACTGCTATTCTCACTTTAATCTCTCCCTTATTGATGTTGTACTAAAAGAATGTTTCCTACTATTATATATGATCTTAATTTTCTGTTGTATACACAACTCTTTACCTGTAAAATCTTTTCCTTTATAGTCTTCACCAATAATTCTTACACTGACTGGAAGCGTGAGTAATAAATCAACAATATCATTTTCACTTGTATATGTAACAATTTCATCTACATATTTTATACCAGCTAATTGTATTTGTCTTTCAACAATCGATTGAATAGGTTTATTTTTTTCTGGTCTATCAATGCTAGGATCTGTTTGTAATCCTACGATTAAATAATCACAATGTCTTTTTGCTTCTTCGAGCATGCACACGTGACCCGCATGTAGTAAATCAAAACATGAAAAGGTAATACCTATTTTTCCTTTATCTTTATAGTCTAATCTCATAATAGACTTTTCCATAAGTTATTTAGTAAGAACAATAATCCCATACCATTTAAAAGTATAAGTGCTCTATCATTCCAGATAAGCGATACCCATAGCCATAAACCTATACCTACAATACTGAGGTATAAATCTATTTGAGCATATTCTGCAACTCCTCTGATTGACATTGCACACAATACAATAATGGATGCACACCATTTAAGATACCAATCGGTTGTGTATTTTGGATTACGAGGCTCGTTCATATTCTACTCCTGCTTCTACAAATAATTCTTGAGTTAACATATTACTTTCTAACCATCTTGTTGGTATTTCTTTTTCATCTGTTTTATATACAACTCTTTTTACACCTGCTTGAATAATACCTTTAGCGCATTCACTACATACTGGTAATCCATATATGTACATTGTTGAACCTTCTAAAGATGCTCCATGATGAGAAGCGTTATATATGCAATTCATTTCTGCATGTACTACATACTTGTATTTTAAATCTCTATTATTTAATCTGTCTGGTAAATCTTCTATCCCAGCAGGAAATCCATTAAACCCTGTAGAAATTATTCTTCTATCTTTTACAGTAATACATCCAATTTTTTTACTCGGATCTTTTGACCAAGTTGATACTTCTTTTGCAACTCTTATAAATCTTTTATCCCACTTATTCACTAAACAATAAACTCCATTTCATTAACTTCTTCTTCTTTTCTTTCATACGATCTTCAATTTGTTTATCAGTAACATAATTATTCATTTTAAGAATTTCAATCATCATTAATACATCGCCGATTTCGTCTTGTAAATTTCTTATGTATTTAGTATCACCCTTTGTTCTGATTACTTTACTACATGCTTGAATGAGTTCACCGCATTCTTCCATAGTAATTACTAATGCTTCTTCGTGTTTTACCAATTGTGTATTACTCCAGCTATAATAAAAAAACATGTTATGAAATTCATCCAAACTATAATACTTCTCATGAAAGCAATAGTGTTTGCTTCTTTGTCAGTAACACCGACTTTCTCACCTAAGGACTTAGCCCATAATCTCCAGTATTTACTTAACAAGATGGAAGTGCCTCTCATACACATGTAAACTTTGTACTTGCCAATAGATATAACCAAGTTCTGTTTTGATTCCATTGAAATATAAGTCATGTTGTAATTGTTCTTGTACATGCCTTTGCCATGCATAATCATTTCTGTAACCAAAGATCACATCATTACTTCTCATTTGGACTACTGCATGTAGCATATTGTTTCTTATATAGTATGTTACAGCATTGGTGCAAATAAAATCATTTTTACCATTTTCTTTATATTCTTTCCAAATGCTTGGTCTTTGGTAAACCATTGAAGCTCTTCGTGTATCGTTATTAATAAGTAAATCATTTAAAGCTTTATCATATTGCTTGTGGTATTTACCTGAATAAATTAGTTTACCATAATTAGAATTGATTTCACCATGTTTGTTTGCAGAATATTGCCATGCTTGTGGTGGTTCTTTATCTTCAAAGATATCATTTATATTTGTTGACTTAGAGTTATACCAATCAATCTCGGCTTTAATATACTCTTCGTTTGGAGTACCAAAGATCGCAGGTTTATCAGCGACAAAAGATGCACCGAGTATTTCAATGGTTTTTACACCAGTCTTATCGGTTACATAGTTTTCAGCTTCTAAGTGTTTCTTAAAG
>Ga0213865_10000640_pt1 | contig 23708 bp, 26 predicted proteins | sample PICome_6_FD_160100 | JGI IMG/M metagenome (GOLD analysis project Ga0213865, IMG submission 160100) | Coastal seawater microbial communities near Pivers Island, North Carolina, United States - PICO282 | ecosystem: Environmental > Aquatic > Marine > Coastal | place: USA: North Carolina...
TGCACAAGGATTTGGGTCACTGGGCTTAATGACCTCTACTTTGGTTACCCCAGATGGAGAAATCATGGAAGCAGAAGCAGCGCATGGCACGGTAACAAGACACTATCGTCTGCATCAAAAAGGAGAAGAAACCTCTACCAATCCGATCGCATCCATATTTGCCTGGACGCGTGGACTTGCTCATCGTGCTAAACTGGATGACAACCTGGACCTTGCAAATTTCTGTGAAACGTTAGAACGAGTATGCATTCAGACGGTGGAAAGCGGCAAAATGACCAAAGACTTGGCATTGCTTATCCATGAGAAGAATCTCAAAAGAGAGCACTATTTGAGTACACAAGAATTTTTAGACGCAATCAAAGCTGAGCTCGACAAAATACTGGGCTAGAGAAATGTTTTTTAACAAGATATAAAAGCAGCTTTTTTGAGTTGCTTTTTTTGTTACATTTGTAATGAACAGACCCAAATCTAGTTTCAAATGAACAACCTACAATATTCAAACATACTATTTATTCATCGTATCTGTCTTCTCAGATGCAATTCTATTTATTCAACTTAACCTCAATTCTATTCAAATGAAATCATTATCCCTATTCTTATTTATGATTGCTTTGGCGTCATACTCACTACAAGCACAAGATGTGATTGTTTACACTCATTATGAGAGCCCATACAAATCCTCAACAAAAACTTCTGATGAAAAAGAAGAAGCCCTTCCGACTAAGCCATCGAAAGACAAACACGATCAAATTCCGCTACATGCTACCCCTGTTGGTAATTTCCTGAATGTCAGCCATAAACTTCCAAAAAACTCCTCATATAAAATTTATGATGACAAAGGGGTACAGTTCCTTGTTGGCCGACTGACAGTCAATGGGGTCATCCCAGTAAAAAGTCTTTCAAAGGGAACCTACAAACTACATCTAAACGATAAACCAATTCTTTGGTTTATTAAAAAATAGAGGACTAACCTTGTTTATTTTATGGCTTTACAAGAACAACTGAAACGTCAAGGTGACTATCTGTTTAAAAACAGAAGTTTCCTTCCGCTGATTTTTATTGTCTTTGCTTTAGCAATAAAAGGATATTATATCGAGAATGCCCCTTCCAACTCGTCAACGGTTGCAATGTTTACTGATTTTATGAATTCCGTTTCGATTTACGTTGGATTATTTGGACTCATAATTCGTATATATACTGTTGGATATACCCCGAAGAATACCTCTGGCAGAAATACAAAGGAAGGGCAAGTTGCGAATGAATTAAACACTAAAGGACTGTATTCTACAACTCGAAACCCTTTGTATCTGGGCAATTTTTTTATGTGGATGGGAGTGATTTTGTATATCAACGTTGCTTGGTTGTTAATTTTATTCATATTTGTATTTTGGATGTACTACGAAAGAATCATTTATGCAGAGGAAGTCTTTCTAAGGCAAAAATTTGGAAACACTTATCTAAAATGGGCAGAAAAGACACCTGTATTTATGCCTAAAAAACTGTGTTATGTCCACCCTAAACAATCATTTAATTGGGGAAAAATATTGATCAAAGAAAAAACGGGGTTTCTCATGTACTTTTTGATTTTATTTGTAATTCAACAATTTTCTATCTTTGTGGAGGTTAACGCTTTTAAAGTTGATTTTAACTTTATAACCAACGGCCTAATTACTAGCTGTGCAATTTATATCACTGTAAAACTTGTACAAGTTTTACAAAAAAATCAATTGATTAGTAGCTAGTAAATTATTTTGCTAAGTTTAAACTCCTAAACATGGATATCACAATGATCATCGGGCAAATTTTTTTGCCAATTTCCTTAGCGATTATCATGTTTGGTATGGGGCTTAGCCTGGTTAAAGATGATTTTGTAAGACTCTTTGCCTATCCAAAAGCTGTGCTTGTTGGTTTGTGCAATCAGTTGTTGTTTCTTCCACTCATCGGATTTGCGATTGTTTTGCTGTTTGATCTCAATCCTTCAATGGCCATTGGCATGATGATTCTTTCTGTATGCCCGGGAGGTCCAACAAGTAATTTGATTACACAAGTTTCGCGTGGAAATATTGGACTTTCAGTCACACTGACTGCCTTAGCGAGTCTCATTACTGTATTTACCATTCCAATTCTGTTGTCAAAAGCCATAGCATATTTTACTGGAGACACAGATGTTGTTATCCAACTTCCCATAATAGAAACCATGTTGCAAATTTTGGTGATTACCATTATCCCGATCTCTATCGGGATGATAATCCGTAAACGACGAGAAGCATTTGCGCTTCGTATGGAAAAGCCCATGCGAACCGCCTCCACTGTATTGTTTGTGATTATTTTTTTGATCATTATCATTGCCAATAAAGATAATTTAACCCAAGCCATGAAAGAAGTTGGACTACCAACATTACTTCTCAACTTGTCAACAATGGGATTGGGGTTTGTAAGCGCAAAATTATTTGGCATCACTGGAAAAAGTCAGATATCAATCACCATTGAAAGTGGGATTCAAAATGGGACATTGGCGTTTGTCATTGCCACGACCATGCTAAACAATTTTGAGATGGGACTCCCCACTGGCGCCTATTCAATTTGGATGTTTATAACTGGTGGATTTCTGATGTGGCGCTTGGGAAAGAAAGGAGATTGAGCATCTGAGAACATTCTATTAAATTGTATATTTGTCAAAATTGCTATAGAAATGCGCCGTATTGGTTGTGTAACACTATTCCTTTTTTGGTTTTATCTATTACCCGCACAAGACCGTGTAACCTTGAGTGGAGACGTCTCCGATTCATTTTCTAAAGAAACACTTCTTGGCGTTACCATATTAATCCCCGAACTCAACACAGGAACGGTCACCAACAACTATGGATTTTATTCGATCAGTGTACCTCCCGGAGACTACACGATTTCGGTGCAATATCTTGGTTATCAAAAGCTTCAATTTCCTTTATCGCTAATCGAAAACACCAAACAAAATATTCTTCTCACTCCCGCAGCCGAGGAACTCGATGAAGTTGTTTTGATTGATAATACAGAAAGGGTGAACATCAAAAAACCCGAAATGAGTGTGAATCGGCTCCTTTCAAAAACCGTTTTGCAAACACCTGCAGTTTTTGGGGAGCCAGATGTACTCAAAACCATTCAGTTACTCCCTGGTGTAACCAGTGCAGGTGAAGGCGCATCTGGCTTTAATGTACGTGGTGGTTCTGCCGATCAAAATCTAATCCTATTGGACGAAGCAACCATTTATAATTCCTCTCACCTTTTTGGTTTTTTCTCCGTATTTAACCCAGATGCAATTAAAGACTTACGACTCTTTAAAGGTGGTATTCCTGCCAAGTATGGCGGTCGACTATCCTCCGTTTTAAACATCTATCAAAAAGAAGGGAACAAGGAAGAGTTTAAAGTGAATGGAGGGATTGGACTCGTAACCAGTCGTTTGCTTGCCGAAGGACCTCTCGGAGATGGGAGTTTTGTGATTGGGGGAAGAGGAACTTATGCACATCTTTTTCTCAAGCTCACTGATAATCCAAACAGTGCCTATTTCTATGATTTGAATACAAAAATGAGCTTTCCAATCAACGATCAGAACAAACTTTACCTGTCTGGATACTTTGGTCGTGATGTATTTAATGTTGATGAGAGCTTTGTCAATACCTATGGAAATGCGGTATTTAATCTCAGATGGAACCATTTATTTTCACCGCGCTTGTTTTCAAATCTATCCTTGATTTACAGTGATTACTATTATGGTTTATTACTTGATTTCGCTGGTTTTGATTGGAATTCTGGCATCCAGAATCTCAACCTTAAGTATGATTTCTCCTATTTTGCAAACGACAAAACCAATATTGACTTTGGTCTACAATCAACCTACTATACTTTTAATCCTGGCTTCATAGAACCTGCCCGATTGGACTCTGGAATCAACGCGGAACAGTTGCAAAAGAAGTATGCAATGGAGCACGCCGTTTATGCGGATATATCGCACGAGATTTCTCCCTCTTTTTCTTTTCAATTTGGACTGCGTTTCAATCATTTTACAAGATTGTCACAAAACGGTCTGTTTATCTATGAAAATGGACAATCAACACGATTTAATACCGCACTGGGCATCTATGAAAAAGGGATTCCTACAGGACAATACGACTCTGGCGAATCTTCTGCAATATACAGTCATATCGAACCGAGACTTACGCTGTCCTATGCCATGAAAAATAGTGCTTTAAAAGCGTCTTACAACCGACTTAATCAATATCTCCACCTAATTTCAAATACCAGCTCGCCAACCCCCCTTGACCTCTGTGCACCTAGTGGACCGCACCTCAAACCGCAACAACTCGACCAGTGGGCAATCGGCTACGTCACCGAAACCCCAAGTCAGCAGAGCATTGAGATTGAAGCGTTTTATAAAGATGTTAAAAACCGACTCGATTATATCGACGGTGCTGATTTGGTTGCCAACGATGCTGTCGAGCAAGTAACGCTCCCTGGAATTGTTCGTGCCTTTGGTACGGAAGTCTTATTTAAAAAGTCAGTTGGGAAATTGCAATACTGGCTGGCTTACACATGGTCAAAATCTGAACAAAAAACAGCGGGGCTGGGACTTGGCGACCCTGGAATTAATGATGGCAACTGGTATCCCAATGCTTATGACAAGAGACACGACTTAAGTATCAATACAAGTTATCAACTCAACAACAAATGGAGTTTTAATGCCAACTTTTTATACCAAACTGGTCAGCCAACAACCTATCCTGTGGGACAGTATGAATTTGGTGGATTACGCGTACCTAATTATGGAACGCGCAACAGCAGTCGGTTTGATGACTATCACCGCATGGATTTATCAGCGACCTTGAAAAGGCCTCCCAAAAAAGACCGACAAGGAAGCTGGATTTTTGGCATATACAATGTGTATAATCGTAAAAATGCCGCGAGTATAAACTTTAGACAAAATCGGGAAACACAGCAAAATGAAGCCGTACGATTTTCTATTTTCGGAATTGTACCCTCAGTAATGTATCGAATTGACTGGTGATGAAAAAAATAATCTTTTTACTGACTATCCTATGTATTTCATGTGAAGATGTTGTTACCATTGATCTTCCGAAAGCAGCTGAACAAATCGTAATCGATGCAGAGCTTGGGCGTCCACAAGGAGGCGGAATGGCCACATTGCGCGTGCTTGTTACCAAAACAACTGACTTTTACAGCTCAGATATTCTTTCTGTCGATGATGCCTCTGTATCCCTTCAATACGACAATAAAATCTTGGCTGCCAATCATGTTGAAGGTGGTCTATACACATTGGACATTCCCGAAATCACGACTGACAAACAATATCAATTGATTGTCGATGTCGATGGGGTAAGCTATACAGCCAATGAAGAATTGGTTCTGTCTGGTACTTTTGATAGCGCAATACAAGGAGATGGTCAACTGTTTAGTGGCAATGAGACAGAAGTGTTGATAACTCTCACAGATCTTCCTGGTCTAGGAAATTTTTATTTATTTGATTTTTCCGATAACAACCTCTTTGTCACAAGAGATCGATTTTATGATGGACAACCATTTACGTTCTCTTTTTTCTATGATGAGCTCTTTCCCAAAAATGAGGAAGTTACCATACGAATGGTTGGCATAGATGAGGCATTCTTTACCTATATGCAAATTTTGTTGAGCCATAGCGGTCAGAGTGGCGGTGGACCTTTTGCTACTGCAACTTCAACGCTATTGGGAAATTTCACAAGTTCAACTGAATCTGATGTTGCTTTGGGTTATTTTAGAGTTGTTGAATACAGTTCTATTCCATTTACAGCCGAATAGTTACTTTTGTGTATGCGCTTCACAAAAATCACAGAAGCCGATTCAAACCACGACAAGCTCGAACAAATGAGCGTGGAACAGCTTAGTCTCATTATAAATGAAGAAGACCAAACGGTAGCGAATGCCGTCAAAAAAATACTTCCTCATATCAACTTATTTATCGATGCAACCTTACCTAAAATGCAGCAAGGGGGTCGGCTGATCTATATCGGAGCAGGAACGAGTGGGCGTTTGGGCATACTCGACGCTTCGGAATGCCCACCTACTTTTGGTGTTTCACCAGAGCGTGTAATCGGATTAATTGCTGGTGGAGATGGGGCGATTCGAACCGCTGTCGAAGGAGCGGAAGACGACCCGAACCAAGGGTGGAAAGATTTGGAAAAACATCACATTTCGAGTTTAGATACGGTTGTCGGAATCGCCGCATCAGGAACAACTCCTTATGTCCTCGGCGCCATTCAAGCGTGCAAATCCAAAGGAATTACTACCGGAAGTATCAGCTGCAACCCAGGAAGCCCGATTGTAGAACAAGCTGACTATCCTATGATCCCAGTGGTTGGGCCTGAGGTGATAACAGGAAGTTCTCGCATGAAAGCTGGCACTGCTCAAAAAATGATTCTCAATACCATCTCAAGTGTTTTGATGATCAAGCTGGGTCATGTGAAAGGCAATCGTATGGTGGATATGCAGTTGTCCAATCAAAAGTTGCACCAAAGAGCTATCCGTATGGTTTGCGAATCAAGCTCGGTAAGTAAAGAAAAGGCGATTGAATTGTTACGCATTCACGGGAGTGTTCGAAAAGTATTAAATCATTTGAAAAATGAATAAAGAACTCATTTTCAAGGGACTCTCACGTCTTTTTATCGCAATCCTCTTTGCCTTTACCGGTCCTGTGATTTACACCTCAGCTGTACGAAATGAAGACCATCCTTTTTTTATTCCTGTTTTAGGTCTTGGATTGATTGCTTGTATACTGTCCATATTGTATGGATTTCGGGGGATAAAACTCCTCGTAAAGGGTTTCTTTAATGAAAACTAAGTTTACCCCTTGAAAGAGCCCCTAATCGTATTATCTTTGTGGCTTTGATAAACAACTAATGATTCAAGTTCGACTCCCAGACGGGGCAATTAAAGATGTTAGCCAAGGGACAACACCCCTAGAGATTGCAACTTCCATAAGCGAAGGGCTTGCACGAAATGTATTGTCAGCAAGCTACAACGGAGAAGTTATTGAAGCTTCTACCCCTCTCCAAGTCGACGGAAATCTAATCCTTTACACATGGAACGATGCTGAAGGAAAAAAGGCATTTTGGCATTCTTCTGCACACGTACTCGCACAGGTTCTTGAAGAGCATTACCCTGGAATAAAGCTTACCATCGGACCTGCTATCGAGCAAGGCTTCTACTACGATATTGACCCGAATAGTCATACCGTAACCGAAAAAGATTTTGATGCCATCGAAAAACGTATGATTGAGGTATCACGTGAGCAACATGCCTTCTCGATGCGTTCTGTTTCCAAAAAAGAAGCCTTGGCGTATTATCAAAACGAAAAAAATCCATTTAAGACTGAGCTCATTGAGAATCTCAATGACGGAGATATTACCTTCTGTGATCATGCCGATTTCACAGACCTTTGTAGAGGGGGACATCTGCCCCATACTGGCTTCATCAAAGCCGTAAAACTCACAAATATCGCTGGTGCTTATTGGCGTGGGGACGAAACCAAACCGCAACTTACAAGGATTTATGGGATTTCGTTTCCCAAACAAAAATTACTCAAAGAACACCTTCTCCTCGTCGAGGAAGCTAAAAAAAGAGATCACAGAAAGCTCGGAAGTGAAATGGATCTATTTACATTTTCCAAGAGAGTCGGTCAAGGTCTTCCGCTATGGCTGCCAAAAGGTGCTGCTCTTCGTGAAAGACTTGAACGTTTTCTCAAAGAAGCGCAACGAAAAGCTGGATATGAACAGGTTGTCTCTCCGCATATCGGTCACAAAGAGCTATACACGACTTCTGGTCATTACGAAAAATATGGTGCTGACAGTTTTCAGCCAATCAAAACCCCTACAGAAGATGAAGAGTTTTTGCTAAAACCCATGAATTGCCCGCATCATTGCGAAATTTTTAGTGCGCGAAATTGGAGTTACCGCGATTTACCAAAACGCTATGCTGAGTTTGGAACGGTATATCGTTACGAGCAAAGCGGTGAACTACATGGGCTGACACGGGTTAGAGGATTCACACAAGATGATGCGCATATATTTTGCACTCCAGATCAACTGGATAGCGAGTTTAAAGCCGTCATCGACTTGGTTTTATATGTATTTAGCTCTTTAGGGTTTGCAGATTTTACCGCACAAGTGTCCGTTCGAGACCCGGAAAACCCAGATAAATACATTGGAAAAGTTGAAGACTGGGAAAAAGCAGAGCAAGCCATTATCAATGCAACGCAAGAAAAAGGGCTGAACTATATCATAGAAACAGGAGAGGCCGCTTTTTATGGTCCCAAGCTCGATTTTATGGTGAAAGATGCCTTGGGACGAAGTTGGCAACTGGGTACAATTCAAGTGGATTATAGCTTGCCTGATCGATTTGATCTCACTTATAAAGGCAGTGATAATGCCCTTCACAGACCTGTAATGATTCATCGTGCCCCTTTTGGTAGTTTGGAGCGATTTGTAGCCATACTCATCGAACATACGGCTGGAAACTTCCCGCTTTGGCTTACACCAGATCAAGTTAATATTTTGTGCGTGAGCGAGAAATACGAAAAATACGCGAAAAAAGTTTCTCAATTATTGGAAAATAACGAAATTCGCACCCTCGTTGACAACCGAAACGAAACCATTGGAAAGAAAATTCGGGAGTCTGAGCTTCAAAAATATCCATATATGATTATTATTGGAGAAAAAGAAGTTTCAGAATCTGTGGTTTCGGTTCGAGAGCACGGCGGGAAAGATCACGGAGCTATGTCTCTGGATAACTTCATTCGATTGGTAGAAAGTACCATAGAAAACGAAGTTCAAGAATTTAAAATATAAATCGCGCGTTATAGCCATAAGAAGAAGAAGAGGCAGAGGACCTCAACGAGTAATCAAACAAGACCCTCACAAGATCAATGACAAGATTTTGGCAGGTGAAGTTCGTCTTGTTGGCGACAACGTAGAAATGGGCGTTTATCCGCTTGCAAAAGCGATGGGGATTGCACGGGAACTCGAGTTGGACTTGGTAGAAATTTCACCAAATGCATCTCCCCCAGTTTGTAAGATCATTGATTACAAGAAATTTCTATACGAACAGAAAAAGCGCGAAAAAAATTTAAAGGCCAAAGCGAGCAAAGTTGTGCTCAAAGAAATTCGCTTTGGACCACAAACAGATGAGCACGATTATGCGTTTAAGAAAAAACACGCGATTAAGTTTTTAGAAGAGGGAGCAAAGCTAAAAGCATTTGTGTTTTTCAAAGGACGTTCTATTATTTTCAAGGAGCAAGGGCATATCTTGCTACTGCGATTGGCGCAAGACCTTGAAGAATATGGAAAAGTTGAGCAGCTCCCAAAATTAGAAGGGAAAAGGATGATCATGTTGATGAATCCTAAAAAATAATAAAGACGGAAAATATGCCGAAGCAAAAAACAAAATCGAGTGCTAAAAAGCGTTTCAAGTTAACCGGAACTGGAAAAATCAAGCGCAAGCATGCATTCAAAAGTCACATTTTGACTAAAAAGTCAAAAAAGACAAAATTAAAATTAACGCATTCAACCTTGGTACATGACGCCGACGTTGATAATGTAAAACAACAACTTCGATTGAAGTAAAAACTGGTGTATAACCCTGGGGCGGGTTTAAAAGAGCAAGCCATTTGCCACCTCCCTCAAAACAATAAATAAAATGCCGAGATCAGTAAATGCAGTGGCCTCTAGGGCCCGAAGAAAAAAGATGATGAAGCACGCCAAAGGATACTTTGGGCGTCGTAAAAATGTATGGACAATTGCCAAAAATGCTGTTGAAAAAGCGTGGGGATATGCATACAGAGATCGAAAAACCAAGAAAAGAAATTTTCGTTCATTGTGGATTGTTCGAATCAATGCCGCAGCCCGTTTACACGGGATGTCTTACTCTCAGTTTATGGGAAAAGTCAAGGCCAATAACATTTCGTTAAATCGAAAAGTTTTAGCAGACCTTGCAATGAACCACCCTGACGCTTTTAAAGCTGTGGTTGATAAAGTGAAGTGATTTTCCACAAAAAAAAAACGGTTGATTTAAAACACGCTTCGGCGTTTTTTTTTAGAATGGCACCCCATCATCGCCATCGAAAGCATCGTCGGGGCTAATTCGGGGGGTTTCAAATGGACCGTCTTGATCTCGATTGATTTTGGACTGAAATTCAACAGGGGCATCAAAAGCATCGAGATTTTCGAATTTTCCTAGAGAAGCAACAAACTTTAAACGAATGTTGTCTAAGCCACCGTTTCGGTGTTTGGCCACGATAAACTCTGCTTGACCCGCCGAAGGGGTCCGTTCTTCATCATCCCACTCATCAATCTTATAGTACTCTGGACGATAGATAAACGAAACAATGTCAGCATCTTGCTCAATCGCACCCGACTCACGAAGATCGGAAAGCAATGGCCGTTTACTCCCACCTCTTGTTTCTACCGCACGTGACAACTGCGATAGTGCAATGACTGGGATATCAAGCTCTTTGGCTAGTGCTTTGAGATTTCGTGAAATCATCGAAATTTCTTGTTCGCGATTTCCAGATTTATTTGATGCGCCAGTTGTCATCAACTGTAAATAATCAACAACGATTAGTTTAATTCCATATTGAGAAGACAAACGTCTTGCCTTTGCACGTAAGTCAAAAATGGATAATGATGGCGTATCATCAATAAATAAAGGTGCACTTTCTAAAGCGGTCACCTTTACGTTGAGTTGTTTCCATTCGTGGTCGGCAAGGTTTCCAGTTCGTAGCTTTTCGGAGGACAGGCCAGTTTCAGAAGAGATCAAACGTGTAATCAATTGAACAGACGACATCTCTAAAGAGAAAAAGGCAACTGGTATCGAGTGATCGACACAAATGTTTCGCGCCATAGACAGGGTCAATGCTGTTTTCCCCATACCAGGTCGAGCAGCTACAATAATCAAGTCGCTCGATTGCCAACCAGAGGTCAATTTGTCTAAATCAGAAAATCCAGATGGAACCCCACTTAAGCCCTCTTTGTTTGAAATTTCTTCAATTTTCTTTTTGGCTTGAATCACCAAACTTTGAGCAGTATCTGTTGATTTTTTGATATTGCCTTGGGTGACATCGTATAGCTTCGACTCCGCATCATCGAGCATATCAAAGACATCCTTGGTGTCATCATAGGCATTCTCAATAATTTCATTTGAGATTTTGATCAGACTGCGCTGAATAAATTTTTGAAGGATAATGCGAGAATGATGCTCAATGTGTGCAGATGAAGATACTTTTTGAGTGAGTTGGATCAAATAAAAATCTCCTCCGATTTGTTCGAGCTTATCATTTTTTCGCAGTTGAGTGGAAACCGTTAACAAATCAATCGGGCTGGAGTCTGAAAACAAATGAACAATGGCCTCAAAGATGTGCTGGTGGGCTTGCTTATAAAACGCCGCTGGGCTTAGGATATCAATTACGGTATCGACTCCTTTCTTATCGATCATCATTGCGCCGAGAACGGCTTCTTCTAAATCAATTGCTTGGGGAGGAAGTTTGCCTTTTTGCAAGGAAACGATCTGACCGCCTTGACGTGATTGTTGCGTTATAGGTTTCTGTTTTTCCACGATATAAATGTAGATAAATATTCCACATCTAAGTGCGGAATCGCATCAAAAAAGACGAACGATATGTTGTTAACAAGTTTGGATAAATGTTAATATCCCAAACATTTATTCTTGATAAACGCCCATTTGAAAGAATTTCTGCTGTCGTTCAAGAACCAACTGGTCAAGGGGGGTATCTTTTAGCTCGTTGTATGCTTTTAGAATGCTTTTTCGAACTGTTGAAAAAGTTTGCGCCCGATCGCGATGAGCACCACCCAAAGGTTCTTTTACGATTGTATCAATGATCTTGAGACGCTTCATGTCTTTGGCTGTGAGCTTCAGGGCGTCAGCGGCTTGTTCTTTGTGTTCCCAACTGCGCCAAAGAATAGACGAGCATGACTCGGGAGATATCACAGAGTACCAAGTGTTTTCGAGCATAAATACGCGGTCTCCCACGCCAATGCCCAATGCGCCACCTGAAGCACCTTCCCCGATAATCATCACAATCACTTGTGTTTTCAATCGTGACATCTCCAAAATGTTTCGAGCGATTGCCTCACCCTGGCCACGTTCTTCCGCTTCAAGGCCTGGGTAAGCACCAGGGGTGTCAACCAAACACAAAACAGGAATCCCAAACTTTTCGGCAGATTTCATTAAGCGAAGCGCCTTTCGATATCCCTCCGGGTTTGCCATTCCAAAATTGCGGTACTGGCGTGTTTTTGTATTGTATCCCTTTTGCTGACCAATGAATAAAAAACTCTGGTCACCAATTTTGCCAAATCCGCCAACCATGGCTTTATCATCTTTGACCGTACGGTCGCCATGTAATTCTAAAAAGGTCTCTCCAGAGAGTGCCTGAATATAATCCATGGTATAAGGACGTTGCGGGTGTCTCGAAAGCTGAACACGTTGCCACGGGGTCAGATTTCCGTAAATTTCTTTTTTTGTGGATAAAAGCTTGTCTTCGATTTGTTGGCAAGTCGTGGTCACATCGACATCACTTTCGTCGCCAATCACAGCACATTTTTGGAGTTGCTCTTCAAGCTCTTGAATGGGTTGTTCAAAATCCAAATATTCCATAGCGGATTGTATTTTGCTCTAACAAATATAGTATTTTGATTTAGTTGTTACCGCTACTTCTTTCTTTTTTTAGCTTCAAGTATCCATTCATCAAAACAGACGATAAGATCAACAAGGTTCCGATATAAAACGGCAAGCTCATTTTCTCATCAGATCCAAAAATGAGTAGCCCAAGTAAGATGCCATAAACGGGTTCCATATTGATCGCCAACATCAATGAAAACGGACGTAAATGACGCATTACAGATATGGAAACCACAAAGGCATAGGCAGTGCAAACAATCGCTAAAATCGAAATCCAAAGCATGTCGGCTTGGGTGATTGAAAACAAGTCAACAGACCATTTACCTTGAAAAAAAAGAATAACACTCATACAAATCGCCCCAGTACCCAACTGGTAAACTGACATGACTCTGGCATCTGATTCGTGCACAACCTTTCCGTTGATTAGCGTAAATGCAACAGACAAAAGAACCGCAATGAAAGCAAACAACATTCCATCAATAAAACGGTATTCGGTCTGCATAATCATTCCCAAAGCAATAACAACGACCAACCCCAGTATGATTTCATATAAGTCAAACGATCGTTTGTATACAATGGGCTCGATCAATGCAGTTACCAGCGCTCCCGCAGACATGACAGATAGCGTCACAGAGACGTTAGAGACTTTGACTGCATGAAAGAAAAACACCCAATGGAGCGCAATCAAAACACCACAAATCATCATGATAATATGCTGTTTACTAGAAAGTCGAAATGGAATCTTGAAAGCCCACATAAACAGAGTCAACACAGCGGTCGCCAACACCATACGGTACCATACAAATGATACGGCATCAATGGAGGTGAGTTTTCCCAAAATGGCGGTGAATCCAAAAATGAAAACAATCCAATGAAAGTGGAGTATGCTTTTGAGTTTATCGCTTGGCATATCGTAAAATCACTATGGAAAAGATTCCAAAAATAAGATTGGGAACCCATGCAGCTAATGCTGCTGTGTAATTGGATTTTTCAACCATAACCTCAAATATCTTGTCAAAAAAGACATAAAGAAAAGCAAGGACAACTCCAAGTGCTAAATTCAGCCCAATACCCCCTCGTCTTTTAAAAGAGGAAACGGCAACACCAATAATCGTCAAAATAAATGCGGCAACCATAATCGACCATCGTTTGTGTCGCACGAGAAGGTGACGATTGATCAGGGGGCTTCCGCTTTCTTTTTCTTTAGTAATAAAACGGTTGAGCTCAAATAAAGTCAGGGTTTGAGCTGCATAGTTTAAGGGCGATAAGTCCTCAAATGTAAAGGGCATTAGGGTGTCTAAGCGTGATGAGGATTCGATTCTTTCTTTACCACTGACGTCAAACGATCGTTTAAAATAATCGGTCAGGCGATATAGTGTGTCTTCTTCAACCCATCGAATATTTCTCGCCGTAATTTTGGATGTCATTCGGTTGCCTTCAAAACGCTCATAGCTAAAATTATATCCCAATTGGCGAGTGGGATTGAACTGACTCAAATAAATAAAATCCCCCTCCCCGAACTGTTTAAAAAGCTGCTGAGTTTGCCGATCTTTTTTTGAGGATTTAAAATAGGTAAACTCAAATTCTTTGATGTTTTTACTCGCTGTTGGGACGATAAATTGACCCGCAACAAAAGCGCCGATAGAAATAAGAAGAGCTGCAACTAAAAATGGACGAAGATATCTGTAAAAAGAAATCCCTGAACCTAATATGGCGATTACCTCAGAATTGGAAGATAGTTTGGAGGTAAACCAGATGACGGACAGAAATAAAAAAATGGGAAATAAAATAAAGCCAAAGTGCCAAATAAAATTGTAATAATACCAGAGAATTTCGGATGTTGGGACTTCATGCTGATTGAAATTATCGATTTTCTGTGACAAATCAACCAAAACACTAATAGGTATGAATAAAACCAACATTGTCAAAAAGGTAACAATGTATTTGATGATAATATATCGATCTAAAATCCGGGTATTCAACATCACAGTCTGTTGTTCATTTGACGAACCATTTTATTTTTCCAGTCAGCAAAATCGTCACTGAGAATGTGTTTTCTTGCTTCCCGAACCAACCACAAATAAAACCCTAAATTATGAATACTCGCAATTTGTTTCCCCAAAAACTCATTTGCCGCAAACAAATGACGCAAATATGCCTTTGAGTAATAGGTGTCTATGGAGGTTGGGCCTTCCGCATCGATGGGAGAATGGTCATTTTCCCATTTTTTATTTTTGATGTTGATCGTGCCATGAGATGTAAACAACATGCCATTTCTTCCGTTTCGAGTTGGCATAACACAATCAAACATGTCCACACCCAATGCGATGTTTTCTAAAATGTTAATTGGCGTCCCCACTCCCATCAAGTATCGGGGCTTGTCTTTGGGAAGTATGGAGCAGACTTCATCTGCCATCGCATACATTTCTTCTGCTGGTTCGCCAACTGAAAGACCTCCAATGGCATTTCCTGGAGCATCGGCATCGGCAATATATTTTGCGGATTCGATTCGCAAATCTTTGTAGGTACTCCCTTGAACGATTGGAAACAAAGATTGCTCATGACCGTATTTTGGATCGGTATTGTTCATATGATGAATACATCTGTCAAGCCAACGATGAGTCAATGCCATCGAATTTTTTGCATAGTTGTAATCGCATGGATAAGGGGGACATTCATCAAAGGCCATAATAATGTCTGCCCCTATAGATCGTTGGATGTCAATTGCTTTTTCGGGCGTAAAGAAGTGGGAAGATCCATCGATATGTGATTTAAATCGGACACCATCTTCTTCAATTTTTCTGTTGGCAGCAAGAGAATACACCTGATACCCTCCACTGTCTGTCAGCAAATTTAGATCCCAATTCATAAATTGATGAATTCCACCCGCCTGTTCTAGAATTTCTATCGAAGGCCGCAAATACAAGTGATAGGTATTAGCCAAAATAATATCCGGGTTGACTTCATCTTTCAAATCTTTTTGTAGAACCCCTTTGACAGTGGCTTGGGTTCCAACTGGCATAAAAATCGGAGTTTCGATCACACCATGGTCAGTCGTAATGGTGCCCGCACGTGCATTTGATCCTGAATCGGTATGATGACAAACGAATTTCACAGCTGGTAAAGATAAACATCGTAACTGAGCTAATCTTTGTTCTTAACAAAATGTTGATTGTTAACTTAAAATATTAACCAAATCCCTTTTGTAAGCCCAAGTCTTGACTTATTTTTACGAGCATTATTTATCAACCGCATGAACGCAATACAACAACTTGAAAATACTGTACAGCAAGTACGAAGGGACATCCTAAGGATGGTACACAAAGTAAATTCTGGACACCCTGGAGGCTCGCTTGGCTGTGCTGAATTTTTTGTGGTTCTGTACAAAGAAGTCATGGAGTACAGCACTGAATTTTCAATGGACGGGATTGGTGAAGACCTATTCTTTCTTTCCAATGGTCACATCTCACCTGTTTACTACAGCGTTCTTGCACGAAGTGGTTTTTTCCCTGTCGAAGAACTCAATACATTTCGATTATTGGACTCTAGGTTACAGGGTCACCCAACCACACACGAAAAGCTGCCGGGAGTCCGAATTGCCTCTGGGTCTTTGGGACAAGGAATGTCGGTGGCACTTGGCGCAGCAGCGGCAAAAGCGCTTAATAATGATGGTCGCTTAATCTACAGCTTACATGGCGATGGCGAATTGCAGGAAGGACAGAACTGGGAAGCAATCATGTATGCTGGAGCAAAACGAGTTGACAACATTATTGCAACAATCGATGTCAATGGTAAGCAAATCGATGGAAGCACAGATGATGTGCTACACATGGGTGATCTGCAAGAAAAGTTTGAGGCCTTTGGCTGGAAAGTGATTTCAATTAAAAATGGAAACGATATCTCTTCGGTTATCGAAGGAATGAAGCTAGCAAAAAACGAAACAAAAAAGGGAAAACCCATCTGTGTACTCCTGCACACTGAAATGGGGAATGGTGTTGATTTTATGATGCACACCCATGCATGGCATGGCAAAGCACCAAATGATGATCAACTTGCTCAAGCCCTTGAACAAAATCCTGAAACACTAGGAGACTACTGATTTGATCTTTATGAAGACATATACATTTACCGAAAAAATTGATACACGTTCTGGCTTTGGCGCTGGGTTAACTGAACTCGGCAAGTCGAATGAAAATGTCGTGGCACTCTGTGCAGATTTGACTGGCTCCTTAAAAATGGATGATTTCAAAAACAATCATCCTGACCGATTTTTCCAAGTTGGAATTGCCGAAGCAAATATGATGGGAATTGCTGCTGGACTAACGATTGGGGGTAAAATTCCTTTTACGGGAACCTTTGCCAATTTTTCGACGGGTCGGGTATATGATCAAATTCGCCAATCCATTGCCTATTCCCACAAAAATGTAAAAATATGCGCCTCTCATGCTGGGGTGACTTTGGGAGAGGATGGGGCAACCCACCAAATTCTTGAAGATATTGGGCTGATGAAAATGCTCCCAGGTATGACAGTAATCAATACCTGCGACTTCAATCAAACCAAAGCAGCAACCATTGCCGTTGCAGAGCATAATGGACCTGTTTATCTCCGTTTTGGCAGACCCAAAGTTCCCAATTTTACAGATGAAAATCAAAAGTTTAGAATCGGAAAAGGGCTCGTCCTTTCCCCAGGAACTGATGTGAGTATTATCGCTACTGGACATCTGGTTTGGGAAGCGCTCGAAGCAGCAAAAATACTGCATGAACAAGGAATTTCAGCCGAGGTGATCGACATCCATACCATCAAACCACTGGACGAAAAAATCGTAATTGAGTCCGCCAAAAAGACGGGCGCGGTCGTGAGTTGTGAAGAACACAACTTTTTAGGTGGATTAGGAGAGAGTATTTCGAGAACGCTAGCGACGCATCACCCCACTCCACAAGAGTTTGTTGCTACGCAGGACACCTTTGGTGAGTCTGGCACTCCTGCTCAACTCATGGAAAAATATGGCTTGAATGCGCAGTCAATCGTGAATGCAACAAAACGAGTAATCGCAAGAAAACAATAAGTGGTTTAAGAAGCGTCTAAATAGTCTGGTGTACCATCCCCATCGGAGTCATCAGCAACGCCATCAGCATCAACATCATACTCGTCAATCGTCAGAATGCCATCGCCATCATCATCATTGTCGAGATAGTTCGGAATGCCATCGCCATCGGTATCGTCAGCATCGTCTGTAAAATGACGGTTTCCGTCGATGTCTTCCTCACTTGTCGGAACAGAATCTTCATCATGATCTGCCGTAGCAAATGTGTACAGGTCGACTGCAAAAATCAAAGGTGCATATTCTCTTGGAGCAGATTGACTGCCGTAATATCCTAGAGCGGAGGGCATAATTGCTACCGCTGTTCCGAAGCCGTCGTAACTAATCAACCCAGTTGCAGGATCAACTTCCCAAGTTCCTCGCTTGATAAAAGGATAGAGTTCATAAAATCCCTGAACTGTACTCAATCCCGTAAACCAAATTTGCTGATCTTTTTGATCAAAAGAGGACCCATCAAGAAACATCCCTTTGTAGGTAATGTACACCTCATCAGCGATGGTTGGCGAATTTCCAACACCTTCTCGGACGTTTGGAATCAAGTACATGGTGTGTGTGATGAAATTGCCATCCTGGTCTTTGACTTGCACCTCATGCTCAACAACTTGATCAATCATCGGGGTTTTGCCAGAGGCATTAACCAACGAATCGATTGTAAATTCCACTCGTTCGCCAGACGCTGCATTAGCGTATTCCTCATAATTATAGTAATGATTTTGCAAAAAAGAAATGATTGAATCGTTATCAGCGGCCCTTTGTTCTTCGTAATCACGGAGAGGGAGGGGTCCCAATCTTGTTGTATCATCGCATTGTATGAATACAAAAGCCAAAAAAAATAGGAAAAGAAGATTGTGCGTTTTCATCCAAAAAAATAGTGTTGCAAGATACGATTTTCTTGTATTTTTGAATCTGTATAAATCACAATTAACATTTCTTTTGCGAATTGATAAATATCTCTGGGCGATTCGATTTTATAAATCGAGGAACGAAGCATCGATCGCTTGTAAAAAAGGTCATGTTCGCATAGATGAAGTGACAGTAAAACCCTCTAGAGAGGTTTTTGGTGCGGAAAAAATACTGATTCGAAAAAATCAAATGGAGTTTACCCTACTTGTACTTGGAATTCCAAAGTCAAGAGTTGGTGCTAAATTGGTGGAACGATATGCCAAAGACCTGACTCCTGAGGATATTCGAAAGGCGAGAACAGAAATTGCCATCAATCAAGCGAACAACAGATTTGAAACTGGTGGTAGGCCAAGTAAAAAAAATCGAAGAGACCTTATGGATTTTATGGAAAGTGAATCCGATTCTACTGATGAATGATTATATTTGAGTATGTACAATGACTGCATTTTAACAGCCGAACAAGCAGAGCTGAGTATCCGAAGGATTGCTTATCAAATCCATGAAGACAATACCGATGAAAAAAGAATTGTCATTGCTGGCGTGATGTCAAACGGCAATCAGGTCGCCAAATCGATCGCTAAAGTTTTGCGAGCGATATCCGATATTGAGGTGATGGATTGCCAAATCCAAATTGATAAAAAAAATCCTAGAAATAAGATTCAAACATCGATAGATGCATCTGTATATGAAAACCATTCCGTTGTAATTGTCGATGACGTTTTACACACTGGCTCGACATTGGTCTATGCAGTTCGTCACTTTCTTCAAGTGTCACTTACCCAATGTAAAGTTGCTGTTTTAATTAATCGAAATCATAAAAAGTTCCCCATAAAAGCAGATTATAAAGGAATTTCATTATCCACAAGCATGCACGAACATGTGGAAATTGTATGTAAAAACGATACCTTCGAAGGGTATCTAACCTAGTTTTTTGATAATCTGATCGACGAGTTCTTGCGGAGTTTCGTCCTGTATATGCAAGAGGTGATTGGCCTGCTCATAAAATAGTTTTCTTTCAAAAATATGCTTTGCGATAAACTCTTGCAGTTTATCTTCTGAAGTTAAATGAGATATCATCGGCCGATGGTCTTTCTCGGAATATAAGCGGCGACAAAGGGTTGAAATTGAAGGAGATAGGTAAAAAGTATAGGGTGTAGATTGAATCACAGACTGCATATTGTCAGCATAGCAAGGAGTGCCACCGCCAAGCGAAATAACAGATGCTTGAGCCGAAGCTAGTAAGTCATAAAGCGCTGTTTTTTCAATTTTTCTAAAGCCGATTTCGCCGTGTTCCAGAAAAAGATTTGGTACAGAACGACCATGTATTTCGCTCAAATAATCGTCCAAATCAACAAATGGCAATTCGAGGTATTTTGCTAAGAGTCGACCGACTGTGGATTTTCCACAACCCATGTAGCCAAGTAGAATGATTGGTTGGTCGGATTTTTCTGAATAAAGTACTTGCTCACTCATTGTCGGGTTACAAATTTAAGCCAATTTAAACTTTGATTAATCGTAGAATTGAATTTATATTTGCAGCCATTATAAAAAGGACGATTTGGTAGCTCAGTTGGTAGAGCATCTCCCTTTTAAGGAGAGGGTCCTGGGTTCGAGACCCAGCCAAATCACAAAGACTTGGTAGCTCAGTTGGTAGAGCATCTCCCTTTTAAGGAGAGGGTCCTGGGTTCGAGACCCAGCCAAGTCACAACAAGTCCCTCAGCGCACGTGGCGGAACTGGTAGACGCGCTAGGTTGAGGGCCTAGTGGGAGTTAAATCCCGTGGAGGTTCGATTCCTCTCGTGCGCACAAATTTTCCATTTGTAATTTTTTTTTCTATTTTTGTTTAATGTTTGTTAATTAAACATTAAACAAAATGGATCGGGTTAAAACAAGTTTCAGCATAAAAAACCTAGAGCATCTCTCTGGAATTAAAGCCCACACGATTCGGATTTGGGAAAAAAGATACAACCTTTTTGAGCCAGAGCGCACAGAAACGAACATCCGCCTGTACAATCTCGACAGCTTACAAAAGCTTCTCAATGTTTCGATGCTATACAAAAATGGGTTTAAGATTTCGAAAATTGCCAAAATGGAAGCAACCGAAATCAAAGATAAGGTCCACAATATTACCCTACAAAAAAGTCCATATGATTGGTCCCTCGGACTATTTAAACTATCGATGATCAATTTTGATCAGCGTTTGTTTACGAATACTTTTGATGAACTCATGGAAAAAATGAGTTTTGGTGAAATTTATCAATCTATTTTTACGCCACTTATGATTGAACTTGGGGTTTTGTGGCAAACAAACTCCATCAGCCCATCTCACGAGCACTTTATTACCAGCTTAATCAAACAAAAAATACATTCACTCTGTGAAAAGTTACAAGAGAATCAACCTCAAAGTACAGATCAAACTTTTGTCCTCTACCTACCTGACAATGAGATCCACGAATTGGGACTGCTCTATCTCAATTATGAAATTCTTGACCACGGTTACAAAACCATCTTTTTAGGACAATCCGTACCGACAACAAGTTTATCGAATTTTCAAGACAAATCCGACAAAATGATATTTGTTTCCTGTTTTACAATCGAACCAAATCACGATCGTGCAAATGAGTATCTTGATGAATTTGAAAAAGAGGTTTTATCAACGGAAGGGTCTGAGTTGTGGATTACTGGATACCAAGCACAATATATTGCAAAACCCAAAAACCCTAGGATTCGTATTTTTGAATCTTCTGCCGAATTGATTAAAGAATTATAATTTTTTGTTTAAAGTTGAATAAACAAGAAAAAAATTATAATTTGCAGTTGGTAATTAGAGAAAGCTATTTTGTGAAATCTATTTTTGATTCTGTATCGAAACGATGTAGCAAAGAAATCACGGAGTCTTATAGCACTTCATTTTCTTTGGCTACACGCATGTTATCTTCTGAAATACGCCAAGACATTTACAATATTTACGGTTTTGTCAGATTGGCGGATGAAATTGTTGATAGTTTTCACGATTATGATAAAGTGACACTTCTAGACCGTTTTGAAGACGATTTAGCATATGCACTGACAGAAAAAATCAGTACAAACCCTGTTCTGAATGCTTTCCAAGAGACCGTTCATCGCTACGAAATTGACAAAGAATTCATTGACGCTTTTATGCAAAGCATGCGCTGGGACCTATCAAAAAAGGTTTATCAAACAGATGAGGAGTATAAAAATTACATTTATGGTTCTGCTGACGTCGTTGGATTGATGTGTTTACGGGTTTTTGTCAAAGGAGACCGTAAACTTTTCAACGAATTGAAATCTTCGGCCATGGCACTAGGGTCTGCCTTTCAAAAAGTAAATTTTCTTCGTGATCTCAAAAATGACTACGAACAACTTGAACGATCTTACTTTCCGAATGTAAACCTCAGAGAGCTTGACGAGGCATCTAAGCAGAAAATTATTAGCGAGATTGAAGCCGATTTTCATAAAGGCCTCTCTGGAATTTTTAAATTGCCCGATTCGGCAAAATTTGGCGTTTACACTGCCTACAAATATTACCTTCGTCTTTTGAAGAAGTTGAAGCGATTGCCCTCTGTTGAAATCAAAAACAAAAGAATACGTGTCGCCAATATCCAAAAAGTGGATGTACTAGCTCGATCTTATGTTCGATACCGATTCAATATTCTCTAATCCATGCTCCTCGCTATTCAGATTTTTATTTTCCTAGCAACATTTGTTTTTATGGAAGCTGTCGCATGGTTTTCACACAAGTATATCATGCATGGTTTTTTATGGTCTCTCCACAAAGACCATCACCACAAAGACCATGATTCTCATTTTGAAAGAAACGATGCCTTTTTCCTATTTTATGCTGCAGTAAGTGCTGGTTTTGTGATTTTATGGGGAGAGTTTGGATTTTGGCCTGGAATGGCAATTGCCTTAGGGATTTTCGCTTACGGTCTCACCTATTTTTTTGTTCATGACATCTTTATCCACCAGCGTGTAAAATGGTTTCGCAATGCCAATACAAGCTACGCAAAAGCAATTCGAAGGGCACACAAAATTCATCACAAAAGCTTAAACAAAGAAAATGGAGAATGCTTTGGCATGCTCTGGGTACCGATGAAGTATTTTAAGAAATAATCGCTACAAATGCGCCATTTCAATGGCTGCAACCGCTGCTTCTTCCCCTTTATTTCCCAATGATCCTCCGCTTCTCGCACGAGACTGCTCGATTGTATCATCCGTTAACACACAGAAAATAACTGGTACTGTACCCATGGCATTGAGCTGCTGAATTCCGTTAGTCACCCCTTGACAAACATAGTCGAAATGACTTGTTTCACCTCGAATTACGTTGCCAATGGCAATCACAGCATCGTATTTCTTTTCCATTGCAACACGACTAGCGTACACCAATTCAAAGCTACCGGGAACATCAATACGATCAATTTGTTTTGCCTGTTGTTGTTGCAAAATTTGATGGGCTCCCTCAAAAAGACGATCGGTTATTTCACTGTTCCATCGGGAGACGATCAGTGCAAAACGCAAACCTTCAGCACTTGGGAGTGTTTCGTGATCGATATGCTTGCTGTTCTGACTACTCGTTGCCATATTATATGCTGGCTTGACCAAGCAAAGCGTCGATGTGCTTGGCGTCTACCCCACTTGAGAAATCATCTTTAAGGATAGTAAAGTATGCTTTGGCAGTTTTTTTATCTCCAAGTGATAAAGCAACAAGACCAGCTTTACGCAAGTAACGTGGGTAGGTAATTTGATTGTCACTAAACGATAAGGCCTTCTCATAGTAGTTTAAGGCATCTGAAAGTTGATCCAACTCAGCAAAAGCATCACCAATCCCTCCCAAAGCAAGAGGTGCAAGCAAAGGGTCAGAAGAGCTAAAATCCTCTAGGTAATCAATCGCTAACTCATATTCACCCAAATGAAGATAAATCATACCCGAACTATAAGTCGCCAAATTGGCTGCAGGTGTTCCATT
>Ga0213865_10000642_pt1 | contig 23656 bp, 23 predicted proteins | sample PICome_6_FD_160100 | JGI IMG/M metagenome (GOLD analysis project Ga0213865, IMG submission 160100) | Coastal seawater microbial communities near Pivers Island, North Carolina, United States - PICO282 | ecosystem: Environmental > Aquatic > Marine > Coastal | place: USA: North Carolina...
AATGCTCCAGTGATTTCAGCACGGTTGTTGTTCGTGATATCATCTCGAACGGATGCTTCCTCACAGAAGTGATTGTACGTCTCACTGGTTGTTTGCTCGTTTCCTTCTTCATCAGTCGAGTTAACGGAAACAACTTCTTGACAGGAGACAAATTGCCCATACAGTGAGTAGCCACCAAGTTCAACGTCAATCGAGTAAGCTGCGTCGTCCCCACTTGAGTCTGGAAGGACAGAACCTTTGTATTCCCAAACACCGTTGTTGATGTTGTCAGACATAATTGTACGAATTTCAGTAAGGTTGTCTGTAGGATCCGATCCATTTTCAAAGACCAGAACAGGCATATCATTACCGACATTGACTGAGTGGACCAGTGAACCAAGAGATGCACTGAGCAAATCAGTTCCATCTTCTGCTGTTGCGCTTGTCAAATCTCCATTGACGTCGATCAGCATTGTAAGGTCGTGAGTGATAAAGTCTGAAGAACCGTTGAGTTCGACTGTGACTGTGAATGCTTTGGAGCCTTCGCCTGTTGCAACGGTCGAACCATCATCCCAGGTAATGTCAACTTCGATATCGATGTAATCACGAACTTCAACGTAGATTTGTTGAACATCGTTTGTGGCATCGACATCTTGGTCTGAATAGACTTCGATTTGAACGACATAGATACCAGCCATTGGAGTCCAAACAGCATTGCTGCCTCCATACTGAATCATTGTCTTACCACCCTTGAAGGCGTCTCCTGCTGCGAGAGATTGATCGTCACAAACAGTCGTATCATCACAGATAACGTCTGGGTTGTCCCATTCAAGATCTGCACCATTGCTGTCGATAGCAATGTTTAGTGGGTTCCCGTTTCCATCAGCATTCCATACCTGTGCTTTGTAGCCAAGTTCAGTAATTGCTGTGTCACCAGAATTTTGAATGAAGACTTCGAAGGACGTATCTTGTCCTACAAAGAGTTCATTGCGGCATGTTGGTTCGCAAACGGTTTCTTTCGGTGAAGTAATTGCAACGAGGTCTGCGTCAGCACCTGAACGTGCTCCCGTGTCCTCTACTACTTCGTTTGTTTCTAGTTGTGTGATGTCGATGTTTGCCATTAGGCTAGCAACCAACAAAAGCACAAGCATTACAGGGGTAATTTTTCTCATGTCATATCCTCCAATGGGGCGGTAACTCGCCCTACGATAAACGCCGTATATATACTATGGGTGTGATATTTATTGAAGAATTTTATTAAAATAAAATGCTACCAAGATGTTTCAATCATGGCTCAGTCTAGTCTTTGTATTCATTAGGATGTTGAACGTAATGCTTCGGAAGGAGGAATTTTCGATGCTGCCCGCACTGGTACAAGTGTGGCTAGGAAAACAAGAATCCAGCCTCCTAAGAACATAACAACCGTAGTTGTCCATGGCAACACAAGGGAAGCCCCTTCTTTTTCCCAAACAGCTGAATGCAATCCCACATGGAAGAGCAAACCAACGATGATCCCATTGAGAATCCCTAACAATGAGACCCATGTCACTTCCACAACATGGATTCTCATGACCATGCCTTGAGTGTACCCTATAGCCCGTAGCATCCCAATATGCTTTCTTCTTTCTGAAACCGACCTGTAGGTAACGACGCCGATTCCGGCGATTCCAATCACCAAACCAATTGATAAATATCCTTCAAAGAGAGCAAGGATGGATAGGACAAGCGATTGGATAAGAGCCACTTCTTCAGCGATAAGCGATACTTGAATACCTTCTTTTTCCAAATCTAAACTCAACTGTTGACTGAGTTCTGATGCAGCTTCCCTTTCACCTTTTGATTTACCCGCCGCCTCATAATAGGATACGCCTTCATCATCAAAGGATGAACTTGCCGTGCTTCCTGGTGATACAGAAACATAGACGCGAGTGAGATCTCCTTCGTATTGCTCAATAACTGGCTCAGAAGGCATCCAAACACCTGCTGAAAACAGATATGAGGACTGTTCAAGAATGCCGCCAACGGTTACGACTCGGCGATGGCTTGGTTGTTTCGAATCAATAATTGTGATGTTTTCGCCAACCTTGACTGGGAAGATTCCAATCGAGGCTCCATCAAGAGACGACTCAAGACCAAATGAAGCATCAACAAAAACGATGTCTGTTCTTTGATGCATGGATTTCCATGCTTCTTCAGAACTATCCCCAAGCCCATCGTCCCAAATGTGGAGCGGGATACCACCGTGATTGACGAAGCCCTCATCAACCCCCCGTAGAATGTAGGGGGAACGGGTTTCTTCATCATTTTCTAAAAATGCCTGAGCCCTATACACTCTCCCAACAGCATCGATTTGTTCGATATTGGAATTCTCCAATTCCCATTCTTCTATCGGGCCTTCGAGTTGTAAGGGACGAGACCTCGATGAAGACAGCATCAATTCAAATTCTCCTTCAGATTCTTCTACGAATGAACTCGAATAATTGTCGAATTGGAGTGTGTAACCACTGAGAACAACAACCGAAAAGACAGTTATTGAAAACATGCCCATGACTACAGCAGTTCGCAGAGGCTTTTGCAGAGGGTAGGATAGAGCAACGGGAAGAACTGGTCCGCTCGAGAGTTTAGGTAGACGTAGCAATCCACGTATCATCATCGGAGCAAGAGCTGCTAAAACAAATACACCAGCAAACACCTGCACTAAACCGATGAGGATGAAAGAAAGTTCATTTGGAATGAGATCGGCACGAACAGGATCGAAGGAAGAAGGCAATCCAGTCCACACCAATAAGGCCACACCACTCCATCCAATTGTCCTTCGAGGCGCTTCTCTAAACACGGGTAAAATTCCATCAATTTTTCTTCTTGCTCTAAGAACAGGGATCACCCAAAGCAACACTGGCATCGTGAAAAGAATTGCACAGCATCCGAAGAGAATCCACATCGAATGAGCAACGCCTTGTCCTCCGACAAAGAAGAGGCCTAAACTTCCCAAAGCCCCTGCCGCGACAAGTACTAGGAAGATGTACATCGCCCAAGGCACATGCTTTGGAATTCTCTGCGGAACACTCTTCAAAGCGTGAACAATAATCAAGCGAGAAGACCAAAGTGCCGAAAGGAACAATGTGATCATCGATAGATGGAATCCCCAGAACCAGCCAGAAGCAAGAGAAGACGAATCTGCGTGAAACGTAAACACGTCCGTACCTGCATTAGCAAAAACACTCGAAAAGCCAATTCCAATAATCCATGCAAGCCCCATGCCGAGGAATGAGCCGAGACCACAGCCAAGGAAGGCTGCGATTGACCCCTCGATCATTGTCATGTAACGTAGATCGGCTCGTGTAAATCCGAGTGCTCTAACTGTTGCATACTCTTTTTGTCGCACATCAACCAACATCATAACAATGGTCACAACAAGAAGGACGCCGGCTGCTATTGTGAACGAACCAAACACAAGGAACATTGCTGATAAAACACCTGAAGAGGCTTCGGCTTGTTCCATAGCATCGAGTTTAACCGTCTGAATCGTAAGGGACATTTCTTCAAATCCGACGAGTTGATTGAGATGATTCTTGAGTGCAACTTCTTCCAAATCAGCAACAGAAGCAAAAACCAACATTGAACGTTCGTCATCTTCTGCTGCAGCCAGAGTTTCACCATCTTCGATGTTGATCAGGCCAAGAACAACTGTTTCGAGTTCAGATAATTGAGAAAGTTCATCGCTTTCTGTGAAAGAACCATTGATGGCTAGAAGTTGTGAATCATCGGAACCAAAAGCGAATTGAAAGAGTCCAGAGGCATTAACTGTACCGTTTGCAACATTTGAAATGGATTGAAGTCGGTCCCCGATCATCAACTCATTCTTGGCGACATTCAACGAATCCACATCCCCTTCAATGGCAAAGAACATCTGAGGGAGGGTCCCAAATCCTCCTGCATCCGAGAGGATAGGGAGTCGGAGGGATTGAACGGAACCGTCCAAAGTTGAACGCACAATGATGCCTGGAGATTCTATGCACCACGCGTCTTGTATCGTCACCATAGCCCCCTTGCCAGAGGGGCATACCGTTGGAGGATTCAACGATGTAACGGGCCATTCCGATTCAGGAATTTCAATGAAATTTGAATCATTTCCACTCCATGAACGTTTGTAATAGTCTATTGAAAGAAGCCCTTCAACTTTCAAAAAAAGTTCTTCTGAATGGTACTTCAAATCCCAACTCAAAACTGTTGACGGTGCGTTAATGTTCAGTACGAGTGGTTTTTCCGTATCATTTGCAATATCCCCGAACCATAATGTTTGATTTTGACCTTCTTCAAGTGCAAACCACGTCCCATCTTTGACCTCAACAGCCGCAATGTCCTTGTCTTTTAACAACCGAATTGTTGAATCTTCGTCAGAGCTGTTTCCGAGAATAAGACCCTTATCATACGCAGCAAAGCCGTATTCGTTGTCGATGCTTACATCAGCAATAATTGAGCCTGAGGGAACTCGCCAAACCCAAGAGTTGGAATCATTTCGCTCATACCCTATGCCACCTGAACCCCAATGCCAAACTGCATGTTGTTCAGGATGAATGTGATTCACATCCCCATCAGCAAGAGTCAGAAGCTCCGAACCGTTTACCTTGAGGGTAATCAATGGTACCTGCAACACTTCGAGAAGAGATGAATCCTCCATCAGCGCACTTTGATTCTCCTTTATTGAACGTACAAGAGACGCCGGTATCCTGCCCAACCCCTGTGAAGAGGTTATCGTGAAAGAATCACTCTCTTCATCGGCAAGGAACTGAAGACCTGAATCTTCTCCGTCAATTGTTTGATTGAGCGCTGATTCCAATTCCTCAATAAGTGTCGAGTAACCATCTCGGGTTTGTTCGATACCCTTTGTCGCTAATCGAATTGTGGTTACATTTTGACCGGCTTGTTGCAATGTTTGTGCAGTTTCAAGATCGGTGAATACAGCAGGTGCTGTTGTTCCAGCAAGTTGGCCCTGATTGGCCATCGAAACGACCTGATGAATCAAGAATAAGTCCTTTATTCGCTCGATACCGTTGTTATTTCTGACAAACCAACCCAGTTCTATTTCGTCTCCTTTGCCAACATCTAATTCATCCGCAAGTGCTCGATTAATCACAACAATCGATTGGTTTGAAAAACGACTTGCTTCCTCTAATTCAAACCATGTTAAACCGTTTGAAGAGGAACCGATGAGAGCATCTTCTTGGTGCTCTAATGCGAACCAAGGAACATTCGGTTCTGCAATACCTTCATTGGTTTCAACGGATGCGGAAACAATTCTACCTGCTTGAATTGCATCAACAGCATCAACATTTTGAAGACGTAATTCGTCAACAATCGATGAAGGAATTTCTACAACCTGTCCAATAGTAGAATCATATCCTGAAATGACAATATCTGTAGAACCCCATGCGGCCTCAATTTCCTTTCTCACGGTCTCATCCAAAGAGTCTCCAACAATCAATGAAGAACTAATAATCGCAGAACCGATCATTAGACCAGCCATGAGAAGAGCTGCTTGACGTTGACGTCGACGTAGTTGTTGCCATGCGAGTTTGAAAACCAACAACCTTCTCGGGCTGAGTAAGGCTTGCACTCCAAGTAAGCTCAGTATACCAAACATAGCGCTTCCAACAAAGACTGTTCCTGGCCCAAGGCCGAACCAGCCAAGGGCGATGTGGGATAAAATTGCATCAACGAGTGGTACGATAATGATCAATGTTCGACTTTTGAGAGAGCAATCATGACGAAGGCCAATCGCTGCTATAGTCGCCAAGAGAACTATGGCGAAACACAAAAGCAGCAGAGCGATCAAGTTCATTCCTCCTCAGATGCTTGAAGAAATTTCCCATCAGCCATCTGAAGAACACGGTCACATTGTTCCGCAATTGAATGATCGTGAGTGACAATCAGAAATGTTGTATTCCCGACTTTGCATAAGGTTCGCAACAATCCGATTATTGATTCAGAGGTGTCTGTATCGAGATTTCCCGTAGGTTCATCGCAGAGAACAATGGCAGGTCGATGAACGACTGCCCTGGCTACTGCAACCCGTTGCTGTTGACCTCCTGACAATTCTGCTGGCCGATGATGCAATCTATCGCCTAAGCCAACAGCGGTTAGCGCTTTTGTGGCCTCATCTCTTGCATCGATGGATGTTTTACCCTGCAAAAGAAGAGGCAACTCAACATTCTCCAATGCAGTCATGACAGGAAGGAGATTGAATTCTTGGAAAATAAATCCCATATTTTTGCCTCGAACACGGGTTCGGACATCATCGTTTGACCCGTACAAATTCTGGCCATTGATTGCGACTGAACCAGACGATGGTTCATCGATTCCAGAAAGGACGTTCAGCAGGGTGGTTTTCCCACATCCAGAAGGCCCCATAATTGCAATCATTGTTCCCTGTTCAACCTCGAGAGAAACGTCCTCGACAGCCTTAATGACGGATTCTCCTGATTCGTAGAGTTTCCACAAGCTTTCCGCCTTGAGTGCTAACGCCATGCAAAACCTTACGGCTGCGTATTGATAAACTACCGCATGAATCCCGATGCATGACCGAGGTTGCAGGGTATGTACGTGTGCTGGCGTTTGGCCCAATCGCTGAGGCCATTGGATCTAGAACCTCAAAAATCGAATGGTTTCAAGGAATGAGTATCGAAGATATTGTTCGAGCATTGGATATGCAACACTGGATTGGCCAGGGTCTTGCCGTGGCCTTAAACGGCGAGAGATGTCCTCTCGACATCCATCCAGAACAAGGTGACGAAGTCGCTCTTCTCCCTCCAGTATCTGGTGGCTGAATGTTCTAATTCGCCCTTAACCGATGGTAACCCTTGAAAGCAAGGACGTATAGGGGTGTGTAGGGAATACAATGGCATTTAGTCCTGGACCACTCGAAATCGTCATTCTTTTGGCCATCTTCTTCATCTTGTTTGGCGCTGAACGATTACCAAAAATGGCAAACGCTCTTGGCCGCTCGAAAGGTGAATTCAACAAAGGTCTTTCAGAAGCAACAACTGCTGCAACAATCGCTGATTTAGAAGCAGGTGGAAAAACGGCAGACCAAGTTCTTATGGAAAGGGCAAAGGCAGTTGGCATTGACCCTGAAGGAATGTCTATTGAAGAATTAGAGAAAAAAGTCAATGCTCTTGAATCACTCAACGATGAAGAGTGATTAGCCTTTTTTCAACTTCATTGGCGACCCACATCGATCGCACAATTGTACATCATCTTTCTTCGATTGTTTTGCATTTGAAGGCACATCTTCTTCTGCCCTGCAACCAATGCAACGTAGAATCCATTTCCATTGCTTTTTCCCACCTGTAGTGAGGACACCTTCAACAGCAATCCCTGCTTTACGTGCCACATTTTTCATTCGATAATCATCCGTAACCAACGTAAGATTAAGGTCAATTGCTAAGGCGAGCACGTCCAAATCCACCGATGAAAGTCGAGGTAAATCTCCAGTTTCAGAGGCGATTTCCCTGGCTTGTTGTAGAGCAGTTTCGAGCGGTACTTGCCAATCGAGTGATGCTGATTCCATCAACATTGAACGTTGTTCATCGACCCTTAGCAACTCATCTTGTTGAGAAATTGCAACGATTCCGCCTCGGCAACGATCAACTGGCCAATGAAGCAAGGCAGCAGTATCGAGGACGCGCATTATATTTTGCTAGGGAATCGATGTAAAGAAGGCACCGATGACCCATATACTCAAGAAGCAACATCGACACCAAGAACTATGTTTGGAGAAGAGGTCATACTCGACTTCTTCGAATCGTTTGGACCATTAGCCTTAGCTCTCCTCTCATTCACGGAAGCGATAATCCAACCAATTCCACCCGATGTACTGTTTTTACCGATGGCTTACGATGCAAGAAACAACGAGGGTTTGCTGATTTGGCTTTGGTTTGTCGTCACAATTTCATCTGTCCTTGGAGCGATCATTGGTCATGCATTGGGAAAAAGATACGGAACGAAATTAATCGATAAATTTGGCAAGCCACATCATCGTTCACAACTCGAGAAACTGTTTGAGCGGTATGGAACTCTTGGCATGTTCATAGCGGCAGTTTCCCCGTTACCCTACAAAGTCTTTGGATGGATTGCTGGGGCAAGTGATATGAAATTACGGCCATTTATTCTTGCGGGAATTTTTGGTAGGGGTCTTCGATTTGGACTTGAAGCTCTGTTCATATTCATGTACGGAGAGTCTGCGATGAGAGCGGTTGAATGGATACTTGATCGAGAATTATTGATGGGAGTGATCCTTATCCTCACTCTTGGCATCATTGTATGGTGGTTTATGAAAACAAATACTTCAACCAATTCTCAACGTGAATGAGAGTCGGGAACATGAGTTCATTCGATTAGGTTCTACCCTGATTGAACCAAGCCTTGATAATCAACGACTCAGCAATTTGTAAGTGCTCCGCAACTGTACCTTGCTTAAGGCCAATTGCATCTGCGATGTCTCTTTGTCGACATTTTCGAGGTGCGTTGTAGTAACCCATCTCGATAGCGGTTTCAAGCACCTCTTTACGCCTTCGTGGAAGTCCTGGAGCGGTATCCCATTGACCCTGGAAATTATTGTTTACACTGATCTTGAAGGTATCTCCCAACAATTCGATAAGTTGTTTGCGAGCTTTCATCAATCCGTTGGAGCTGCCTTGCAGTGTAAGTACTAGTTCATCAGAATTGAGCATAGTAGGCGAGGTTGGCCAAACCTCATCAAACATTGAAATGATTTGAGGAATCGGACCAGTCATTATTGCTGAGAAAATTGCGGATGAATCATTGAACTCATAGATTTTGAGAACCTCAAGAGATTCATTTTTTGAAAAATCTTGGAACTCTTTTAAAGATTTTAATCCACATTTCAAAAGATAGACTGGATGGTTGTTATCCACTTTGAATTCCTTTAGAAATTCAACCGAATGAAATAAATCCAGCAATGCGACACCTGGAATAGAATTCTCCGCCCCAAGTTCTGTTGAGATCTTTACTTGCATAATTCCAAGCATACGAGAGCCGCTCATGATAGGCTTGGGTTATATATGGCATGTATAAAGTTCTGGGTGGAAATGAACGAAGTTCATCTTTGGTGCTCGTGCCGGGATTCGAACCCGGGTCGGCGGGATGAAAACCCACTATGATGGACCTGGCTACACCACACGAGCCGATGTTCTGCCGACCAATCTCTTGTTCATAACCGTTGGCCATGTGGGACCTAGGCAAGCGTACCATTTTGGAAGTCAATAACCGCTTGGTGTATCTCTTCTCGTGTGTTCATCACAAACGGACCATAGCGTGCGATTGGCTCATTCAATTCAGGGCCACCCATCAATAAAAATTCAGCTCCCTGCCCACTGGTTTTGAAGTTGATTTTCTCCCCCTGTGTCAAGATGCCTAATTGACCATCTTCAACTGTTTTTGTTTCAATTGATAGACTTCCACCGAATACATATGTCATGACATTAAGATCGGATTGAATCGAATGTGTAAACGAACTGTTTGGCTCCATTTTTACGTGAATGAGTTGAATTGGGATGACTGTATCAATAACTGCTGATACACCAAATGCCTCACCGGCAATAACAACTGCGTGTACTTGCCCATCGTCACTCTCAGCCTTTGGAATTTGATGTGCGGGTATGTCTTGATACCTTGGATCCATCATTTTATGTTCGGATGGCAAATTGACCCAAATTTGGAAACCGTGAGTGAGACCTCCGGTTTCAAAGAAATCATCCTGTGGCAATTCAGAGTGAATCACTCCCCGTCCAGCTGTCATCCATTGAACATCTCCGGGATTGAGATCACCGCGATTACCTGCACTGTCTGCGTGTTGCATGGCGCCTTCAAGCAAATAGGTCACGGTTTCAAACCCCCTGTGCGGATGATCTGGGGCTCCAATCGCTTCTCTTGGTCCCCATTCAACTGGACCCATTTCATCCAGAAGCAAGAAAGGGCTCATCAGTGAACCCATTGCAGCAGGCCTACGTACTGGAAAGCCTCCTCCTTCGAGTGTTCTGTGAGTAGGCGCCGTCATTCGTACTGTTCTGTTTGTCATTGTATCACCCTGTCCACGAGATCATCCATAGTTGATTGAGAAAATTCTTTTGATTTATTCAATGTCATTGACCGGCCGATAACATTGCTACCAAGGTGGGAAAATTGTTGCCGCATGGCCATCAGGCAATGCGCTCCACCGCCTCCGCTATGAGTGGCTAAGAGAACCGTTTTATTGTTAAAAAGAAGGCGGAAGTCATCGCTTTGGACAGAGAGCCAAGCGATGCAGTTATTCAGAACTGGAGGCATGACACCGTTGTATTCAGGGGCACAAACAACGAGGGCCCGTGCATCTAAAATTAAATCAGATAATGAGGTTATTTCTGGAACAACATTCGGATTCTTTTCATTTTCAGGCGTGTAAAGAGGCCAGTCCAACTGTGTTAGGTCGACTACGACTGAGTTCACGCCTTTGTCAGTGAATGAATCAGAGAATTTGTTAGCCAGAGCGTAGTTTTTTCCAGAGGAGGCAGCAAGAATGACCACGCTACCAACCATGGACATTCTAAGTGACTAAGATATATCAAGCGTTGGTATTTGCCGTGAAACCATGACTTTATGAATGAAGGTCATGAGACATGAACATGTTTGTGGAACTATTAGAGAAGCACCAAGGTCAATTTCTCGTATTTACTGGAAAATTCTGTGGATATTGCACTGCTGCAAAACGTTTCCTTGACCAGAAAAGTCTTCCTTACACGGAGATTTCATTTGACAGCGAGCCATCACAACTGAGAGAAGAGGTCGTCGAAGCAACTCATCATCGAACTGTTCCAGTGATCTTTGATTTGCGAAGCCAAGAGCGTATATTCATTGGCGGTTTTGATGAGTTAAGCAAATATCCATTGTAATCAAACGAGATTCTCAAGCCAGTTCTTGAGAATTTCATGGTGTTCGGTTGGAATCATATGCCCCTTACGATGTTCCACAAGTTCAACAGGCCAACCTGCACCTTCAAACAAATGGGCTACTGCCCATCCATCTTCAATTGGAACACGGACGTCACGCACACCATGCATCCAAAACATGTGCTTTGAATCCAATTCTTCTAGCCGTAATCGTAATTCCATAGGCCGGACAAGACGAGTGCCAAGAGCGACAAGTCCGATAATGCGATCCGCCAAAGGCAGTTGCAGCATTTCTTGTGCCATCGCACCTCCCTGTGAAAACCCACCTACAACCAACGGTCCTAGCGGGGCTTCTTCGGCAATAAGTTTCTCGAGTTGGGATAATGAAGAGTCAACATCCATGAGTTCTCTTCTCGAAAGTTGTAATCTACGAGCCACATCTGGATTCTCATCTTCATACCTCCACCACGTATTCCCACGTGTTGGATGGGAAAAGCGTGCATCTGGTACAAGCAAGGTCCAACCTTCTGGAAGAATCTTCTCTGCAAATGGCCTCATCATTTCAGCAGTACCTGTCATACCATGCATCATGACAAGCGTGGGCAAGGAACCACCTCAAAGAGTCCACTGGAACACAAGAGCTCCGGCAACACGTAGATGGATATAGGAAGATGGCCCTCGTACAGTAACAGTCAAGGAATATTCCCCAGAATTGGACGGTATTGTTCCAATAGCCCCTTTCTCGGTTGCTCCTGAACCCCATGCTCGTGTTAGAGGAGATGCTCCAGCATGATCTTTCATTGTCAAGGAACCAGACGCAGGCCCATTCGATGCAATCTCGACATCAAGGTACCAGACGAGTGTGTTCCAATCGCCTTCTGAAGGATGACCCTCATCGAGGAATGTATCGTAGATTTCTTGATCATTTTCTTCATACATCCGATCGATGAGATCTCTTGCCCGATAGAAGAACACATCCCCTTCGTAATTTGAACGAGCGATATTCAGATCCATACGTAATTGTATGACTCCATCTGAATCTCGCCAAACAAAGCGTTCCAAGAAACTCTTACTTCCACTAAATGTGTAATCCATCTCATGTCCTTCAGCAGATTCTGCACTGACACGGACGTTCCCGTTTGTTATGGAGTCCGTTGTAGCAGTCCACTCTTGACCAAATAATGTAAACGTCCATTGTTGACCAATTGTCCATGGGAACGCAAAAACTTGTTGCGGCTCCCCATTCTCATAGACCGAAAGACCGTCAATGGTCATCCGCCCAAGGAATGGATTGTGATTGATGACAGCATGACGTTGGGCTTCTCGCTCCGAAGAAATTCCTAATTGGTAATTTCCCTCATCAGAATCAATCTCAGCAACAACGAGACGTGCACTGTCTTCACCAAATTGAGGTGTTATGAATGTGTAAAGCCAATTGTCTCCAATCTCCCAAACAGGTAATTGCTTCTGATCATCGGTTGTGGTATCCTTTTCATCAGCAGAATCGGCATCACTTACACAACCTGCAAGAACACTTGTACACAAGAGAAGCAGGACCAAAAATGGAGCCTTGAGCCTTCCAGTCATGAAACGCCGTACAGACGCTTCCTCAAGAGTCTAACGCTTTGATGAGAATCAAAGAAGTCCTGTCTCAGTGAGTTTACCAGTTCCAGCCATAACGACTGCAACGATGGACATCAACTTGATGAGAATGTTCAATGATGGACCAGATGTGTCCTTGAATGGATCACCGACTGTGTCGCCGATAACTGCTGCATCGTGAGCTGCATCACCCTTCTTTGCACCTTCAATGTGACCTTGTTCGATTGCTTTCTTTGCGTTGTCCCAAGCACCACCAGCGTTTGCCATGAAGAGCGCCATCAGAACACCTGTAACCAAAGAACCAGCGAGAAGACCGCCAAGAGCGTTCCATCCCAGCGTGTATCCTACAATGACTGGAGCTACAATTGCTACAACACCAGGGCCAACCATTTCACGGAGTGCAGCCTTGGTTGAAATGTCAACACAAGTTTGTGAATCTGGCTTAACGCCTTCCTTGCCTTCGAGAAGCCCAGGGATTTCCTTGAATTGACGTCGAATTTCAACAACCATGTCCCCTGCAGCCTTTCCAACTGAAGTCATGGTCATCGCAGCGACGACGAACGGAAGTCCACCACCAATCAAAAGCCCGATAACGACCATTGGTTCTGTGAGTTCAAGGTTGAGCAACGAAACACCAGTTGCGGCATCTGTACCGATTGCTGCAGTGTATGCTGCGAACAATGCAAGAGCAGTAAGTGCAGCAGATCCGATTGCGAATCCTTTCCCGACTGCAGCGGTTGTGTTTCCGATTGAATCAAGTTCATCAGTAATTGCACGAACATCGTCTCCAAGGCCACTCATCTCTGCAATTCCACCTGCGTTGTCTGCAACTGGACCGTATGCGTCTACAGTCATTGTAACACCGACTGTTCCAAGCATACCCATTGCAGCCATTGCAATACAGTATAATCCGTAATCATCACCACCAAATTCATTGGCTCCAAGAATACCTAGAGAGATAAGAACGACTGGAATAAACGTGGACATCATTCCAACAGACAATCCTGCAATTGCGTTGGTTGCTGGTCCTGTCTTGGACATTTCACCAATGTGAGGGATTGCTTTTGTCTTGATTCCAAAGACCGGTTCAATCCCGGTGTAGTATTCAGTTACGAGTCCGATGAGGATTCCAATTACGCTTCCGAGAACAACGGAGTGCATGATGCCATACTTCACGTCGATGTGACCTTGTTGGATAGCGAGGTAACCGCCTGCCCAGAACAAAACCGCTGCGATGAACGTGGTGTTTCGCAAGGCTGCTGCTGGGTCTTTGCCATTTTTGAGGAAGGACATCGAGAACACACCAATGATGGAAGCGGTGTATCCAATGAATCCGAGAAGGATTGGAAGAAGAATATAGTCGCTAGCGTTATCACCAGTGAAATCGTTTGCAATAATCATGGCAGCAATAATTGAACCGACAAAGGATTCGAAGATGTCAGCACCCATTCCAGCGACGTCGCCAACGTTGTCTCCGACGTTATCGGCGATAACACCAGGGTTACGAGGATCATCCTCAGGAATACCTGCTTCGACCTTACCGACAAGATCAGCGCCAACGTCGGCAGCCTTGGTGTAAATACCGCCACCAACACGAGCGAAGAGGGCAATGGATGAAGCACCCATACCGAATCCTGCTGCGGCTGCAAGGTCAGCGTCAGCATCACCTGCGTTAAGCCAATATGCAACGAGAGAAATACCGAGTAAACCAAGTCCACCAACTGATAGACCCATGACTGCTCCTCCGTTGTATGAAACTGCAAGTGCACCTGCTTGACCGTCGTTCTTAGCAGCCATAGCAGTTCGACCGTTCGCAGATGTTGCTGCACGCATTCCGGAGAATCCTGCAAGAACAGAAGCAATTGCACCTGCAAAGAATGCGATTGCTGTATCGAGATTGTTCAACCATGCAAGAACTGCACCGACAACGACGACGAAGATTGAGAGTACTTTGTATTCTGCAAAGAGGAACGCCATGGCTCCTTTTTGTATTTCCTCAGTAATATCTGCAACAACTTCGTTGTCGATTTTTACTTTGTTTACTTGCTGATACAGCACAAACGCAATTACAAGTCCCACGAGACCTGCACCAGCGGCTATTATTGGTATATTATCCATCATTTTAGAACACCTGTATCTGCGGCCACCAAAGAATCCTTGATAAGTGGTTCCCTCTGTTTAGAGGCTCAAATGGCCTGTTTTAGAGTGTTAATCGCTCATCCGAGTTGTGAATTCGATACCAATCGTTGAAAGAGGTGGAACGCGTCGGGTAAGACATGGGCATAACCGCTGAGGAAGTCCTCGCCGAGATTGGACCTGTGCAGGAAGTCCTCGATGCTCACGATGGAGTTGTAACTGTTCATGATACAAGTGGAGGAAACATCATGCTCTCTCTCGATGGAGGATGTAACGGATGTTCCTCAACTCCAATGACTGCAATGCAAATTTTCTATTCTTTGAAGAAACTCGACTCAGTGAATGACGTTATTTTCATCAACGGAGAGCTTCCAGAGTACATGCGCACCTTCATCAATCAGAAAATGGAAAAGGAAGCTGCTGCAGGCACTTCTGAAGAACCTGGCGAAATCGTTTGATCACTCTTCTTCGGTTTTTTTCCCGATACTGTGAGGGTTCGCACCAAACGAAACATTCTCGCCTTTGATGTTCATTCTTGCAGCGATAGCCAGAACTACACAGACTATGGAAAGAGGCTTTGGAAGATAGTTCGATCCCCAAAGAGAACCACCTGCAAGAGAAAGCCACCAGAGCGATGCTGCAGCGAGAAGAAGAGATGTAAAAATGATGTTCTGCACCACCAACTCTGCTTTTTCAGAACGTGAAAATGTGGCTACAAACATAAACAAGAAAGCAGAGATTCCACAAAACGATTGGACAAGAAATGAGATAATGTCCACATCGACCATGATGATTCCACTCCTCGGGGGTTTTTGAAACAATCACTTGCCATCCTTTTTTACCCGTGGGGATATGAGAAGACTATGGCAGGGAATGGATTCAAATTACCGAAAGCGAGACCAAACGGCCCACCGTTCTTTTCAAGAAATCAGGTTGCTGGAGTTTTGCATCAAGTTGCTGTCTTGTTAGAATTACAAGGAGCAAATGTCTTCAGAGTACGGTCTTATCAAAACGGCAGCAGACTCCTTGGCACATTGACAGAAGATTTGCATGAACTCGTCATCACAGGCAGATTGTTCGAGATGAAAGGGATTGGAAAAGGACTTGGTTCAGCCCTCTCTCAAGCAATACTTGAAGGCGAATGGCCCGAAGATTGGCATCGTCTACACAACGATACACCTCATGGACTCATCGAAATGCTTGGCATTCCTGGTTTGGGTCCAAAACGGATCAAATTAATGCATGAAGAACTCGGAGTTGATTCAATTGCTAAATTGAAAGAAGTTGCTGAAGAAGGCCTTATTGCACCAATGAAAGGATTTGGCAAGAAAACAGAACAACGTATGCTCGATGGAATCGAACTGCTGTCACGCTTTCGAGCACGTCGCCGTCTTGATATTGGCTTGAAATATGGAACAGCGTTTGAACAACGAATCAGAGAGATACCCGGTGTTGAACGCGTTCAACTTGCAGGCAGCGCTCGCCGAAGAAAGGAAACTATTGGCGATCTTGATATCGTCGTAGGAGTCAAACCAGACCAGCATGAAGAGGTTGCAAATGCAATCCTGGCCTTGCACGGTATTGCTGATGTCAAAGGTGCAGGAGATTCGAAAATAAGTCTTATTCTCGAAGCCAGTATTTTCGAGGATGGCTTTTCAATAGGCCATATTGATGCAAATGTTTTGGAAGCGATTGGCGGTGATGATTACGAACAGTTGGAAAGTGCTGGAACCATCGATGCCCAAGTTCGATTGGTCCCTCCAGAAATGTTTTCGTTCACTCTAGCATACTTTACAGGAAGTAAAGAACACAATATAGCGATGCGCCAACGTGCGATTGATCGAGGATTACGTCTCAATGAATTTGGTTTAATCCCAGAACAGAAAGCGGGAGAGCTCAAAGGAATCGAAGCCGCTCAATTTTCACTTCATGCTATGACTGAAGAAGACATCTATGCTCATCTTGAGATGCAATGGGTTGCACCAGAGTTACGAGAAGACATGGGAGAGATGGATGCAGGAAGTCAACAATCACTGCCTCATCTGCTTGAATTGCCTTCAATAAAAGGAGCCTTGCATAACCATACAGTGGTCTCAGATGGAGAAGCCACATTAGAACAAATGGCCGATGCTGCGCAAACGCTAGGATGGAATTGGCTTGGAATTGCAGATCATTCACCGACTCTAAAAATTGCAAATGGAGCACCTGCTGATCGTCTTCTTGAGCAAGGCCAAACCATCAAGAAATACAATCAGAAGTGGGCTGATGATGGTGTTGATTTCCGACTCTTCCACGGAGTTGAGTCTGATATCTTGCCTGGAGGGAAGTTAGACCATCCAGATGATGTGCTCAAGGAACTGGATTATGTTGTTGCTTCTGTTCATGCTATGACCAAATGGAGAGGTCGAGATGAAAATGAGAACACGGAAGAATTACTCAAGGTACTCGAACATCCTGCAACGACGATCATTGGTCATCCAACTGGTCGGATTTTACAAGGTAGGGAAGGATATGAAGTGGACGTATACCGCATTATTGATGCCATGGCAGAACACATACAAGATGGAAAATTCAAGGCGATTGAGTTGAATGCAAGTCCATACAGATTGGATATTGATTACAGACTCTGTAAGTACGCTAAGATTTCTGGAGTTCCTGTTGCGATCAGCCCTGATGCCCACTCGACCAGAGGATTGGCCGATATTCAATATGGAGTCATGACTGCACGTAAAGGATGGCTGGAAGATGACGATGTCATCAATACCATGAGTGGGGCCTCATTGGCTCAACAACTTGCCCTACAGTGAAGCAATAGTTCATGAATCAGTAGCAGGTGGTTAGTATATGCGACTAACACGGACACTCATCATAGGAGGACTCATGGTAATCCCTGGACTCTTCCTTGGGCTCCTTGTTTGGTATCTTCTCGGCCAACCCCAAGACGGTGAGGCTCCATTCATCGAAATATTCGCCTGTAATCTCATCCCCTTAGCAAGCATTAGTTCTGGAATCTTCTTTGGCTGGGTCACAGGGTCTGAATACGCTGAATAGGTGGCTTCATTATGAAGCGAAGTGACAAAGCAGAGCGCATTCAGAAGATGCTTCAAAAGTTGTACCCTGAAACGCCAGTACCTCTCGATCATGAGAACTCATTTCAACTCCTTGTCGCAGTTCTCATGAGTGCACAAACAACTGATTTGAAAGTCAACGAGGTGACTCCTGAACTGTTTAAGCGAGGGCCAACTCCAGAAAAGATGGCTTCATTGGATGTTGAAGAGATTCAGACACTTATCAAACAAGTTGGACTTGCTCCTACAAAAGCGAAGAACATCAAACGTTTATCTGAACTCCTGATCGAACGTCATAATGGCATCATCCCAAATACATTCGAAGAACTTGAGGCATTGCCTGGAGTTGGTCATAAAACTGCTGGAGTGGTACTTGCTCAGGCCTTTGGGATACCTGCATTCCCTATCGATACGCACATTCATCGACTCGCTGCTCGTTGGGGTCTATCAAACGGGAGCAATGTCGAACGGACTGAAAAAGACCTCAAAGCAGTTTTTCCTAAACAGGCTTGGAATGATTTACACCTACAGATTATTTTCTTTGGAAGAGAATACTGTCCGGCACGCTTCCATGATTTGACAACATGCCCAATATGTTCATGGGCGGCTACAAAGAAGAGGATTGCAGAAGAAGAGACGAAAAATCGCACAAAGAGTCGCCGCTCAAAGTGATGCACTCACGTCAAATCCTGAACCAAGAAGTTGAAGCAGCATGACTGCTCCAAGAATCAAGAGAGTGATTCTAAGTGCTGGAGTGGTCGTGTCTTCATCATAAGCTTCACGAACAAATGCATATCCTATCAGTGCAACACCTCCACTTCCCAAGAGAGTAGCAATCGTCCCCATAACTCGATCAAAGTCATTGAAGGATTCTGTATCCTTTGCGAATGCTTCACTCCATCCTGAATCTGATGTATCGTAATCAATTTCGCTTGGCGCACCTCCAAAGTCTGGAAGAACGCTTATGAGAATGGCTAGAAGGATGAGAATGACACCGATCATCAAGAATTTATGAAGAGAAAACAACCCCCCTCCCATCATTGCTTGCTGGGGTGGATGATACATATTCGATGAAACCGTAGGTCCAGATGGAGTGCTTTGCATGTGCTAGCATCTGAGAAGACAGCATATACTCTTTTTGATTAAACACCAAATACAGATGATGCTCCATCGAGTAGGACTGCAGTAATCCAAGAGGTGATTCCAGCAATCCATAGCAATTGAATCGCTTGACCAGCAGCACTCGTCTTACCGCCACCGCGCAGACGTGTGGCAATAGCAGATACAGCAATGATTTGACCAAGAACAAGCAGTGAAACTATAATCTTGAACATTCGAATATTATCTTCAACAGAAGTTGCATTTTCCATAACGGGAAGAGCAATCCCCGAGCCAAAGTCTTGGAGTGCGCCAACATCTGTTTCCGCCAAACCTGATGCAACACCTGCAATAGCATCTCCAAGTTGCAATACAATCGAGATTGTTACGTTCAATGAAGTGACGCTGGCGATGAGAAGACCAAGAGCAACACCCCACATTGTGTTGGCAGAGAGGGCGCGACGACGCCTTAGAGAGAGGAGGTTTCCAACTGAACGGGATACCATTTCTGCAGTTGCTGCAGGTTTACCTGATGATTGAGAACCTTCGATGTAAATACGCGTGTATCGAGAGATCACGGCTGAGTTTGTGTCGGCATTGAAGTAATCCCAAGCACGGTCTGAATCAATACGTGTCGACAATCGCTTTTCAAGTCGATCGATTGAATAATCGAGCATACCAAAGTCAACACCACGTAGAGCTTTGATTGTTGCAGAAGGTTCTGCGCTTCTTGCTTGGGCAGTCCCACCAAGTGCACGGATGAAATCGGGATAGGCTGAGTCTCTCCTTAACACACTTGACTCTTCTTTTCGAATCAACCATGCAGGAATAAGCAGAGGTGAAAGAGGTGCTGCGAGGAGAATAAGGCCGTACCTGTCCCATTGACTGCTTATCTCTTCCCATGAACTTGCAACCACATAGATTGTTACAAGAAGTAACATTAACGCAACCGCTCCTGAAGCAAGTAATGCTCTTCTGAAATTTATTCTGAAAGGGGTTTCAAGTTCATCTCGAGCAAAGATAAGATCACGAGGAATAGTCGCTCTAAAAGCAAGCATCGCTGCAACTTGAATGATTATGAATAGGAAGGAAGCAAGAAGAAGGAAACGCAAACGGGCTGCAACTTCAATAGGTGTGTCGTTATCTCCACCCACTTCGAACAAGACAAGATGGATTCCAGCAATTACAAGCCCGAAAAGGCCTGCTGTGACCATTGAAACGTAAATTTCTTGCATTGTATCAACGCTTTCTAGCCTTGTATCATAGAGGGTGTTGTATTGTTCAGCAACCGTTTCTTGTTCCGAACGCATGAATTCATCAATTGGCTGACCTGCTTCAATAGAAAACGCCATTCTATCAAGGAAATCCGTCCATAGAGGGCTCGGACTTTGTTGTGCAACAATACGAGCAGCCTCAGGCAGAGACGTGTTCCATTTGTCAACAAGCGTCTCGATACGTTGTACTTCCGATGCTAATTCCCCATAATCTCTCATCTGCTTGAGGATATCGAAAATTGTCTGAGCACCTACTTCTCCAAGTGAGAGAATTCCCATACGAGTGATGAACATATGCATTTCACGCTCGATCATGTTCGCAGAACGAGTCACTTCAAGCATCGGGAAAGCAATAGCCCCAAGTGCTGCTAGAATTGGGAGAAGGAACAGCAACAGTATACCTGATGCCCCTGAAAATAACGCTCCCTCTGCCAAACCACCTGTTAAGAAAATAAGTGCAAGTGACCCTATGAGGCCCATTGCAAAAGCCCCACCGACGTACAAGGCAAGGAAACGACCAACTGGCATTTCGAGCCGACGGATGGCAATCTGCCACATCGGCATTCGTTCCATGCTTCTTCATCTCCTCATCGGTCTTTTTGGCTGACCCAACTATCAACAGCTTTGTCGAAAGTTTCCCAACCACTATTGTAATAGATATTCAGAAGGCCAAATACGTCATCATAATGCGTCAAATTGCGATCGACCATTCGATCAAGAGCAGAAGCTCTCCGTAACATTTCATCATAGACATCCCGCTTATTTGCAAACCCTGCTTGTGCTGCAATCTTATTTTCGAGAAGATGGGATTGGAACATACCACGGAAGTAATGCTTGTCTTTGAGAGGATCCCATTCGAACATACCACGGGTCAAGACACCATCGCTGTGCTTGTTGTATCCAATAACCTCGTCGACACCAGTAATGCGGCGAACAAGATTTCCATTGGTTTCGGTAACTTCTTGGAAAATCGCGAAATTTAGGTTGTCGAAGAAACGAATTGGAACATTGATTGGATCCCCTGTGAAACGTTGAATCATCTTAACGATTGAAGATGCGTGGAATGTAGCAATAACCGGGTGCCCTGTTTGCATTGCTTGGAAAGCAGTTGCTCCTTCAACACCACGTATTTCACCGATGATAATGTAACGCGGTCTTGAACGCAGTGCGGCTTTGAGCAAGTCGAACATTTCGACACTTGAATCTTCATTTTTCGAACTTCGTGTAACAAGTCGTTGCCAAATCTTGTGGCTGACCTTGACTTCGGGAGTGTCTTCCGCCGAGTAAATTTTCACGTTGTGATCGATGAAAGGAAGAATTGCATTGAGGGTCGTGGTTTTACCAGAAGCAGTCTCACCAGATACCAGAACAGACATTCCGTATTCTAGACACAGCCAAATGTATGCTGCAACCTGGGAACTCATGGTGCCCCATTGAATGAGTTGGGTGATGGAAATTGTTTCTTCTGCGAATTTACGAATTGTAAAAGATGGGCCAAGCATTGAAACGTCATCTGAGAAAATGATATTGATACGGGAACCGTCGAGAAGGGCTCCGTCGATGATAGGATTGTTGTCTGATACAGGACGGCCAATACGTTCAGACATGGAACGTAGATAACGAGAAAGGATATCTCGTTCACGGAAACGGATGTTTGAGGTAACCATTTCGAAGACTTTGTGATCCATGTGAATGTGTTTCAAACCAACGGAGTGAATATCTTCCAGCATTTCATCCGAAAGGAGGGTTTCAAGAGGACCATTTTTGATAAGATCTCGAACAATGATGTATCGTAAACGGTCTCTTTGTGCTTCTGAGACGACGACTCTTTTGTCTTCCAGCCCGATCATTTCCCACATTCGGCCTCTGCGACGAGTTCCAATGTTGGCTTCTGTATCGAGGATTGTGTATCTGTCAATCATTTGTCCCAGAATTGTTTCAAACTCCGAGTCAGTTGTAAATGTTGGAGCAGTCGGTGCTTCTTGGAGAAGAGTTTCAACCAAATCACGGCGAATATTTTCTTCTTCTTCATTCAATTGTGGTTCAAGACCAAACCAGAGAACTTGGCCTCCACCGTCTTCGTCTGCGGGAGGTTCGTAAATATGAACAAATACTGGTTCTTTGGTGATGTAGATTAGATTCAATGGACGTTGCTTCTTAGCATCTCGGTCGAGTGGTCCGTAGTATATTGGACGGGAACCGTATTTCTTTTCGAAATCACGAACCCATTCTGCAACGTGGTTATGAGCGGCCATAACCGAAGCGAGATCACCTCGAGCGAATTTTAAATCTTCATCAGCCATAATGTTCACCTCAGCTTACCGCCGTAATGTCGACGATGAAGCCCATTCCAGGTTCAACTCTCCAACCGATTGAGGACTGAACAGGTCCTGCAGCACGTAGATAACGAGTGACAATGAGTGTTCTCTTCAAATCTCCACCGATCAAGTTTGTTGTCAAGTCGATAACAACTTCTGCACTTGCACGCATAGCGTGGAGGAGTTTGTGATCCATTTCATCACTGTCAACAGTGAGCATGATGCTACGGCCAGTCGAAGCAATTCTTCTCAAACGTTGAATCAGATTGAAACGATCTTGATCGTTCATATCTGAGGGCATGAGGGCACTTGCTGCATCAATAATGATGATGTCGGCTTCCTCAATTGCTTCACTCGAGAGGACTTCATCAATTCCAACATTTGGAATTGGTTCTGCTACGGTTCCGAATCGAGAGAAGATCATCAAGTTTCCATTTGTTAAGGCGTCTGTGACACCGTAACCAATTGATTCAACTTGTTCAATCCATCCGCGAGTCGTTAATTCAGTCGTAATAACGAGAACTTTGACATCGTTTTCCAGAAGACCGTGGACAAACCGTTGACTTACGAGTGACTTCCCGCCTCCAACTCCACCTTGAAGCATCAAAATACTACGATTAGGTAATCGAAGACCCAACGAATCTGCAAGACTGTCTGTCTCAACATCAAATGGGAAACCATCCTCAACTGGCTTAGGTTTCTCGGTCAATCGCTCAACCATGCAAACGCACCTCCAGAGAAATCGAGTCAGTACCACGATAGCCATTGGTAACTTCTGATGAGACGATAACCGTCAATGAAACATCCGTCCCGTCAGCATATGCCCAAGAAGATGAATTAACTGTAACTTCAACCAAATGTTGAGAATCCCAAACAGCACCAGTAGCTGGGACGATAGCAGTCGTAATCGTAGATGTCACAGCAGATCCATCAACAATCACGACGAGTGTGCTCGTATCGAGAAGAGTCGTTCCTGTATTTTGCAGGTAAAACGTCATCTCATCAGGATTGAGGCTATCATCGTATGCAACCATCATCGGGTCTCCTGCAAATCCAAGACTTGTAGCTTGTTGAACTTCCATCGCACGGGTTTGATCCTGTGATGTTTTTGCCATGTCTCCCCATTCATTGATGAGAACGACACTTACAAGACCTGAGACCAGCAATGCTGTTGTCAGGAAGATGAAAGAAGATGCTCCGCTGCCTGCCATATAGTCACCTCATGCTAATGTGTT
>Ga0213865_10000643_pt1 | contig 23646 bp, 22 predicted proteins | sample PICome_6_FD_160100 | JGI IMG/M metagenome (GOLD analysis project Ga0213865, IMG submission 160100) | Coastal seawater microbial communities near Pivers Island, North Carolina, United States - PICO282 | ecosystem: Environmental > Aquatic > Marine > Coastal | place: USA: North Carolina...
TATCGATGCCCTTTTATTATTGGCTATAACTTCTTTAAAATTTAAGAAGTTGTTTAAAGATTTAATTGTATTTTCAATAGAATCTAAAGAATTTGTCTTCTTAATACTTTTCAAAGAATCTTTTTTATCTTCGATGATTTTGTTTAAAACATTAGTCATTATTTCGATTGTAATTTTGTCAAATGCTCAAAAACTTTACCAGAACTTAGATGTCTAGTAGCTTTGTTAAAAGCATTTTTAAAATCATTTTCTTTCCCCGAAACAATTAACCCTGCTGCAGCATTTAAAGCAACGGATTGCGAGAACTCATTAGAAGTTCCTTTATATATATCTATAATTTTTTTTGCATTGTATTCAGCATTTTTACCTTTCAAATTTTCTTTATTACTTTCATTTATGCCAAGATCTTTTGGATTTATTGTAAATTCATTTATTTTACTATCTTTTAATTCTACAACATTAGTTTTTGCAAAAGGTGAAATTTCATCCATTCCATCATCGCTATGAACAATATAAGCATGCACAACATTATTTTCTTTTAAAGCTTCAGCAAAAGGTTTCATCCATTTTTTATCGAAAACACCTATCACTTGTCTTTTAACTTGAGCTGGACTACTTAAAGGACCAATTAAATTAAAAATAGTTTTCTTACCGATCTTTTTTCTTGCAGGCCCAACATGTTTCATTGCCGAGTGATAATTTGGAGCAAACATAAAAGCAAAATTGAAATTTTTTATACTATCCTCTGCTTCACTTGATTTTAAATTAATGTTTATTTTTAAAGCTTCCAAAACATCTGCTGAACCACAGTTAGACGAAACAGCTTTATTACCATGTTTTGCTACTTTAACTCCCATACTAGCTAAAACAATTGCAGCGGCTGTTGAAATATTTAAAGAATTTTGACCGTCTCCGCCAGTTCCACAAGTATCAATAGTGTCTGAGTCACAAGAAACTTTTGTTGCTTTATCTCTTAAAATAAAGATACCACCGGCTAATTCATCTTTTGTTTCACCTTTTTTTATTAATGCCTCGAGAATTTCAATAATTTGATCTTCTGTATGTTTACCCTCCATTAAATCTGAAAATAGAGATTTGCTATCGCCAAATGAAAGGTTTTGACCTTGTTTTAATTTAGTTGTTATATCAGACATATTAATTAGTGATAAAATTTTTAACTAATTTCATACCCATTTTAGTACTTATACTCTCAGGATGAAACTGAAACCCGTGAATATTATAATTTTTATGCATCAATCCCATTATCGTCTTATTTTTAGTTTCTGCAGTAATTATTAAGTCTTTTGGAAACTTTTTACGATCGACTACAAGACTGTGATATCTCGTGGCTTCAAAATTATTTTGGATATTCTTAAAAAGACCCATTCTTTGATGCTTAATTTTACTGGTTTTTCCATGCATTAAATTCTTAGCTCTAACTATTTTTCCACCAAAAACCTGACCAATGATTTGATGACCTAGACACACTCCAAGAATGGGTATTTTTTTATGAACTTCTTTTACTATTTTTAAACAGTTACCGGCTTGATTTGGATTACCTGGTCCAGGTGATATAACAATTTTATTATATTTTTTTCTTAAAATTGTTTTACCATCAATTTTGTCATTTCTTACTACTTCAACATTCTTTTTAAAATTAGAGATATAGTGATATAAGTTATAAGTAAAACTATCGTAGTTATCTATTAGTAAAATTTTCATTTAATCTACCGCTCTCATTAAAGCTTTAGCTTTGTTTACAGTTTCAGCATACTCTTTTTCAGGTTTGCTATCAGCAACTACACCTGCACCAGCTTGTACATAAAACTTTTTATTCTTAATTAAGGCAGTTCTTAATGCTATGCACGTATCAAATTCACCATTAGGAGTGAAATAACCAATACAACCTGCGTATAATTTTCTTCTATTTTTCTCCAATTCATCAATGATTTCCATAGCTCTAATTTTAGGAGCGCCACTCACTGTGCCAGCCGGAAAGCCTGATAATAAAGTTTCAAACAATGAGAATTTATTATTAAATTTACCTATTACATTTGAAACTATGTGCATGACATGAGAGTATCGTTCAACTTTAAATTTCTCAGTTACTTTAACAGTATTTACTTTAGAAACTTTTCCAACATCATTTCTTCCAAGATCCAATAGCATTAAATGCTCTGCTAATTCTTTTTTATCTTTTAAAAGATCTAATTCATATTTTTTATCTTCTTTGCTATTTTTTCCTCTAGGTCTAGTACCAGCTATTGGTCTTATTGTTACTTCTCCCCCTCTCAGTCTCACTAATATTTCTGGACTGCTACCTAAAATGTTAAAATCATTATAATTAAAATAAAACATAAAAGGCGAAGGATTAGATTTTCTTAAATGATTGTAAATTTCTATCGGTGTTTTATTTATTTTTCTCACAAATCTTTGACTTAATACAACTTGAAAAATATCTCCTTTTTCTATGTATCTTTTTGCTTTTTTGACAAGTGATTTAAATTTTTCTTTAGAAGTATTAGACTTTACTAAATTCTTATTAGGTTTAAATGTGAATTGCTCTGGAAGTTTAATATTTTCAAAATCCTCATACAAATCAAACCTTTTATTTATCGAATGATATTCATCTTCATAATTTTTAATTTTTGTATCTGCATAAACATTTTCTACATAAAAAATCTTTTTTTTAACATTATCATAAATAATTAAATTTTTAGGTCTTGATAACCTAACATCAGGTATTTTAAGATCATCTTTACAATTATTGGGTATTTTTTCTATATAACGAATAACATCATAGGAAAAATAACCTACAAGCATTGAAGCCATTGAAGGTAATTGACTTGGAATCTTAATTTTAAATTCTTTAATTAGTTTATTAATGTATTTTAACGGATCAGATTTAATTTTAGATTTTTTATCTGAACTATTAATTGTAATAATGTTCTTATTAATATCCCATATTCTATCAGGATTTAGGCCGATAATAGTATAACGACCTTTAATTTTCCCTTTTTCAACTGACTCAAAAATAAAGCTATTTTTTTGAGCCAAAAGAAACCTAAATAAGTTTTCAACCTTGTAATATTGATTACAAGATTTAGATCTAAATAAAATTTGATGTTTTTTTTTAGAATGATTATTTTTAAATTCTTTAAAACCTAAGTTTATCTTCATTGAAATGAGTTTTTGACACGATCTACAGTTCTTTGATTAACCTCAACTTTATACTTCTGATTAGCATTTTCGTCATAAAATTGATAGATTTTGTTAATCAAATTTAAGCGTGCCTTAGCTTCGTATTGCTCAAATTCATTATTATTCTTGTCTAATTTTTTATATTCGGTTTTTTTAGTTGATATTAAAAAACTTTTTGTAAGCGTGTTATTAGTTATAAGGTTAATTTCACCATCTTTAGTCAAAAAAATTTGTTTAACTAAACCTTCGCCAAATACGTCATTTTGTTTTAAATTTGAAACTTTATAATCTTTTACAGTTAATTCATTATCAACAGCAAATTTTTTATAATTGTCACCATCAAAAGCGCCTAAGCTTATATCTTTAGCTAGCGATGTATTTTTTTCAATTTTTTCTTTAAAACTAAGTTGAGCATTGAGCGCTTCTAAAACTTCAGGATCATTCATTGGTCTGTTTTTTTTCTCTTCATTTTTAATCTCAGCTAAATAATATTTTCTATCTATATTAATAATTTCAGGAGATTGTGGTATCTTTAAATTATATATTTTTTTGAAGAGATTATCTGGTAAGTTTTCAATTTTGTTTTTGGCTTCGCTTTCCTTTTTAGCATTAATTTTATTGAATTCCATAATAGTTAAATTATTTGATTTCACCGTTTCTTCAAAGGATTGTCCGTCTAAAACATTGTTTTCAATAATATCCAATTTTTTGAAAAAATTTTCATCAAACTCTTTATTTCCACTAATTAATTCTGGCTTGATTTCTGCGTATCTTATTGATTTAAGTTCAGTAAAAAATACATTCTTATTTCTTTCATAAAGCTCTTTAATGCTCTCTTGCGAGGGTTTATTTTTTGAAAGATATTTTTCTAAATCTATATACTGAATTGTTTTTTCTTGGTTTTCTTTTCTAAATTCTTTTTCAATAAGAATTTCAGGAATGATTATTCCTCCTGCCAATGAACTCAAAAATTGTCTTCTTTTTTCTTGCTCAATAATATTAGCCTCAAATTGAGGAGCTGTAGTTCCGCTTTTAATTAAAAATTTTTCATATTCAGTTCTTGAGAATCTGTTATCTTTGTAAAATGTTTTATCATTTTTAATAATATTTCTTAGAGCATTATCATTTACTACAATACCAAGTTTTTCAATTTCCAAGGACATAACTTTCTTACCAATATAATCAGATAAAATTTTTTCGACTAGATCTGTCTTCGACAAATTTTTAACCTGCTCTTCATTAAGGTTTAACCGATTTATATAATTAATGAATTCTTGAGTGCTAATTTTTTTAGAATCTACAGTTGCGATTACGTTTTGATTTCCACCCCTAAACACGTCACCCATACCCCAGAAGACAAATGGTAGGATAATTATACCTACTAGCAGCTTTATAAAAAAAGATTTTGTAAATTTTCCTATTGATGTTGTCATAATATTAATTTAATAAGTCCAAAATTATACACCTATAGATTAAAATTTAATTTAAGGCAAATTATGAGATATTTTATTGGTAATTGGAAAATGTTTGGTGTGCCTAAATCCGTTAATATTCTTAACAAAATTAATTCGTATTACTCTAAGGACAAAAATAGAAACAAATACAGAGTTGTAATTACTCCGCCTTACACCCTAATTGAAAGCTATTCTAGATATTTTAAAAATAAGAGGGTTTCAATAGGTGCTCAAAATTGCTACCATAAAGAACAGTTCTCCTCAAATACAGCTGCCGTAAGCCCTTATATGCTTAAAAGCGTAGGTGCTAAATATACTTTAGTTGGACACTCGGATAACAGAGCAGAGGGTGACACTAACCCAATCCTTAAGGATAAAGTTTGGTATGCTCTCAATAATAATTTGAAAGTAGTCTTTTGTATTGGTGAAAACAAAACAGAGAAAAAAAATAAAAAAACACTTAGTGTTTTAAAAACACAATTGACTAAAGTTTTAGAAAAAAAATTTAATAAAAATAATATTATTGTAGCTTATGAGCCTATTTGGTCGATTGGAACAGGAAAAATCCCAACTGCAAATGAACTAAAAAAAACCACGGTTTATATTAAAAAGGTTTTAAAAGGAATATTTAAAAAAAATAGCCCAGCAGTTCTATACGGCGGTTCTGTAGATGGCGGTAATGTTGAGATGTTTAAAGAAATAAGAGAAATTGACGGTTTCCTTGTAGGTGGAGCTTCAAAAACTTCTAAAAAATTTATTGATATAATAAAGAATTACTATAGATAAACAGAATGGAAAGTTTACTTATCTTTGTAAATATAGTTTTAGCAGTAATCTTAGTAATAATTATACTATTGCAAAGATCTGAAGGAGGCGCTTTAGGCTTGGGTGTTTCACAAGACAATTTCACGTCAGCAAGATCAGTTGGTACTTTCTTAACAAAATTTACTTCAATTGTTGCAGCATTATTTATAATTTGCAGTATAGCCATCGTAGCTATTTCACGGGATGAACTTCGTGAAACACAATCAGTTTTAGAAAAGCAAGAGGAAGAAAATTCAAACCTTCCACAAATTCCACAATCCAAGTAATTAAGTCTTTGTATTTGAGAAAATATAAAGTATAACATACTTCCATGGCGCGATATATATTCGTAACTGGCGGCGTGGTTTCATCTTTAGGCAAAGGATTATCATCAGCTTCATTAGCTTACTTGCTTCAATCAAGAGGATATAAAGTTAGAATAAGAAAACTTGATCCATATTTAAACGTAGACCCAGGTACCATGAGTCCATTTCAACATGGTGAAGTTTATGTTACAGACGACGGCGCAGAGACAGATTTAGACTTAGGACACTACGAAAGATTTTCTGGTATTTCAGCAAAAAAATCAGACAATATCACTACAGGAAAAATTTATAGCGATGTTTTAAAAAAAGAGCGTCAAGGAAAATACTTGGGTAAAACAGTTCAAGTTATTCCACATGTTACAAATAGAATTAAAGAATTTATTAAATATGATGTTGCTAAAGAAGATTTTGTTATTTGCGAAATAGGAGGAACAGTCGGAGACATTGAAAGTTTACCCTTTTTAGAGGCTATAAGACAATTTTCTAATGAAGCTGGAAGAAAAAATACTTTATTTATCCACTTAACTTTAGTTCCATATATGAAAGCTTCAGATGAAATAAAAACCAAACCTACTCAACATTCTGTTAAAGAATTAAGAAGCATTGGAATTCAACCTGATATTATTATCTGCAGATCAGAAAGATCCATTCCTTTAGACCAAAGAGAGAAAATCTCGTTATTTTGCAATGTTTCAATTAAAGATGTTATCGAAACAGTCGATGTGAAAACAATTTATGAGGCTCCAATTAGTTTTAATAAAGAGAAATTAGATGAAAGAGTTTTAAAATTTTTCAAGATTAAATCTAGAAAAAAAGTAAACCTAAGCCCTTGGAAAAAAATTACCCAATCCGTATTAAACAATAAAAAGAATGTCAATATTGCTATAATTGGAAAGTATGTAGAATTGAAAGATGCATATAAATCTCTAGATGAAGCTTTAACCCACGGCGGTTTAGCTAATAATTTAAAAGTAAATTTAGTAAGAATTGAGTCTGATACTTTAAAACCAAAAGATGTTAAAAACAAATTAAAAGAGGTTTCTGGCGTTTTAATCCCTGGCGGTTTTGGAAAAAGGGGAACAGAAGGAAAAATCGCAGCTATATCATATGCAAGAAAAAATAATATACCATTTCTAGGTATATGTTTTGGTATGCAAATGGCAGTAATTGAATTTGCAAGAAACAAATTGAAAATAAAAAAAGCAACATCAAGTGAATTTGGACCATCAAAAGCCTCTGTGGTTGGTCTGATGAGCGAATGGATGAAAGACGGTAAAATGATTAAAGGCACCGACAAAGATCTTGGTGGCACTATGAGGTTAGGTAGTTATGAAGCAAAACTTAAAAAGGGGTCATTAATCAATAGCATTTATAAAGCTACTAAAATTAATGAAAGACATCGTCATAGATACGAGGTAAATATAAATTATAAAGAGGAATTTGAAAAAAAGGGTATGATATTTTCGGGATTGTCACCGGACTCAAAATTGCCTGAGATAATAGAACTAAAAAGTCACCCCTGGTTTATAGGAGTACAGTTTCACCCAGAATTTAAATCTAGACCTTTAGCTCCACATCCTTTATTCTCTTCATTTATAAAAGCCGCGAAAATCAAATCGAATTAATAATGACAAACCATAAAGTTAAATGTTCTAATTTTGAAATAGCTAATGACAAACCATTTACTTTGATTGCAGGACCTTGTCAGTTAGAAAATGAAGAACATGCTTTAAAGATTTCTTTAGAACTTAAAAAAATTGCTAACGATCTTGGAATTAATTTAATTTATAAAACGTCCTTCGATAAAGCAAATAGAACCAGCCTTAAAGGAAAGAGGGGTATGGGCCTGGAAAAATCTTTGCCAATATTCGACAAAATCAGAAAAGAAGTAGGTCTACCTGTTTTAACCGATGTTCATACAGCGGAACAATGTTCAATTGTTTCTGATCACGTTGATGTTTTACAAATTCCAGCTTTTCTTTGCCGCCAAACAGATTTATTAATTGCAGCAGCTAAAACTGGAAAAATAATTAATGTTAAAAAAGGACAATTTCTAGCTCCATGGGATATGGCTAATGTAATAAAAAAAATTGAAGACTCTGGAAATAAAAATATTTTAATTACAGAGAGAGGTGCAAGTTTTGGTTATAATACGCTTGTTTCAGATATGAGAGCTTTACCAATTATGTCTAGATTTGGTTTTCCAATTGTTTTTGATGCCACTCATTCAGTACAGCAGCCAGGTGGTATGGGTGAAAAAAGTGGAGGTCAAAGAGAATTTGTTCCTTATTTAGCTCGTGCGGCTGTAGCTGTGGGTGTTGGAGCAATTTTTATGGAAACACACGAAGATCCTGATAACGCGCCATCAGATGGACCAAATATGGTGCCATTAAATGAAGTAAAAATATTATTAAAAAAATTAACTGCAATAGATAAGTTAGTTAAGTAAAAGAATGGCAAAAATCAAAAATGTTATAGGGCGACAAGTTTTTGATAGTAGAGGAAATCCTACTATCGAAGCTGAAATTTTTTTAGACGATGGTTCGTCAGCTACTGCAATTTCTCCTTCAGGTGCATCTACAGGTGCATTTGAAGCACATGAATTAAGAGATAAAGATCAGAGTAAATTTTTAGGGAAAAGTGTAAACGATGCGGTTAAAAATATAAATAGCATCATTTCAGGTAAACTTAAAAATTTTAATCCAGACGAACAGGAAAATATTGATAAAATTTTATTAGAATTAGATGGAAGTGAAAACAAAACTAATCTTGGAGCTAATGCTATATTGGCAGTTTCACTAGCTAACGCAAAATGTGCAGCAATCTCGAATAAAAAATCACTCTTTAAAAATTTAGGCAAATCTCACTCTTTACCCATACCACTAATGAATATAATTAACGGAGGAGCTCATGCGGATAATGATTTGAATATTCAAGAATTTATGATTAGGCCAGATTCTGCTAAAAATTTTACAGATGCTATAGAGAAGTGTTTTCTTGTAATACAAAACTTAAAAAAATTATTACAATCAAAAAAAATGTTAACTAATGTCGGAGACGAAGGCGGCTTTGCTCCATCAATTAACTCCAACGAAGAAGCTTTAAACTTAATAGTTCAATCTATAGAAAAATCAAAATTAAAACCAGGAAATGACGTTGCAATTTGTTTAGATGTTGCTGCAAATGAATTAATAAATGAAAAAGGAGAATATTCAGTTCAATCATCAAATTTTATGCCTGTAGATGATGTTGTCAATTATTACAAAAAATTAACATCCAATTACCCAATTAAATCTATTGAAGATCCATTTGCGGAAGAAGACTGGAGATCATGGAAAAAAATTACATCAGCAATAGGCAATGATGTTCAAATAGTTGGAGATGATTTATTTGTTACGAATTCAAAAAGACTCGAAAGAGGTATTAAAGAAAAGTCTGCTAATAGTATTTTAGTAAAACCAAATCAAATAGGAACTTTAACTGAAACTCTAGAAGTTATATCAATGGCAAAAAAAGCAAATTTCAAAACTATAATTTCACATCGATCCGGAGATACAGAGGATACGTTTATAGCCGATTTAGCGGTGGGTACAATGTCCTCACAAATTAAAACAGGCTCATTAGCAAGATCTGAAAGAGTAGCTAAATACAATAGATTATTACGCGTCGAAGAAGAGCTTGGCAATGAAGCTAAAATGGCTAGAATCTAGTTGATGATGTTAATTGAAAATTTAAAAAAAAAGAAATTTCTATTGTTTAATATTTTTTTTACACTTTATATAGGTATTAATTTTATTGGCGGTGAAAGAGGTTTGATATCATATTTTGATAAAAAACATACTTATGAAGAACTTGTTGAAAAAGATAGAATTTTATCAATTAAATTAAATGATCTTGATCAAAAGATTTTACTGGTAAATAAAAATGATCCTGATTATTTAGACATTCTTTATAGACAAAAATTTAATTATATAATGGGAGATGAAATAATTATAAAATTAAAATGAGTGAAAAAGTAAGACATCCAGAAAAATTAAAAAAACCAATCAATCCAATAAAAAAAAAACCTGATTGGATAAGGTCTAAAATAGTAGACTCTAAAGTTTTTTTTCAAACAAAAAAAGTTGTTAATCAAAATAATCTTGTTACAGTTTGTCAGGAAGCGAATTGTCCAAATATTACCGAGTGCTGGAGTAAAAAACATGCAACCTTTATGATTATGGGAGATACCTGCACAAGAGCTTGTGCGTTTTGTGATGTTAAAACAGGCAAACCATCTAAACTCGATATCTTTGAACCATCGAAAATCTCTAACGCTGTAAAAAATTTAAATTTAAAACACGTGGTAATAACTTCTGTCGATAGAGACGATCTTGAAGATGGAGGTTCAGAACATTTTTATAAAGTTATTAAAGCTATAAGAGAAAAAAATCCAGAAACTTCAATTGAAGTTCTTACACCAGATTTTTTAAGAAAAGGTGATGCATATAAAAAAGTTCTGTCAGCAGACTTAGATGTCTTCAATCATAATATTGAAACAGTTCCGAGACTTTATACAAAGGTAAGGCCTGGAGCACGATATTTTGCTTCACTGGAATTATTAAAAAACGCAAAATCTTTGAATAAAAAAATTTTTACCAAGTCAGGCATTATGGTTGGTTTAGGCGAAACAAAAGAGGAAATAATACAAGTAATGGATGATTTAAGATCAGCAGAAGTTGATTTCATAACGATAGGACAATATCTTCAACCTTCAGTTAAACATCACCCTTTAGATCGATATTATCATCCAGACGAGTTTAATGAATTCGAGAATATTGCAAAAACAAAAGGATTCTTACTTGTTTCTTCATCCCCATTAACTAGATCATCATATCACGCTGATGAAGACTTTAGAAGATTACAGGACGCAAGAAATAAAAAGCTTGAATGTCATCCGCAACACTAAAAAAAATCATTCCCTGTAAAAAAAATCAGCTTGTCGAAATGGTTCTTGATATTGAAAAATATCCTGAATTTGTACCTTGGTGCATTGAAGGTAAGATTTTCGATAAGAATGAAAGTTCAGACCTTATTACCTTTAATGGAGATTTAAAAGTTGGTAAAAGTATTTTAAATGAAACTTTTTCAAGCCATGTTTCTTATCATAAGGAAACCGATAAAATTATTGTTACAAATTTAGATGGTCCTTTAAAACATTTAAAAAATGAATGGCACTTCAAAGAAATTAATAATAATACACAATTAGAATTTTTTATTGATTTTGAATTGAAAAATCCAATTTTAAATGGAATAATGAAAAGATCTTTTGAGCTTGGTTTAAATAAAATTGCAAAAGCTTTCGAAGACAGAGCAGTTAAGTTATTTAAGTAATGTTAATTATCACAGTCTTATTAGTTGTTTTAATTTTTACATTTAAAAGTTTAGCTTCATATATTAAAAAAATTAGAACTGGTGATCCCAATGAAAGCGATATAACTTATTGGATGTTCTCTTATGATTTTAAATCTCCAAATAAAGACTGGGTTCCCGAAAATAAAAATCTTTTAGCTAAAAAAAGAGCAAGAAATTTCTTAGTTTTTATCCTTTATCTTAATGCTTTTGGAATATTCTTATTGTTAAATAGTTTTACTGCTCATTTATTGAATTTAATCGTAAACCCAAAATTCAGTTATCCTATTTAATAAATTTTAATAATAAATTTAGAGATTTTTTAACTGTTTGTTTTTGAATATAGGCTCTACCTCTATCTTTAAATTTACATTTATTAACTACTATTTTTTTTCCGACTTTTATTCCAATATAAATTAAACCAACTGGTTTCTGCTTTGATCCTCCCCTAGGACCAGCTATCCCTGTTGTAGAAACACATACTTTTGCTTTACTTATTTTACTTAGACCATTCACCATAGCTAAACAACATTGAACACTTACAGCCCCATATTTTTTTATTATTTTTTGAGGCACTTTTAAAATACTTGATTTGGCTTGATTTGAGTAAGTGACTAATCCCATCGTAAAAACTTTCGATGATCCGGACACAGACGTAATTGCGCTAGATAGCATCCCTCCTGTGCAAGACTCAGCAATAGCTAGCTTGAGTTTTTTTTTTTTAAGTAATGAAATTGTCTTTTTATTTGCACTCATTAGAAAAATTTTGATTTAATCACCATAAAGATTATCAATGTAAGGACAACATATAGACCTGCAACCACATCGTCTATTATTACCCCAAAACTATTTTTAAATTTCTTATCAAAAAAACTGACTGGAAAAGGTTTTTTAATATCAAAATATCTAAACAAAATAAAAATATATAAATAAAATAAAACTGCTTCCTGTGAATCTTTTGCAGTTTCGTGCGCGATCTCATATAAATAAATTGGAATAGATTGACCGATAAACTCATCTACAACAACTTCTTTTGGATCTTTATTTTCATTATATTTTATATACTCAGACACTGCGTAAAAGGAATAAATAAAAACAATTAATAAAATTATTAAAATAGTGTTATTAGATAAATTAATTATATGAAATAAGCTGAATAAAAAAACAGTTGTTATAAGAGATGTTATCGTTCCAGGAGCAAATCTAAAAGATCCAATACCAAAACATGTAACAAATAAATAATTTAAAGTTTTAATCATATTTTATAACTGAACATATAACTTCACATGCTATTGCTTTTTCTTTTCCTATCACACCAAGTTTTTCAGTTGTTTTTCCTTTTATATTTATTCGATCATTAGAAATTTCACAAAGTTTGGCGATACTATTTATCATTTTATTTTTATAACTTTTAATTTTAGGTGTTTGAGTAATAATATTAATATCAACATTATTAATGAAATAATTTTTTAATTTAATTTGTTCAACTACTTTTTGAAGTAAAATAGTAGATCTTATATTTTTAAATTTTTTACTTTTATCTGAAAACATCTGACCAATATCACCCATGCCACAAGCTCCTAAAATTGCATCAGCCACTGAATGGAGAACAGGGTCCCCGTCAGAATGACCGAGAGTCCCTAGTTTTGATTTAATACGTAACCCACCTAAAAAAAGTTTTCTTTTCGGCACTAATCTATGAACATCAAAACCAATTCCAACCTTCAGTTTTGATTTATAAATATTCTTTAAATTTTCAAAATCTGATTTATCTGTTATTTTAAAATTATTCTTTTCACCTTCTAAAAACTTAACCTTATTTAGATCCATATATAACGACACATCGTCATCTTTATACTTTTCAGAGTTAGTTTTATGTAAATGATAAATCTCTTTAAAATTAAAACCTTGAGGAGTTTGAGTCAAAAATAAATTATCTCTTCTTTTACCAACTATATACTCTTCTTTGCTGGAGTCGATTATTTGTTTCACTGCATCTTGAATTTTGATTTTAGGAACTACAGCTCTAGCGTTTCTCATATTTTTTAAAATAGAATTAAATAATTGTATTGAAAAATTGGGTCTAGCTGCATCATGAATTAAAACTTTAAAAATTCCTTTTTGACTTTTTAAATGCGATAGCGCAATTAAAGTGGACTGTTGTCTACTACTTCCACCAGTCAATAATTTAACATTTTTAAGTTTAAGTGACTTGACACGTTTTGCGTCTTTTTTATTATAAACAATAATAATCTTTTTAATTTGTTTAAATTTACGTGCTTTAATAACGTTTATTTCAATTAATGATTTACCTGCTATTTTTTGATATGGTTTACTTACATTAGATCTAAATCTATGGCTATTACCCCCAGCAAGAATGATTAAACAAAAACTCATGGTATTAACTTATATTATATTTATATAAATATTTAATGATTATTTAAGATGTTCAAAATAATAAAAAATTTTAATTGGATTATTTTATCCTCATTTTTATGTATTTTCATGGGGATCGTTACTTTTTTAACCTTTATTGATGAGGGCTTTGTTCCTTTAACTGATAAAAATTTACAAACATTATTAATTATAGACATTTTTTTATTATTAGTTTTTTTTACTTTGATATTTAAAAATTTTTATAGATTTTACTATACAGGAAAAAAAAATAAAAAGGGATCACAAACTAACTTAAAATATATATCAGTATTTTCTCTATTCACTGTAATACCATCTTTAGTCGTAGCAATTTTTTCATTATTTATTTTCAATTTTGGTATTCAAAACTACTTCGATAAACAAATTACTAAAGCAGTTAATAACTCCTACGATGTAGCAAAAAATTATTTAGAGGAAAGCAAGGAGAATGTTTTATCTGATGTTATTTTGATGAGTGTTGGATTAAATAGAGCATCAGGTTTCTACTATTCAAATATTAACCGATTTAAACAAATAATGAGATCTGAAAAAATTCTTAGAAGAATAGACGATGTATATTTAATTGATAGTCTAGGAAATATCTTATTATCTGATGTTAGAGATATAACTGAAGAATTTATTATTCCAGCAGATGAAGATTACGATCAAGCTTTAGAGGGAAAACCTGTTTTTGTTACTGATAATTTAGAGAATAAAACGACCGTGATGACAAAACTTAATTCATTAGTCGACACATACCTGTATATCTCAAGAAATATTGATACTGAAATTTTAAGATATTTAAATGAAACTGAGCAAGCCGTAAATTTTTATTATTCAGTAGAAAATAGTCAGACCGGTATCAGGGTAACATTTGCTATTATTTATATTATTGTAGTAACTTTATTATTGTTTTTATCAACTTCAATAGCCATCACTTTCGCTTCAAGGTTTACAAAACCTATAATTAATTTAATTGCTGCATCTGACTCAATAAGTAAAGGAGCTCTTGATGTAAAAGTTCCTGAAGTAGAAACCGATGAAGAATTCAAACAGCTTAATCAAAATTTTAACCAGATGATTGAAAGACTTAAAGAACAGCAAAACAAACTTTTAATCACAGAAAGATATGAAGCTTGGGAGAGCGTTGCTAGGAAACTAGCTCACGAAATTAAAAATCCATTAACGCCAATACAGTTATCAATTGATAGTTTAAGAGAAAAATATAAAGTAAAATTAATAAATGAAGGAAAAGATTTTGAGAAATATTTAGAAACTATTAACAGACAAATTCGAGATATAGAAAATCTAGTAAATGAGTTTTCAAACTTTGCTAGAATGCCAAGACCTATACTAAAAAAAATTAAAGTGTCTCAATTGATTAACAAGTCTTTGGATTTTATAAATTTGACTTCAAAAAATTCAATTAAGTTAACTGACAATTCCAAAAATAAATTTATTAACGGAGACGAAGATCAATTAAACAGAGTATTTATTAATTTGATTAAAAATTCTGAGGAGTCTTTTTTTGAAAAAAATCAAAAAGAGCCTAATTTTAAAGGAAATATTGACATAGAAATAGATGATAATAAAGAATATATAGTCATTAGAATAATTGATAATGGCCCTGGTATCACAGATGCTAAAAAAGCAATGACACCTTACTTTACTACAAAAAAAACAGGAACTGGCTTAGGCCTTCCAATTGTAACAAAAATAATAAATGAACACTCTGGAGATTTAAAAATAAAGAATAGAAAAGATAAAAATGGTGTTGTTGTCACAATATCATTACCAAAATATGATTAAAGAAATTTTAGTAATTGACGATAATCCTGATATAAGATTTTTAATTTGTAATATTTTAGAAGAGCAAAAATTTAAAGTTCGTTCTGCAGCCAACTATGACCAAGCTGTTCTAGAAATAAACAATAGATTACCAGATCTTGCAATTGTTGATATAAAATTAGATAGGCCTGACAAAGATGGTATCGATCTTTTAAAATTAATAACAAAAAAAAACAAGTTTACACCAGTGATAATGATTTCAGGTCACGCAACTGTTCAAATCGCAGTTGAGGCAATTAGACTTGGAGCTTATGAGTTTATAGAAAAACCATTTTCAAAAGAAAAAATTTTAAATTATATAAACAGAGGATTAGAATCAGCTTTTCTTAAGAAAGAAAAAGATATTATCGAGAATAAATTATTTCATTCATTTGAACTTATTGGAAAAAGCCCAGACATTGTTAAAGTTAAAAAAATAATAGAAAAATTAGCTACATCAGAAAGCAGAGTGCTCGTTTCTGGACCTACTGGGTCTGGTAAAGAATTGGTAGCAAGAAAAATACATAAAAATTCATCAAGATCTAAAGAACCATTTGTTATTATTAATGCAGCTTTGCTGAAGGAAAATACTTATGAAAAAGAATTATTTGGAGAGGAGTTTGATGACGGTAATATTTCTTTTGGTTCATTAGAAAGAGCTAATAAAGGAACGTTGTTAATCGATGAAGTATCTGAAATACCCTACGAGACTCAGGCTAACATTTTAAGAGTTTTAATTGATCAAAAATTTAAAAGAGTTAATGGCTCGAAAGATATTAATGTAAACATCAGACTTATATCATCCACTTCAAAAGATTTAAATGCGTTAGTGAAAAAGAACAAATTTAGAGAAGACCTTTATCACAGGTTAAATGTAATGCCGATAGAAGTAAGCTCTCTCTCTTCTAGGACAGAAGATATACCGTTATTGATAGATTATTTTAAAACAAAACTGTCAGAAATTAACGGTGTTCAAAAACCAAACATAGATATTCAAAACGATAGTCTATATACGTATAATTGGCCTGGAAATGTTAGGGAATTAAGAAATCTAGTTGAAAGAATAACCATACTATCATCTAACGAAAGCAAACAAAAAATAAATAAAGTAATTGATGATTTTTTAAATTTTTCTTCAAAAATTGATGACGATAAAAATATTCTCGAACAATCATTTCAATCTCCATTAAAAGAAGCTAGAGAACACTTTGAAAAAGAGTATTTAACAACTCAATTAAAAAAACATCATGGTAATATTTCAAAAACTGCAGATTTTATTGGAATGGAAAGATCTGCACTTCATAGAAAGTTAAAGTCGCTAGGTATTAAAGGAATAAACTAAAATGAATATAATTATATGTGGTGCCGGAAAAGTAGGATTCTCGATAAGCAAGCAATTATCTTCCCAAGGTCATTCAGTAACAGTTATTGATCAATCATCAGAAGATATTAAAAAAATAAATGACACCCAAGATGTTAAAGGTATCGTTGGAAGAGCGACACTTCCTACTGTTTTAGAAAATGCAGGAGCAGAAAAAGCAGATATGGTGATTGCAGTTACAAGAAATGATGAAACTAATATGATAGTTTGTCAATTAGCCAGTTCATTATTTAATGTATCAAAAAAAATTGCGCGAATAAGAACTAAAGATTTTTTAGAGGGAAAATGGGGAAAACTTTACAATAAGTCTAATATTCCAATAGATGTAATTATCTCTCCTGAATTAGAAGTAGCCAAATCATTGTACAGAAGATTAGAAGCCCCAGGTGCTTTAGATAATGTTCCCTTTGGTAAAGATAAGGTAAAAATGCTTGAGATATCGATAGAAAAAAACTGTCCAATAAAAAATATTCCTTTGAAAAAACTTACTGAAAAATTTCCTGATTTTAAAGCAAATATTTTAGGTGCAGTTAGAAAAGATAAGTTTATTTATCTCAAAAAAGAAGATCAAATGTTGGAGAATGACAATGTTTACGTTGTGGTAAGTAGCGACCAACTTAATCCTATATTAAAAGCTTTTGGACATGAAGAAAAAATTGCAAAAAATGTTTTGATAATTGGCGGTGGAAATATTGGTTTGCAATTAGCCAAAATGTTGGAAGAAAATTTTGAAGAGGTTCGTATTAAAATAATTGAAAAAAATAAACAACGAGCAGAGGAAATAGCAAATGAATTATCTTCATCAATTGTTATAAATGGTGATGCCCTTGACGAAGAAATCCTTAAAGAGGCTAATCTTGAAGGATCGGAAACAGTTTTAGCTTTAACTAATGATGACGAAAATAATATGATGGCTTGCGTCTTAGCTGAGAAATCAGGACTTAAAAAAAGAACTATAGCCATTGTAAATAAAACTAATTACAATCTTCTTCAAGACTCTTTAAATATTGATGACCTGGTTGATCCCAGAATGACAACAGTCTCAAGAATCATGGAACAGGTTCACAGAGGTACAATTGGTACAGTTTATTCGTTATTAGATGGTGAATATGAATTTATTGAAGCAAAAATCTCTGAAAAATCTGAGTTGATTAATAAAAAAATACGTGACTCTAATTTACCTGAAGAAATCAGAATTGGTGCAGTAATAAGAAAAGATAAAGTAGTAATACCTAGATCAAACTTTATTTTTGAAAAAAATGACCTAGTTGTTTTTCTAGCTAAAAGAGAAGAATTAAAGGCTGTAGAAAATATTTTTAGCGTAGGATCAATATAAATTAATGAACTTTAAAAGTATTAGTTTTTATCTAAGCTTTTTTTGTTTTCCAGTAAGTTTATTAGCTTTCATAAATATTTTATATGCGTCTTATTTTGATTATTTTTTAAGTATCGAAACTTATTTTATTACTTTGCTAATATCAGTGTTCGTTGGCTTAGCCCTTTTTTATTATGGAAAAAACTCTACAAAAAATATTAATTTTATAGAGCAACTTATTTTAATAATTTTAAGTTATATTTTTGTTGCAAGTTTAGTAGCTATTCCATTCTATTTGAGTAATTACCAAGTTACCTTCATTAATGCAATTTTCGAGTCAGTTTCTGGATTAACGGGCACAGGATTTTCAATTTTTAAAAATATTAAATATTTGGATCCAACTCTGGTATTATGGAGATCTTCATCACAATGGATTGGCGGATTATTTTTTTTATGTTTTTTGATTATAATTTTTTCTAATAGGGCTTTTAATTTTAAAATGACTAATCTTACTTACAATGAGGATAATAATTTTAATACTAAAGAGAAAATTAAAGACAATATAATAAGAATATTTATAATTTATTCTGTTTTAAGTATTGCAATTTTAACATTATTAAATATTTCAGGATTAAGATTATTCAATTCTCTAAATTTGAGCATGACTTTGATATCTGGTGGAGGGTTTTTACCCACAGATGACATAGGAAAAATTATTGAGACTAATTTTCAAAAAATAATTTTTATATTTTCATTAATAATCTCAATGTTAAATTTTTATTTGCTTATAAATTTATTTGATAAAAAAGTTTTAACTAGAGATCATAGAGAAGACTTATATTTGATAATTTTAACACTAATATTTTTTGTCCTTATTTATTTTACCAATTATAAAGGTATAGATATAATTATAAGTGTAGTAAGCAGTTTAGCCAACTCGGGTTTAACTGTAGTTAAGTCAGACAATAACTTAAGTTTATATTTTTTATTAATAACAATCATTGGAGGTTCTTTAATTTCAAATACTTCTGGTATCAAACTTGCAAGATTTTATATTTTATTAAAAATAACCTCATCAGAGATAATTAAACTTATCAGTCCTAATAGCGTTATCAATAAAACAATTTTTAATTCTAATAAAAATATCTCGGAGGAAAATATCAAAATATCTTTTTTAATATTTATTTCTTTTTTTTTAAGCCTTTTTATATTATCTAGTTTTTTGGTTATTGATAATATTGGTTTTGAAAAATCCTTCAAACTATCAATACTTACTTTAACTAATACAGTAAATTCTGAAATGTATAATATGAAAAATATAAATTTTTCAAATCTATTAACATCATCAAAAATTAGTTTAATTTTATTTATGATAATTGGAAAAATTGAGCTAATATCAATTTTTTTAATTTTCAAAAAATTACTTTTTAAAAACTGATGTCAAAAATTATTATTATAGGTGCGGGTGCAATGGGTTCAGCTTTTGCATTACCTTGTTTAGATAACAATCATGATATTAATATTGTAGGCACTCATCTTGAAAATGACTTTATTGATCAATTAAAAAAAAATAATAATTTACACTCAGGGTTAAATGCCAAAATCCCTCAAGAAATTAAAATTTTTAAATTTGAAAAATTTGATGAACTGTTAAAGTCAAATGTCGATATGATTGTCCTTGGAATAAGTTCTAAAGGCATTGAATGGGTCGCAGATCAATTAAGCAGACTCTTTAAAGGTAATCAAATGCCTAAATTATTGATGCTTACGAAGGGACTTAGTATTTACAAAAATCGTTATGAATTATTAGTAGATAAACTTGAAAGGCTGCTTGAAGACAGAGGCATTAAAAAAGTTGACATATCAGCAGTAGGAGGCCCGTGCTTGGCTGCAGGTCTAGCCAACAGAGTTCATAGTAGTGTAGTAATCGCAAATAAAGATATTCAAACAGCAAAGAAAATAGCAGATATGCTTAATACAAATTATTACCACACATCACATTCAGACGATTTAAACGGAGTTGAAGTCTCTGCAGCGATTAAAAATATTTTTTCAATGGCTGTAGGAGCAGCCAAGGGTTTATGTAGTAAAAATATCTCTGACGATGTGAGAGAAAAAAATTATTTAAACACAGCATCTGCCTTAATCAAACAATCCATTCATGAAATGGAAATTTTTGTAGAGCATCTAAAAGGTAAAAAAGAAACTGTTAAAGGTCTTGCAGGTTTAGGAGATCTTTATGTGAGTTCAGGCGGTGGAAGAAACGCAAGAATGGGATCTTACATTGGAGAAGGGTTAACTTTTTCTGAAGCAAAAAAAACAAAGATGGAAAAGGTTACAGTTGAAGGCGCCGATCTTGCCAAAGAAATAGCAAAAAAAGTAAACGAGGATTTTGATAAAAAAAAATTACCTTTAATGCTTGGTATGATCAATGCTATTGTAGATGATAAGAAATTAGAATTTGACTGGGAATCTTTTAGATAATGAGCTTAAAAAATGAAAAAATTTATAATTTCAATTGATGCTGGCACTACATCAAACAGATCAATCCTTTTTGATTTAAAAGGAAAGCCAGTTTATTCGTCACAAAAAGAATTTACGCAATATTTTCCGAAAAGTGGTTGGGTAGAACATGATCCAGAGGAAATTTGGAGAACAACTTTAAAAACTTTAAAAGACGTAATTCAAAAAGCAAAAAGATTAAGAGGCGAAATTTTAAGTATAGGAATAACCAACCAAAGAGAAACAACTGTTTTATGGGACAGAAAAACAGGTAAGCCGGTTTACAATGCAATTGTCTGGCAAGACCGTAGACAAGAAGAGTTTTGTAAGAAACTAAGGAAACAAAACAAAGACACAATGATCTTTAATAAAACCGGTCTTTTAATTGACTCTTACTTTTCAGGAACAAAAATTAAATGGATATTAGATAATGTTTCTAAAGCTAAACAACTAATGAATAAAAAGCAATTATTGTTTGGAACAATTGATAGCTTTTTGATTTGGAGATTAACCCGAGGAAAAGTTCACGCCACTGATGCCACAAATGCAAGTAGAACAATGATTTATAACATATCCTCTAATAAATGGGATGATACAATCTTAAATTTATTAAAAATCAAAAAACATATTTTACCAGAGGTGAAAGATTGTGCTGATGATTATGGTCAAACTCATTCGTCAATTACAGGTAAATCTATACCTATAAATGGTGTAGTGGGAGATCAGCAATCAGCAACTATTGGTCAATGTTGTTTTGAACCTGGATCTCTTAAGAGCACTTATGGAACTGGAGCATTTGTTTTACTTAATACAGGAAATAAAAAGATCTATTCAAAAAATAGATTATTAACTACAATTGCATATAGAATTAATGGCAAGACAACATATGCTATGGAAGGATCAATTTTTATAGCAGGTGCAGGTGTTCAATGGCTCAGAGATAGAATGAAATTCTTTAAGAAAGCCCCAGAGACAGAAAAAATTGTGAAATCTTTAAAAGATAATAATAATATTTATTTAGTTCCAGCTTTTACAGGGTTAGGAGCTCCTTACTGGGATGCAAACGCTAGAGGAGTTTTAAGTGGAATTACTAGAGATACAAGTCCAAAAGAAATAGTGAGAGCCACAATAGAAGCTGTCGCTTATCAAACTTATGATTTATTTGAAGCAATGAAACATGATGGTTTAAGACCAAAAATTGTGAAAGTTGATGGCGGAATGGTAATGAATAACTGGTTTTCACAATTTTTATCTGACATAGTTAATGTAAAAGTTTTAAGACCAAAAGTTCAAGAAACTACGGCTCTAGGAGCGGCATTTATGGCTGGCTTGCAAATTGGAGTTTATAAATCATTAAAAGACATTTCTAAAAATTGGCATTTAGATAAAAAATTTTCACCAAAGATGAAAAACACATTAAGAAACAAACTTTTAGAAGGCTGGTCAGCAGCAATTAAAAAAACTTTAAGCAATTAACACATCTTCAAGTTGCATAATTAACTAATAAACCGCTGTACAGTTTGGGTTAATTTTGGTTCAATAATACATCATTAAAAATAACAATGGGGGAAATAACAATGTTTAAAACATTAAAAACTTTCTTAGCTGTTGCTGTATCATTTTCAATCGTAACTATTTCTAGTGCAATTGCAGGCGGACACGATGCTGCAATTAAGAAATGGTCTAATGGAGAATTTAGTCTTTCAACTCTATCTGCAAAAGAGAGAGAGAAAGAACTAGAGTGGTTCCACAATGCTGCAAAGCCATTCAAAGGAATGTCTATTAAAGTATTGTCTGAAACTATTCCAACGCACGAGTATGAGTCAAAAGTTTTAACAAAAGCTTTTGAGGAAATCACTGGGATTAAAGTTAATCACCAGTTACTTGGTGAAGGTGATGTTGTAATGGCTGTGCAAACACAAATGCAAACTAACGTAAGTATTTACGATGCGTACATCAACGACTCTGATTTGATTGGTACTCACGCTAGAATGCAACAAGCAGTTAATTTAACAAAATGGATGGCTGGAGAAGGTAAAGATGTAACTTTACCAACTTTGGATATTGATGATTTCATCGGTAAACAGTTTACAACTGGACCAGATGGAGATTTATATCAATTACCAGACCAACAATTTGCTAACCTTTACTGGTTTAGAAAAGATTGGTTTGACAGACCTGAAATTAAAAAAGGTTTTAAAGCGAAATACGGATACGACTTAGGTGTTCCTTTAAACTGGTCTGCTTATGAAGACATCGCAAAATATTTTACAAATGATGTAAAAAATATTGATGGTGTAAGAATATACGGTCACATGGACTACGGTAAGAGAGCTCCTGACTTAGGTTGGAGAATGACTGACGCGTGGTTATCAATGGCCGGAGCAGGTGATGTTGGAAAACCTAATGGAGTGCCAGTGGACGAATGGGGAATAAGAATGGAAAAAGGTTCTTGTAACCCTGTAGGAGCTTCTGTAACAAGAGGTGGAGCTGCTAACGGTCCAGCTGCAGTATACGCAATCAGAAAATGGGATGAGTGGTTAAGAAATTATGCGCCTCCAGGTGCAGCGGCAATGGACTTTTATCAGTCTTTACCGTCTCTATCTTCTGGAAACGTTGCTCAGCAAATTTTCTGGTACACAGCGTTCACAGCATCTTTAGTAGGAAAAAATCCTAACAATAAAGTTGTTGACTCTAACGGTAAGCCGTTATGGAGAATGGGTCCATCACCAAAAGGACCTTATTGGGAAGAAGGTATGAAGCTTGGATATCAAGATGCTGGATCATGGACTTTATTTAAGTCTACTCCACTTAAAAATAGAAAAGCTGCATGGTTATACGCTCAATTCGTTGTATCAAAAACTGTAGATCTTAAGAAAAGTCATGTTGGTTTAACTATCATTAGAGATAGTTCAATCGATCACAAATCTTTCACTGAAAGAGCTGGTGATTTAGGTGGACTAGTAGAGTTCTACAGATCTGATAACAGAAACATTTGGTCACCAACAGGTATTAACGTTCCGGATTATC
>Ga0213865_10000646_pt1 | contig 23484 bp, 20 predicted proteins | sample PICome_6_FD_160100 | JGI IMG/M metagenome (GOLD analysis project Ga0213865, IMG submission 160100) | Coastal seawater microbial communities near Pivers Island, North Carolina, United States - PICO282 | ecosystem: Environmental > Aquatic > Marine > Coastal | place: USA: North Carolina...
ATCAACACATCTGGTTCGAAGAGTCTCGTCAGTCTCGGGAGAACTCTAAGGCAGATTGGTTCCACTGGGTGGACCCTAAACCTGATGGGTCAGCGCCAACCAACTGGCTTTCGTTTTTTGGTGGCCGAGCTTGGAGCTGGGAACCTCGACGCCAGCAATATTACCTGCATAACTTTTTGCCAAGCCAACCAAACTTAAACCATGCTAACTCTGAGGTGCGAGAAGCGCTAATGGACGTCGCACGATTTTGGTTGGATCGAGGTGTGGATGGCTTTCGACTTGATGCAGTTCATAGCATAAATGCGGACGCGCCACCTTACAAAGATAACGCACCAAAAAGAAATTTTGTGCTAGGGCCATTACCTCAAGATCAGCAGCCATTTTTTCGCCAACTTCACGATAGTGCGCAGCTGAACCAACCAAGCATTCAGGAGTTTTCAAGAGCTATTCGTAAGGTGGCTGAATCATATGATGGTGATCGTTACCTGATGGGTGAGCTTGATGGCGATGATCCTGTGCATGCGAGCCGAACTTTCACTGAGGAAGGACTCCTGCACGCTACTTACAACTTTAGTTTGCTAAAGTGGGGAGGGTTGGATGTGACTGGGTTAAGGGCTGCTATCTCGAATGCTATTGAAGCCTTTAATGGCACGGGTCGCATTTCTTTCGCTTTCTCAAACCATGACGTGCCTCGCTCTGTTTCTCGTCAGGCAGATGCATTAAATCTAGGGCCGGAAAGCCACGACGCACTTCAGCTCCTCCTGCTAAAATTGGAGGCAAGCTTAATTGGATCAACGTGCATCTACATGGGGGAAGAACTCGCGCTTACCGATGTTCGAGATATACCAACTGAGAAAATGCAAGACCCTTGGGGGATTGAGTTCGCGCCAAACTTCTTAGGCCGAGACACATGCCGGACCCCTATGGCTTGGAGAGCGAGTGCTGCTAATGGTGGCTTTTCTACTGCAAACCAAACCTGGTTGCCTGTAGCGAAGGAACACCTGAGTCGTGCAGGATTAGACCAAGTCGAGAGGGATGGTTCTGTTTATAACAATTTTGCTGCCTTTGCTAAGTGGCGCAAGAAACAACCAGCTTTTGTGACAGCTAATGACATGGTTATGGTCGATGGCGATGCAGATGAAATTGTATTCGACCGTATTTCAGAGGAGCAGACTATTCGTTGCTCGTTTAATTTTTCAACTCTCACCACTTATTTTGAGGCACGTTAGCAATGGCCCAAGTTCAACTCAGAAAAGTCAATAAATCATTTGGCCAAATCCATGTAATTAAGGATGTAGACTTGACCATTGAGCCCGGTGAATTTGTAGTTTTTGTCGGTCCATCTGGTTGCGGCAAATCTACACTTCTACGACTGATTGCTGGCCTTGAAAGTCTGACTTCTGGTGTGATTGGGATAGCCGGTCGAGAAATAATGGATCTGCCTCCATCCAAGCGAGGGATTGCGATGGTATTCCAATCCTACGCGCTATATCCACATATGACTGTCGCTGGGAATATGGCGTTCAATCTTGATTTGCAGCGGATGCCCAAAGCAGAGATAAAAGAGCGGGTTCAAAAGGCTGCAGAGATTTTACAGATGGAACATTTACTTGACCGTCGTCCGGCCGCACTATCTGGCGGTCAACGCCAACGCGTTGCTATTGGGCGTGCGATCGTGCGTAACCCCGACGTCTTTTTATTCGATGAGCCGTTATCAAATCTTGATGCAGCCCTTCGTCATGAAACTCGTGTGGAGATTGCTAAGCTTCATAAGCAACTTGGCGCAACAACAATTTACGTCACTCACGATCAGGTGGAGGCTATGACTTTGGCTGATAAGATAGTAGTCTTGAAAGATGGGGAGGTGATGCAAGTTGGCACACCCATGGAGCTGTTTCACAGACCTGACAATGAATTTGTTGCTGGCTTCCTGGGTTCTCCAAGAATGAACTTTTTTGAGGGTGAAACCAAAGAGAATATTTTTTCGGGAGAAGGTCTTACCATCAAGGGTGCACGACAGGTCACAGCTCCCAAGAGTGGGAAGGCAAAACTTGGGATACGTCCGCAAGACCTCAAGATTGATCCGAAAGGAAAGCTCAAAGGTCAAATCACTCTGATCGAACGTTTGGGAACTGAAACTGTTTTGGAACTGAAGACAGATTCGGGTGTAATTTTTCGGCATGCAACACCGGAGGAGATTTCAGCACAGGAAGGGGAAGTACTAAGCTTCAGCTTTAAAGCCACTAAAGCGCACCTTTTAGCGCACTCTGCAGCTTCAGTTTGATACAACTTTCCAACACAAGTTGTAAGCAGATAACCAGTCGAGCGCAAAGTTGAGCTAGTTATTAGAGCAAAAATTAAATATCTTTTGAATGCTGGATGACTATCGGTTGACAGGTTAGTGATTCCCAAACCTGATTTTCTCGTTTAAGGCAGTTACATGAAGCGGAATAGTCGGCTAGCGTTAGCGCTGCATACCTTAGCACATATGGCTCGGGAACCTAAAAGTTTGCAGACTTCAGCCGCTATTGCTGCCCACGCTGGCACCAATCCAGTAGTGGTGCGTCGAGTTTTAGGACGCCTAAGGGACGCAGGTTTGCTAATTTCAGAGAAGGGCCAAGCAGGCGGCTGGCGGCTTGCAAAAGCACCGGCGCAATTGACCTTAGATGAAGTATACAGTGCATTAGATGAAAAAATCATTGCTAGCGAAGATAATAGTCACTCGAATGATTGCTCAGTCGAAAGCGCGTTATACGACAAAGTCACAACCGTACTGAAAGACGCCGAGGAGATCCTTATTTCAAGATTGGCAGAAACAACCATTTCGGAAGTTTGTTAGCTAACAAACGAATAAAGAGCTCTCACAATCCATAGTGCAATTCCAGGAAATGCGACTAGTAATCCTAACCGAAACAGGTCCACTATTATAAAGGGCAAAACCCCTTTATATGTTGCATTAATTGGAACATCTTTTGACAGCGAGTTAATAACGAACAAATTCAATCCAACAGGTGGGGTTATGAGGCCAATTTCTGCGGCCATAAGAACTAAAATACCAAACCAAATGAGACCTTCCTCAACGGTTGAAAAACCAAAATCTAAGCCAATCACTATTGGTAAGAATATCGGTACCGTAAGAAAAATCATGGCGAGAGAGTCCATGATCATACCTAATAAAAGGTAGATCAGTAAGATCCCCACAATAATCATAATTGGCGATGTTGCCGACTCTGAAACGACAGTTGCGAAGAAATCTGGTATACCAGCAGAAGCAAGAAATGAGTTGAATATGTTGGCACCAGCAATGATCATCAGAATCATTACTGATGTTGTTAATGCTGAAACGAGGCTTTCTGATAGTTGCTCCCAGTTCATGCGGCCTTGAAGCCAAACAACAATTCCAGTTCCACTCGCTCCGATTGATGCAGCTGTAGTTGGAGAGAACCAACCAGAATATAATCCCCCAAACATTAGGATAAATATAAGGATCACAGGCCATACTCGGGCGTAGACAGCTCGTTTCTCGCTTAGCGAGAGCGGTAGGTTTTTTGCGTCTTCTCCAGAAGTGACTTGGCCCATCTTGGCAAGAAACCAAATTACCACCATATAGCTAGCCGCAGCAAAAATACCGGGGATTAAGGCAGCCGCAAAAAGCTTTGCAATGTTTTGTTCTGCCAAGATAGAATAAATAACTAGTAGCAAGCTGGGTGGAATTAGAATGCCAAGTGTTCCCCCTGCTGCTAATGTTCCAGTCGCAAATCCGCCGCTGTAGCCAAGACGGCGAAGTTCAGGCAGTGCAACTTTTCCGATAGTCGAAGCTGTGGCGAGTGACGAGCCGCAGACTGCACCAAAGCCAGCAGATGCACCGATTGCTGCCATTGCACCGCCTCCTGGCCGCCTGCCCATTGCAAGGCTAGCTGCATCAAATAAAGCTCGTCCTAGGCCTCCCCTTAATGCGAACTCTCCCATCAATATGAACAAAGGTATAATCGTGAAGGAATAGCGAGTGAAGGTTCCAAAAATCTCGTCGGCTAGTCTTGTGGTCGCCCCATTTGGTTTGCCATCCACCAGCCATAAACCAATCAATCCGACAGCAAAGAGGGACAGAGACAAAGGGATTCTTATAGCCACTAGCATGATGAGCGTCACAAACCCCAAGAATCCTAGCTGAACATCGGTAAATGCCGCATTCAAAAACTCAATCATGACCCACCTTACGGTAAAAAAGTTTTTGTAAACTTCGGAGAGTGCAATACAGCGATATAAGAAGAGCAACGGCGACTAGACACTCTGCCCCCATCAGTATCCACGCCTTGGGAATATTCAATATCTGAGTATTACCTGGTTTGAGCCTCATTATCATAGCAGCAAGATCAAGGTTGAGGGCATGGTCCCAAAACCCAGGTTTATCACCTCGGGTGCGTTTTACGACGCGAAGCCATTGATACCAGAGTACACCAAATAGTAGCGCGGAAAATAGAGCGTTTGTGGCGAACTCCACTAGTTTGTTCAGCCACATCGGTAAGACCGGTTTAAATAGGTCCACCTGAATATGGGACCGTGTCAATTGGGCTAGAGGCATGGTGCTTAGCAAAGCAAAGCCAATTAGCAGAGCTACTAATTCTTCTTCACCTAAAATCGAATGAACCCAGTGCCATGTGTGGGAAGGCAGTTCTTTCCCAAATGAAGAGTCTAGACCATCTAAGCCTCGACGCGCGTTCTTTGCCGCTGTTGATACTAATGTGACACCCATTGAAAACAATAAGGCTAGGCTACCAATAAGAGCTAACCCTTTTGCTAAGCGTTGGAAAAAGCGATCCATCTTTGTTTTAGTAGCATGCGCAAGCAGATTCTGCTTAGATTATTTATGAAATTACCTACTCTGTTCCACCGCTAGCATTAGGTCGTTTGCGCGGGCGATGAGCGCTTCACCATCAAGCCCAAGACCTGAGACTTCATCTATCCAATTTGACTTCACGGGTAATGCTGCGCGCTTCCACCGTTCAACTTCCGATTCTGAGAGAGTTGTAATATTCGCGCCAGACACTTCAACGATTCGACGACTCACGACATCAGCATCATGCACTATCGAACTAGCAGTTCTTGACAACGAAATGCCCGTTAGGTCATCTAACAATTTTCTCAGTTCAGAGCTCATATTCTCATAGGAATCCCAATTCATAGCAAGGATGAAAGTCGCTGTATAAAGTGCTGGATTACCACCGATTTCTAGGTGATTTCCCGCGAGCTCTTGAAGTCGGATTGATGGGGTTATTTCCCAAGGAACAACAGCTCCATCTATAACGCCTTTGGATAAATTTTCAGGAATCGCAGGGAGTGGCATTCCAACTGGTGTCGCACCAAGAGCCGCAATCGTTTGCGTGGCCAAGCGAGTTGGACCTCGGAGTTCAAGTCCCACCAGGTCATCCATTGAAGAAACTGGACTCTTCGTGTGCAAAACCCCTGGCCCGTGCACCCATGCCGCCAATATCTTAGTTTCTTCAAACTCTGTATCTGCCAGATCTTCGTCAATCAGCTGAAATAATGCTTCAGATGCCAAACGAGTATTTTTGATATAGAATGGAAGTTCAAAAACTTCTGTGCTTGGAAAACGACCTGGAGTGTAACCAGGAAGAGTCAGTATAATGTCAACGGCCCCATCAACTGCTTGATCGTAAAGCTCACTGGGCGTTCCACCCAATGACATAGAGTGGAAAATCTCCACCTCGATGCGACCCTCGGATGCGGCCTCAATATCGGCTTCCCACCCAGACAAAAACTGCGCTGGAAGCACGGCTGGACCTGGCATAAAGTGATGAACCCGGAGCGTGACATCCTGTGCGTGTGCACTCAATGCAGTGGCTGCAAGAATAGGTAAAAAGCTAAAGCGTCTCATTAGGGATCTCTTGTTTGTTGTTGGAGTTCCTCTAATTTCATATTTACTAAACTCAAGGCCTTTCCATCTGCGACGCCTTGACGGGCTGAAATCGCCAGCTTTAGCCCTAAGTTTCTGCTATGAGAAAATTTTTGGCGATGTTGACCTTTACTATGACTGCGCAAGCTGAACCTTTTTTAATTGATGATTTCACCTCTGTGGAAGGTTCATCAATTGGCGGTCGATGGAGTTGGAGCACTGACCAGGTAATGGGAGGTGTGAGCACAGGAAGAGCATTTTTGACTAATGTAAACGGCAGGTCCGCTGCTCAACTTGAGGGTCAGGTTTCAACAGCTAATAACGGCGGTTTTATTCAAATCCGTCTTGTATTTCCCCGCCGTTTTGATGCTTCAGATTACCAGGGGGTCGAACTTGAAGTAATAGGTAACGGTGCCCTTTACCATGTTCATTTGCGGGATCGGAGCGCTTGGCGTCCATGGCATGTGTATAAGGCAGGGTATGAGACGGATGGATCTTTACAAACGATACAGCTGCCCTTTGAGGAGTTTTTTCCCTACAATTCTAGGATAAAAAACAATTTAGATGTTTCGAAGTTAAATTCACTTGGTTTGGTCGCTGGGTACGATGACTTTGAAGCTGAGTTGCAGATCTTCAGCGTAAGGTTTTATTAGGTTAATCTTTTCTACCTTAGTCCTAAAAGTTGAGCGCGCTCACGCGCTCAAGGTTACATCAAGATGGAGGTTGTAAAAGGCTGAATTGACATTCCCCAGGCTCAATGACAATTGCAATTCGGCCTATGCCGGGCATATCGAACGGCTCAGCTGATATCTGGCCGCCATTCAATGTCACTTTATTAACTGCTGCATCAATGTCTTCAACAGCTATGTAAACCTGCCAACTGGATTTAATATCTCCAAAGTCGTGACCTTTCATTTCTAAAAGGCCCGCCATGTTAACTCTATTTTGAGTAAAGAACCCATACTCAAAGTTGTTCGATGCGTCTGATGAAATAGTCCAGTTTGCAATAGAATGATAGAAGTCTCCTATCCTATCAGCATCCCGGCAAATTAATTCGTTCCAAACGACTGAGTTCCAATTATTTCCTTGTTGCAGTACCTTACGCCGGGCTTCAACGAGAGCCACTAGCGCTCCATCTGGATCACGAATGACCTGGTAAGCTCCCAAATCTGGAACAGTTTGTTGGTTACCTAAACTCTCTCCTCCGCTATTTTCTACACGGGATTGTGCAGTAGCTAAGCCGTCTACTTCCAAATACGTCATCCAATGTGCGCGACCGCTATCAAAATCTCTTCGCTCTGATAGTGGCATCAGGCCACAGACTAGCTTTCCAGCAGAAGAGAAGGAGATGTAAGGAGTTCCGTCTGGCATTACTGCGTGGGAAGCATCCCAACCAAATACTCGTGGCATGAAAGTACGAGTGGCCTCAGGGTTCTTCGACACCATATCATACCAAAAGAAACTGCCGTGGGTCATGGTAGCTCCTTACTCATGAGGAGCATGAATTAAAATAGCTTACTTAAGCAGCAGGCTGGACGTTAATGCCTCTGGATTGGAGGAGTTCGGCGAGCTCTCCGGTTTCAAACATATCCTTAACGATATCACATCCACCAATGAACTCACCTTTCACATATACCTGAGGAATGGTTGGCCAATTTGTATAGACCTTTATTCCTTCTCTTATATCCGGGTCAGCTAGAACATCCACAGAGTGGTACTCAACTCCAAGGTGGTTAAGAACCCCCGCCGTGTTTGCAGAAAATCCACATTGAGGAAAAATGGGGTTGCCCTTCATAAAGAGTACAATGTCAGACTTTGCGATTTCGGTTTCGATACGTTCTTTTGTAGTATTATCCATGGTTCTTTACTCCTTCACTAAAGTTTGCAGCGCTAAAGCGTGCAACTCTCCGCCCATTCTGCCACCTAGGGCGTCGTATACTTTTTGATGCTGCTGGACGCGCGATAGACCTGCGAATTCTGAGGATGCTACGCGGGCTGCATAGTGGTCGCCATCGCCTCGTAGGTCGTCAATTTCTACATCTGCATCAGGCAAAGCAGCCTTGATTAGCGATTCAATTTCGTTGGCTGGCATAGGCATGAGCGTTTCCTTTCCTTAGGACATATAGGTGTGCATCCAGCCACCGTGAAGGTCTCTCAGTTCCTCTATGCTAATTTCTTCTCCGGCAAATCTTATACCATTCCCACCGGTTCTGCCGATTATCTGAGCTTTTATTCCCAACTTAGCGGCATGATTGAGAATTAAGGCTGGTTCTTTCACCACGAGCAAATAGGTTGCGCACGTTTCTCCAAATAGAGCCGATACACTTGTCTCGTAACGTGTTAGGTCAGCTCCAATATTACTTGCTATCGCCATTTCAGCGGCAGCGGTAAGAGTGCCTCCATCACTAACATCGTGAGCCGCATTGACCCACCCATTCTGGATTGCTCCCCTCACAAGATCACCGGTTGCGCGTTCAAGCTCTAGATCAAGAGGAGGAATGTCCCCTTGATCATCATTAAAAATTAGTCGCTGTAAAGCTGATTGGCCAAGGTCAGCAGTTCCGGGGATCGGGCCAAGACGCACGAGCGGCAGGCCTTCGCTATCATACGCTATACCAACAATTGGACTTAGGTGCTCTTTAAGTCCAATGCCTCCAATAACCGGGGTGGGAAGGATAGGGCTGCCGTCGGTTTCATTGTATAGGGAAACGTTGCCCGAAACTACTGGTGTATCTAAAGCCTTACAAGCATTAGCCATTCCACGAACACCGGTGACTATCTGCCCCATGATTTCAGGTTTTTCAGGATTTCCGTAGTTCAAATTGTTTGTAACTGCGAGCGGTTTAGCACCGACAGCTGAGAGGTTACGATATGCTTCGGCTACAGCAAAGGCAGCCCCCCTTTCAGGATTCGCAAGACAGAAGTGGGGGTTGCAGTCTGTTGTGATGGCAATTGCTTTGTCAGTTTTGTGGACACGGACAAGGGCGGCATCACCACCTGAATAGGCAACAGTGTCATTCATAACTCTTTGGTCATATTGCTCGTAAATCCAAGCTTTAGAAGCCAGGTTTGGGTGGCTTAACAAATCTCTGAGACACTCTGCCGCGCTAGCCATTTTGGGTTCATGTTTTAGAGGCTCTTGGAGGGTCGGTTCGACCCAAGGTCGGTCATACTCTGGAGATGCTAAAGCTAATGGATCAATAGGCAAGTCCGCAACAATCTTACCACCATGTTCGATAACCATTCGACCCGTATTGGTAATTTCACCAACCAGTTCCGCGTCTAAACCCCATTTCTTAAATACTGAAGCGGCTTGATCTTCTTTGCCTGGTTCAATGACCATAAGCATGCGTTCTTGGCTTTCTGACAGCATGATCTCATATGGTGTCATATCTTGTTCACGCTGAGGAACTCTATCAAGGTTCATTCGAACGCCTGTTCCTCCTTTAGAGGCCATTTCGAAAGAGGATGAGGTTAGTCCGGCCGCACCCATATCTTGTATTGCTAGAATACAATCCTGGGACATCAACTCCAAGCATGCTTCAATAAGAAGTTTTTCTGTGAACGGATCGCCAACTTGGACAGTGGGTCGTTTCTCATCAATCCCGTCATCAAACTCCGCTGATGCCATGGTTGCACCATGAATTCCATCACGACCAGTTTTTGCACCTACATAAAGAATTTGAGCACCGACATGGGTTGCGGCAGACTTAAATATTTTGTCTGCGTCAGCAAGACCGATTGCCATTGCGTTTACTAGGTTGTTGCCGTCGTAGGCTTTGTCAAATTGTGTCTCTCCGCCCACGGTGGGAACTCCAACGCAGTTGCCATAATGCGCAATGCCACGAACCACACCATCTACCAAGCTTCTTGTCTTTGAGTGATCTGTGTCGCCAAAGCGAAGTGCATTCATTAACGCGATTGGGCGAGCTCCCATCGTGAACACATCCCTTAGAATTCCTCCCACGCCCGTGGCCGCACCATGAAAAGGTTCGATGAAGCTGGGATGATTGTGGCTTTCAATCTTAAATATGCAGGCCTGGCCATCACCAATATCTATGACACCCGCATTTTCTCCTGGTCCTTCAATCACTTGAGGTCCTTCGGTTGGTAGTGTTTTAAGCCAAAGTTTGGTTGATTTATAAGAGCAGTGCTCTGACCACATAACTGAAAAGATGCCCAACTCAACGAGATTGGGCGCTTTTCCTCCCATAATATTCTTGGCTAGTTCGAATTCTTCTTCCGAGAGACCATGCTCAAGCGCTGTTTTTTTTGATACAGGTCGGCGGCTCATGATAGCGCTCCAATCGCAGCTTCAAAAAATCGTTTTCCATCGCCTCCCATGTGTCGCTCTGGATGGGGCATTAGTCCAAGAACTTTATGGTTTGCGCTCAGTATCCCAGCTATATTTCTGGCAGAACCATTCGGGTTATTTGTATAGGAGAAAGCGATCCGCCCTTGGTCTTCCAATTTATCTAAAATTTCCTCGTCGGCTTGGTATGAGCCATCATGGTGTGCTACAGAAAAATCTAGTTTCGCCCCCAACATGTGGCGTTCGAAAAAAGGTCCTTTAACACTTTCAACTTTTAAGGTCTCGTCTCGATGAACAAATCTGCCGTGCTTATTTCCCATTAGCATTCCAGGCAGTATCCCAGTCTCGCACAAAATTTGGAAGCCATTGCAAATACCGATTACAGGAAGCCCTTTCGCAACTTTGGTTTTCAGGTCTCGGATAATCGGACTTGTTGCGGCCAACGCACCACAACGTAAATAATCACCGTAGGAAAACCCGCCTGGGAGGCCCACAAAATCTACATCTGGTAATTCAGGCTCTCGATGCCACACGCGGATGCATTGTTGTCCGGTAACAGCCTCTAAGCTTTCAGCAAGATCTCGGTCACAATTAGAACCAGGGAAGACAATGACAGCAGTTTTCATTTTGCCTTAAGCGTCCTTATCTGCCCGCATTTTTAAGGTAATTTTATATGTTTCCATGACCTCATTAACGAGCAGTTTTTGGCACATCTCCGTAACCATTTCGCACGCTTTGTCTGGGTCAGCTTCATCTAGGGTGAGGTCAATCTGCTTTGATAGAGTTAGGTCTTTCACTCCATTAAAGCCGAGATCTTTCAAGCTGCGCTCTACGGCTTGTGCTGCGGGGTCCAATACGCCATCTCTAAATGAGACAATAATGCGAATAGGGGTCATGACTTATCCTTATTAGGGAACGGGAGCACTTTCTCGCCACCATTCTGATTTTCACTTCTTAGAACGCCAAGTCTGCGCGCAACCTCTTGGTAGCCTTCGGACACTTGACCTTTATCAAGACGAAAACGATCCTTATCAAAGGATTCGCCCGTCTCAAGATCCCACAACCGACAGCTATCTGGGCTGATTTCATCAGCGAGTACAACCCGCATTTCTTCGCCTTGATCGGTCTGGCGATAAAGCCGTCCGAACTCGAGTTTGAAGTCTACTAGTTTAAATCCAATGCCGGCAAAGAGCCCCGATAAAATATCATTTATACGAATGGAGTATGCCACCATTTCATCGACTTCTTGGGGGGTGGCCCAGCCAAATAACTGAATATGATCATCTGCAATTAGCGGATCCCCTAACTCATCTGATTTGTAGCAAAATTCAACTAAAGGTCGTGTGAGTTTTGTTCCAACTTCAATACCTAAACGTTTAGCCATTGACCCTGCAGCTTGGTTTCGAACTATAATTTCTACAGGGATGATGTCGCATGAATGCACCAGTTGTTCACGCATGTTTAGGCGGCGAATAAAGTGCGTTGGGATACCCATATCTCCCAACCGAAGCATTAGTGCCTCAGAAATTCGGTTATTCAATGCTCCTTTTCCGTCAATCATTCCTCGCTTCTGTGCATTGAATGCTGTGGCTTCATCCTTAAAATATTGAATTATAGTTCCAGGCTCGGGACCCTCATAGAGAATCTTGGCCTTACCTTCGTAGAGTTTTTTTCGATCCATCAGGCGCCCTTAAGCTAAGACATTGTGGAAGGGCGAAAGATCATCGTCCCCTTCTTGACCGTCACGATGCCACCAAACACAAGGTTTGTCTTCGGACAAACCAATCAAAGCTGTACATCTAGTTTCGAAACCAAAAGAAGTTTTAATGGTGAGCGCAGTCAGTGGATTTTTTGGATCTTCGCCTTCTTTTGAATTCATAAGTTGTATCCAGGGTGTCCAGTGCTCAAACTTAGCCGGGTTTTCGGGGGCACTGGTGCGCTGGAAAGCATCCAGGAACCAACGAATGCGGGGATCTGAGGGGTCATTGAGATCAGAATGTGATATCATATATAATCCGGGGCTAATTCGTGTGGTCCTTAGATTTGCCTCGTCATTCTGGACCAGAAAGACCGCAGAAGGATCAGCAACAATTAGGTTAAATGCGCGGTAAGCAGAGGGTTCCAGCGTTTCCAGCGCCTCTACCGCATCAGCAGCGTTCTCAAAATCCATCGCGTCCAAGGGTATTTCACCTCTCGAGCGTTTGCCATTAGCTGGCCCTAGTGTTTGCCTGGCATTTAGTAAGGTTGAAAATACCCCAGCTTCATTTACGACCATCCAGGTGCCACCGGCTTGTTCATCCAGCCCACCAATCACGCCCGGCCTATCATTCCAGTGCTGTTTTGGCGCAAGTGCGGACCGCGAGCGGAGCTCATCGCGATTACCTATCAACCGAAATGAATAGTCATTGCTCGGATCGAAGCGGAAGACCACAGTGCACATAGACAGTATGTTTACGCCCGTTTTGTAGTGTGTTTCATTATATTGGCTTATCTAAAAACTTGGTCAAAAATATGCCCTAGGCGCTGTGTATGGTAGCTTTCATCGAAGCATGCCTCTATGCCTTTTTCACCTAAAGATTTAGCAACTTGAAAGTCTGATTTTAACAAACTTTGAAAGTTTTTGCCATTTTGCCATGCATCCATGGCATTGCGCTGAACCATTAGATACGCATCTTCGCGAGAGTGGCCTGCCTGCGTCAATGCAAGCAAAACACGCTGAGAATTATGAAGACCACCTAGTTGATCAAGATTTGATTTCATGTTTTCGGGGTAAACTACTAGTTTTTCAACCACGCTGGTTAGTCGGGCTAGCGCAAAGTCTAGGGTGATAGTTGCGTCGGGGCCTATCATGCGCTCTACACTCGAGTGAGATATGTCGCGCTCGTGCCATAGTGCAACGTTCTCAAGGGCCGGCATTGCGTAAGATCGGACCATACGAGCAAGTCCAGTTAGATTTTCGGTCAGGACTGGATTGCGTTTGTGCGGCATGGCACTGGAGCCTTTTTGGCCTTTCGAGAAGAATTCTTCTGCTTCTCGAACTTCTGTTCTTTGTAGGTGCCGAATTTCGATAGCTAAATTTTCTACCGCTGATGCTACCACTGCTAGCACGGAGAAGAACATGGCGTGACGATCACGCGGAATGACCTGGGTTGAGTGTGGTTCAGAGGTAAGCCCTAGCCCTTGAGCAACATGCTGTTCTACTTCAGGATCGATATTTGCAAAAGTACCTACTGCTCCTGATATTGCGCACGTAGCTATATCAGCTCTGGCTGCTTCCAGTCTGCACTTGCAGCGCTCAAAAATTGCATAGTGCCCTGCTAGTTTAATGCCAAAGGTTGTTGGTTCTGCATGAATTCCGTGACTGCGTCCGATTGTGAGGGTGTCGCGATGTTCCTCGGCGCGTTTTTTCAAAGCTTTCAGTAAATTGTTCAGGTCCCTAAGTAGTAAATCTGAAGCTTGAGTTAATTGGACTGATAGGGTTGTATCTAGAACGTCTGAGCTGGTCATTCCTTGATGGACAAACCGGCTGTCTGGACCAACTTTCTCAGCCATATAAGTTAAGAAGGCTATGACGTCATGTTTAGTCTTAGCTTCAATTGCATCAATAGCATCGACGTCTATGCCCCCACTGCGAAAATGGTCTTTCACTGCCCAAATATTTTCAGATGCAGACTCTGGGATCGTACCTTTTTTGGCAAGAGCCTCACACGCAAGGGCCTCGATTTCGAACCAAATTCTAAACTTATTTTGCGGATCCCAAATTTTTGTCATTTCAGGGCGGGAATAACGCGGTATCATAGAAGGTCTCCAGGGCTAGGACGGCATTTAAGGTTAGGTTGCAAAATTATCAGTTGATATTCTAGGTGTTTAATGGACAAAACTGAATGCTCATGTTTTGACGCATGCGCACTCTGTGTTGCATTTGAAGGAGCTCTGTTTGAGGGCCAGCGTAGAAAAGGCTTTATGTTGGTTGGGCTTCACCAATTTACTAAGACGGTCTATCGAGGCCCTTGGGGCTCAAAGTAAAGACTTCAAAACCATTATTCGTTACGCCGATTGTATGTTCAAACTGTGCGGATGGCTTTCCATCTCGCGTCGAGGCTCGCCAGCCGTCTCTCCCAAGTCGAGAGCCAGGCTTACCTACATTTAGCATCGGTTCGATCGTGAATATCATTCCAGGATGTAAGACAACGCCTGCTCCTGCTTGTCCGGTGTGGACCACCGTTGGTGGTTCATGAAATTGTTGACCAACACCGTGACCAGCGAATTCCGTAACGACGGAAAAACGCCCCTTATCAGCCACCTTTTGAATAGCGGCACCAACATCACCTAATGTTGCGCCAGGCTTTACCTGATTAATACCTGCCCACATGGCGTCAAACGTTGCGTCCACAAGTTTTTTGCGCTGTCCAAATGTCTTTCCGCCGACAATGAACATGCGGCTAGTATCGCCATACCATCCATCTAAGATGACTGTTACATCGACGTTAATAATATCTTTTTCTTTTAAGATCTCGCTCTCTGCTGGTATCCCATGACAGATAACCTCATTCACAGAAGTGCAGCAAGACTTTGGGTAGCCGCGGTAGCCTAAAGTAGCTGGAACAGCGCTATTATCGATTATGAATGCGTGAACGAGATCATCTATTTTTTGGGTAGAGACTCCAGGTATAATTTCTGGCGTAATCATATCCAAACAGCGTGCCGCCAAATTTCCAGCCTCGCGCATTTTTTCAAATGCTTCTGGTCCGTGAATAGGGATGGGTCGGCCATATTCGTCAACTGGTTGGCCACCTCGGACTATTGATTTGTTCATAAGATAGTTTCTAAACGATCTGCAAGATTGATCTGTTGAGGCGACACATGGCAGGAATAGGCAAGAATTTCTACCCCTGCATCTGACGCTAGTTTCAAGCCTTCTGCGTATGCTGGGTCGATTTCTGGTGCAGGTTTAAATGATTGGCAGTCCGCTCTTTGCACTACATACAACATTACCGCGCGGTTTCCTCTTTTCACTTCAGCGCTAAGCTCTCGTAGGTGCTTAAGGCCTCTCTCTGTTACAGCGTCTGGAAAGCTTGCAATCCCTGGCTCGGTCATCATGTGAACATTCTTTATTTCAACATAACAGGGTGGCCGAACAGGGTCTGTCAGCAGCAAGTCAATTCGTGAATTCTCACTCCCATATTTTTTCTCTCTTTCAATTGTTTCATAACCTGTAAGTTCAGGGATCTCGCCGCGAGTAACCGCGTCAAAACCTAACTTGTTCGGCACTGAAGTATGACAGCCTACAAGCGTATTATTCGACTCAACTGAATACCAATCCCATTTTAGTCTCCGTTTAGGATTATCGTTAGGCTGAATGTAAGATTTAGCGCCCTCATTTAAAATTCCGGTCATCCGGCCAGTATTTGCGCAGGCAGCGGTTACGGTGCTGCCATCCAAGACAAAATCGGCAAAGAAACGCTTGTATCTCCTCAGGAAGATGGCCTCAACCAATGGGGGGTCGAATTTCATACTTCAGCTAACCCACTCCTTGGGCAAAATGTAAAGTTTTTAGATTGAGGAAAACAGGTGCGAAGCGTTAACGTGCGGTTTTGACCAAAGAGGACAAAATAGGAATGAAAAAAAATAACTTCGCATGCACACTTTAGAGTAATATAATTACTCTGCGGGGGGGCAGACAAAAATCATCCTAAATACTTCATACTAGGGGATGACATCAGCTTTTTGATGCTCTTAAGGTCCGCGTTATGCAAAAAATTAATAAGCTTCTGGTCGCTAACCGTTCCGAAATAGCAATACGAATTTTCCGCGCCGCGACGGAGCTTAATATAAAAACCGTTGCCATTTATGGCCATGAAGATCGCTTTTCCCTGCATCGATTTAAGGCTGATGAGTCATACTTAGTGGGTCATGGCATGGAGCCAATTGCAGCATATTTGTCAGTTGACGAGGTGATTCGTGTTGCCCTTGAGAGTGGCGCAGACGCAGTTCACCCAGGCTACGGGTTTTTGTCAGAGAGCCCAGAGCTAGCCGATGCATGCAATGCAAATGGTCTCATTTTCGTGGGGCCGTCTTCTAAAATACTCTCTGACCTTGGAGATAAAGTATCTGCAAGAGAACTTGCACTTAACGCAAATGTTCCAGTGGTGCCTGCTACCGATGCTCTTCCGGATGACGTTGATGCTATATTGGCTGAGGCTGATAAGGTTGGTCTGCCTGTGATGATAAAAGCTAGCTGGGGTGGTGGTGGTCGAGGTATGCGCCGGGTCATGGACCGCGCAAGCCTGTTAGAGGAGGTTCAGGAAGCTAAGCGTGAAAGTCAAGCTGCGTTTGGTAAAGATGAAGTTTATTTGGAGAAGCTCATTCAGCGCGCGCGCCATGTAGAGGTGCAGGTTCTTGGAGATAGCGCGGGTAATGTCGTCCACCTGTACGAGCGAGACTGCTCCGTTCAAAGGCGTAACCAAAAAGTTGTTGAGATGGCGCCTGCCCATTGGATGGATGAGGATGTGCGGCAAGCTATGCTCGATGCTGCAGTGCGGCTTGCAAAGACCGCAGGTTATGAAAACGCCGGCACGGTGGAGTTCCTCTATGATCTAGATACGGAGGATTTTTATTTCATAGAAGTTAATCCGCGTGTTCAAGTTGAACACACAGTTACCGAAGAGGTTACGGGCCTTGATATTGTTCAAGCGCAGATCCTGATCGCGCAGGGTGGTTTAATTGGAGGTGTTGGCGAACAAGCCTCGGGTATTCCATCGCAGGACAAGATCCAGACTAAGGGGTATGCTGTCCAGTGCCGCGTGACCACTGAAGATCCGGAAAATAGTTTTATGCCGGACTATGGCCGTATCTCGGCTTACAGGTCAGCTAATGGACATGGGGTTCGTTTGGATGGTGGTAACGGATTTTCTGGCGCTCAGGTCACACCTCACTACGATAGCTTGCTTGTAAAAGTCATTATACACGCCCCACGTCGCGATACAGCTCTTCGGCGGATGGATCGGGTGCTGCGAGAATTCCGAATAAGAGGTGTAAAAACTAACCTCCCATTTCTGATTGGTCTAATTAAGCACCATAAATTCCAATCTGGGGACTTCACAACTCGTTTTATAGATGAAACCCCAGAGTTGTTTGAGTTTAAAAAGCGTAAGGATCGAGCTAGCAGATTGCTATCTTATGTTGCTGACACGCTAGTTAATGGGAACCCTGAAGTAGTCGGCATGAATGAAGTTCGAAGCCCACTAGCACGCTTGCCCGAAGTTGAAGTCGAGCAAAAACAAGGCTCTAGAGAGATCTTCTTAGAGAGAGGCGCGGAAGGTTTGCGCGATTGGGTTTTGGCTCAGGATCGCTTGCTGATAACTGATACAACTTTTAGGGATGCTCACCAATCCTTGCTGGCAACGCGCATGCGTTCAGCTGATTTACTGGCGCCAATGCCCGCTTATCAAGCCGGAATGCGGGGGCTGTTTTCAATCGAGAATTGGGGTGGAGCCACGTTTGATGTGTCAATGCGGTTTCTTAAAGAGTCCCCCTGGGAACGTTTGCATCAAATGCGCCAAGCGTGCCCAGATATTTTATTCCAAATGCTTTTGCGCGGTTCGAATGGTGTGGGTTATACCTCCTATCCAGACAATGTAGTCGAGTACTTTATCGATAAAGCAGCAGATGCCGGCATGGACTTATTTCGCGTGTTCGACTCCCTAAATTGGGTAGATAACATGCGAGTTAGTTTCGACCGCGTTCTTAAAACCGGAGCGATCTTGGAGGCAACCATTTGTTACACTGGTGACCTCGCCTCAGACACTGAGACCACTTACACGTTAGACTATTATGTGGAGATGGCGCGAGAGCTAAAAGCGTCAGGAGCACATATTATTGCGCTGAAGGACATGGCAGGTTTGCTAAAGCCCCAGGCGGCTCGCATACTAATACCAGCTATCAAGGAGGAAACTGGGCTTCCCATTCATTTCCATACGCATGATACAAGCGGCGGGGCATTAGCTACACAGCTTGCTGCTGCGGAAGTAGGTGCTGATATTATCGACGGTGCTATGGACGCTCTCTCGGGTGGTACATCTCAGCCTAATCTTGGCACATTGCAAGAGATGCTCCGTAATACTGTGCGCGATCCAAATTTGAATCGTAAAAATCTGGATGAGATTAACTCGTATTGGGAACAGGCACGGGCACACTATGCTATGTTTGAAAGTGCTTCGAACTCTGGGTCTTCTGATGTTTATATTCACGAGATGCCGGGGGGCCAGTTTACAAACTTAAAAGCCCAAGCAAAAGCTCTGGGTGTAGGAGCAAACTGGCCTTTGGTTGTTGAGAGATATGCTCAAGTGAACCAGATGTTTGGTAATATAGTGAAGGTAACGCCAAGCTCTAAAGTTGTAGGAGACCTCGCAATCTATATGGTCAGCCACAAGCTTAGCCCAGAAGACATTATCGTCCCTGACAAAGAAATAGCATTTCCAGACTCAGTGGTCTCGTTAATGCGTGGTGAGCTTGGTCAACCGGTGAATCCCTTCCCTCAAAAACTCCAAGCGAAAGTGTTACGGGGAGATAAGCCGATTGTGGGTCGACCGGGTGCTGCGTTGCCTCCTGCTGATTTGGAAGCTGAGCGCTTAAAGATAGCTAAGGGTTTAGATTTACCAATCGAGCAAATTAGCGATGAAGATCTGGCAGCGTACTTAATGTATCCAAGAGTATTTATGGACTATTCCAAGGATATCTTAGAATTTGGTCCAGTCACAAAACTGCCAACTCCGATCTTCTTCTGGGGGCCTGAAGAGGGCCAAGAATTTTTCGTGGATTTAGAAAAAGGTCAACGGCTTTATATCCGATATCTTGCAATTTCGGATCCGGATAGAAAAGGGAAGAGGACAGCTTTTTTTGAGCTTAACGGTCAGCCTCGAAACGCAACGGTTGTTGATCGATCTGCCGCGCCTGCAGAGGCTGCTAGAGCGCAGGCTGATGGTTCTCCGGGTCAGGTCGGTGCTCCAATGCCAGGCACGGTTACGGGGCTATCTGTAAAGCTTGGGCAGCATGTTGAAAAAGGAGATGCGCTTCTGGGGATTGAAGCCATGAAGATGGAGACCACAATATTTGCTGAGGTTAGCGGAACAGTAACTGAAATTTCTGTAGCCGCCGGCGATGCTGTAGAAACCAAAGAGCTTCTTGTCATTATAGAGGACGACTAATTGCAAGCCGGCTAAAGTTTGCAGCTGGGTATAACGAAATTTGGCTTGATGTAATGATGTTTCAGCATGTTAGGCGACCGCTAAAGCAAGTAACTAATCGTCTCCAATCATTCCTTGAAGTTTCATGGCTAATCCCATGTTGCCAGAGACTGCAAGTTTGCCCGTCATAAATGCCATTGCGGGATTTAAGTCTCCCTCAATCAAGCCCTTTAGCGTATCCATGTCGAGTCCGATTGTAGTGTCCGCGTCGTCATCGGAGGAACTAACCTCCACGTTATCTCCAGAGCCATCAAGCATCAGGGAGCCTTCACCATCTACATCTAAGCGAATTCTTCCCCCGAAACCATCGACGCCTGAAGATTTTTCTTGGAAAAGAGTTAAGATATCATCGAGAGACATGGCACATTCCTTATTTTACCTATCTTATGTTGCACGAAATGGGCTGAGAGAACTTCAGTTTCAAGGTTATGCTGCGCCATGAACCCCTGTTTTAAACTCAACCCCGGCATCAATTAGCCTCTTCCAAACATAGCTAGCAAAAGAACGACGAACAATTAATGTGAAAGTGTTTGCATCCAGGCGCTCAAGTATCACATTGCTTTTCGCAAGGACCGTTTGTGCACACGTTCCAGTACCGAAGCTACTCTCATGCACGTCTAGTGGTGTTAATTTGCTAAGTACGTCGAGGGTTTTCTGACCAGTTATACTTATGCTTGCGTAGTTGTCTGATACTTCTTTTGCTGAGTAATGAAGGCCTTCTAACGAATGAGAAATATCCTGACAGAGGTCAGAAGCTTCCATCTGATCACTTATTATCAGCCATTCATTGGGGCCCAGCCATAGGCATTTAATTTCTGCGCTCGTTTCGGTGGTATTAGCTTTGGTTGGTAGATTAAAACCGAGCACATCTTTTAGTTTACTGGAGTTTTTAGGGTTCACTCGCAAGTTTACCATCGACGCGAAAGGAAGCTCTCGGATGATAACGTCACTGTCGTTTGAAGGGCTATCATATCCAACACTCTCGCCAGAAAGGGGCCGATTACGGATGAGTTTAACCATGTTGTCGCACCCCTTCCTTGTCATAGAAATTGGTATCTCGGATTACAGCTTCTATGACCGTGCCGTCTGCTTGAGGGGAGAAGACCTTTTCCCCAATGCGGTTATGTCCTCCTTTCACCAATGCCATGGCAATTGATTGGTTGCAGTTTGGTGAGTAGTATGAGGAAGATACAAACCCAGCCATTCTGACGACTTCTTTTGCGGGGCGGTATGCGGGAAGTTTATCTTGATCTGGCATGTCTTCGCCGAAGACTAATTGCGCGCCCTCCGGTAAGACAGTTTCTGGATTGGTTGTATCTAGTCCCACAAGCTGTTTACGATCATCTTTTATGATATCCGGTCGAGAAAGGGAACGCCGACCAATGAAGTCGCCCTTCTTAGTCGATACCATTCCACCAAGCCCAAGATCCATTGGGGTCATGGAGCCATCAGTTTCCTGGCCTACAATAATGAAGCCCTTTTCCGCACGAAGCAAATGCATGGTTTCTGTTCCATAGGGCGTAAGGCCGTAGGGTTGGCCTGCTGTCATCAGCAGATTCCATAACTGAAGACCGTAATCTGCACTGACATTAACTTCAAATGCCAGATCACCCGTGAAAGAAATTCTGAATATCCGCGCGGGTATTCCGCTAAGGTTAATTTCTCTCCATGCCATGAATGGGAGGGCCTCTGCGCTAACATCATCATCGGTTAGCGCTTCTAATACTTTGCGGGAGTTGGGTCCGTTCAGTGCAGCCACTGCCCATTGCTCGGTAACTGAAGTCAGATAGACCTGTAATTCTGGCCATTCAGTTTGAAGATATTCTTCCATAGTGCCCATCACCCTCGCTGCTCCACCAGTGGTTGTGGTCATATGGTATTCATTCTCGGATATACGGCTTGTAACGCCATCATCAACGACCATACCAGCCTCATTAAGCATTAGGCCGTAACGACATTTACCAACCGGTAACTTCTTCCACGCGTTCGTGTAAATCCGATTTAGAAATTCCCCAGCATCAGGCCCAACAACTGAAATCTTGCCAAGCGTTGAGGCATCAAGAACTCCGACCTGTGAGCGGACTGCTTTTGCTTCCCTTTGAACAGCTGCCTGCATGCTCTCTCCCGCTCTAGGATAATACCAGGCGCGGTCCCATTGTCCCACTGGCTCGAATGCCGCCCCGGCGTCCACGTGCCATGAGTGCATTGGAGTGGTGCGCGTCACATCGAAGAACTCATCAACTTCTCGGCCAACGTATGCCATGAAGGTAGTGGGCACGTACGGTGGGCGAAACGTAGTTGTTCCTATTTCTGCAACCTCTTTACCTGTAATTTGAGAAAGTGCTCCTAAAGCATTGATATTCGATGTTTTTCCCTGATCAGTTGCCATTCCTAGAGTGGTGTAGCGCTTTGTGTGTTCGACTGATACGAAGCTTTCTCGCTGAGCTAATTCAAGATCATCGATCTTAACATCATTCTGGTAATCGACGAAAAATTTCCCGCCTTTGTTATAGGTTTTTTTTCCAGGGGGTAACCAAAGCCAGCGGTGCGGCCCAGTCTCTCTTCCATCTGCTTTTGGGGATTTGCGCGCGCGTCCTGGCTTATTAGCGGATTTGGCAGCAACCAAGCCTTTAGAAAAAGCATCCTCCAACAGGGTGCCAAGATGATAATCACCATTACAAGCACCAACGCTTATCGAGGGGTTAACGGTAGATGCTTTCCCAGGGACGAAGGCTCCTAATACATCATCCCATTTCACTTTTGCTGTAGATTGGCTGTGAAGTTGAACATTTGGTGACCAGCCGCCTGCCATTGCGATGAAATCACATTCAATGAGTTGTCCATGATCAATTAGGGATGCACCATCTGATGAAAGTGCGCTTATAAGTGCACCTCGAACTCTTTGTTTTCCGTCTACATCAGCAATTACAGAGTTAGCATAGATCGGCACCCCGGTTGCTTTAAATGCCTCAGTATTAGGTCCCTCAGCAACTTCCCTTAAGTCAATTACAGCAACTAGCTTTTGTCCAGCTTCCACAATCGCAAGCGCATCAGCATAAGCTGTATCGTTGTTGGTGTAGAATATTCCTGCTTTGCCCAAACGCACACCGTAACGAGTAACGTAGGTTCTAGCAGCATTTGCAAGCATGGTACCAGGGCGATCATTGTTGTTAAACAGCAACGGCCGTTCAAAAGCACCTTGCGCCAAGATAACCTGGTTCGCGCGAATACGATGCAATTTCTGACGTGTTTGGTTTTTTGCGGCTGCTGCTGGCAAATGATCTGTGCATCGTTCCCAAACATTTAGGAAATTGTGATCCCACCAAGACACAACTGAGCTGCGTTTCATTATACGAACGTTTGGATTTTTTTCGAGTTTGCCGAGGACCTCGGCAATCCAGCTCCCGCTATCTGTTCCATTGATAATGGCTGGGTCAGACAAAAGAGACCCTCCTAGCTCTCGTCCATCATCAACCAAGATCACGCGAGCATCGCCAGATGCAGCTGCTAGGGCTGCTGACAGGCCTGCTGGCCCACCTCCTGCGATTAAAACGTCACAGTGCCCGTACTGAAATTCATATCGAGCTGTGTCCGTCTCTGTTGCTGACCGACCAAGACCAGCAGCCTTTCGAATGACGGGTTCGTAGAGTTTGGTCCAGAACACCGCCATCGGGCCCATAAAGGTCTTGTAATAGAAACCAGCGGGGAAAAATCGTGCGAGCCACTGATTGAGGCTACCGATATCATATTTAAGCGAGGGAAAAGCATTTACGCTCTCTGCGGTCATTCCTTCGCAAAGTTCGATTACTGGCGCTCGAACATTCGCTTCGCGATACGCCTCTTCTCCACTGGCAACATTCAGATCCACGATTGCATTAGGCTCTTCATGCCCTGATGTAGTGATTCCTCGTGGGCGATGGTATTTAAATCCTCTACCAACGAAATGAATGCCATTGGCGAGCAGAGCTGAAGCAAGTGTATCACCCGCATATCCCTGGTATTTCTCACCATTA